>WSSedL1CaDRAFT_10000106_pt1 | contig 51821 bp, 50 predicted proteins | sample WetSurSL1Cattail_FD_9464 | JGI IMG/M metagenome (IMG submission 9464)
ATATTCGTAATGATATCGACGCGCTCTGGAGTCTGTCGCCAACTACAGCCGAACCACATATTCATCCTTCATCCGATTCGTGCTCTTCTATTTGACGCTTACCTTAATTTTCATGATGACATCACTTAAAGTCCATATAGGCTGCCTATAATATAATCATTCCAAGAGATTCAAACAGTTTATAAGTTCTATATATGAGGATTCATATATAACCCTTTTTCATATTTTCTTCTTTTTTCCCTAAATTGCCGCTCTGAAAAGGGCGGCTTTTTTCATATTATGGTGCAACTGTAAATTCAGTTTCATACACCCAACTGTCAAGGACAAAAACTCATGGGGCACGCCAGTATTGAAATTACGACACTCATCTAAGTCCACACAACGATATTGACACAATAAAGAAGGCCATAAAGCAGACCTAAATATTTTTGCATAGACTCATAAAGGCTTAACAGTATAATTCCGTTACTCTTGCATAATGGATATGCAGAAACTTATTGAGTCCAGCTATCTTGGCAACCTTAAGTGGCCTACCCTCAGATTTTTTCTTTAATATAAAATCATAGACAGCCGAGTCTTGTTTCGGTTTTACTGTTTTCAGGCATTTCATAATTTCATACCCAGTCTTTCTTAAAAACGCAAATCCTCGTTTTGAAATGCTTCGTTTACTTGCGGAATTGAGTCTAAGCTATCCGTTTTTCCTTTTCTAAGGGACAAATTTGTATATTTGTGCATAACTAAAGGATTAATGACTGAAACAAAAACTTCGTGTTGCTTTAGAAAATTGAGAATTGGAAGATGATATGACCCAGTTGCTTCCATTACTGCTCTTACCTCTTCTTTAACGGAAGAAATAAGGTCAATCAGATAGGAAAGGTCTCGCTAAGTATGGGATATTTCAAATGGCTCGTATAACACCTCCACACAATCAGTTAGAAAACAAACTGTACTTTTCCCTTTTGATACATCTACACCAACGCTAACCATATTGACCTCCTATACAAAATAGCAACTGTATCCATCCTTGCTTATTAACACTCAAATAGGTTAGTTACACGAAAGCCCTAAAGAGTTTCAACCTGCTGAACCGAATGCTTATAACAAGAGGATGGCTGACTGATAATTGCTCGGATCGTAATCCATGGGAAGTTCCGTCAGACCATTGCTCCTCTTATTATAATAAAAATAAGCACAAGCATCTAATCATTGCGATCTGATTAGATCCGTATGCTTAATATAGTACCTATGGGAAGATCATCTGACAACAAGTAGATAACGCTCAAATTGCTTAACGGACGGTTTGCAAAATCGATATAGTGTGTTAGGCCGTCGATACATATGCTTGTTTACTTGGGTAGGAATTTATTGGCCTGACGGTAACGTTAGTACGACCTGCGTACTGATTCATTGCTAAAACCAAGGTTTTTTAAGGACTTTAACCCCGTTATAAATATAAATTTCGTTTGTCATATTGATATCTTTATGACAGACAATTTTTTGAATTGTATAGATTATCTACACCGCGCCGACGGAATGCAGTTTCAAAAGTATGCCGCAACTCATGAGCCGTAGAGTGATTATTTCCATATTAATTTGCCTGTTTCAGTAGTGTCATAACCACCAATGCTTTGCAGATCCATTTTAAACGCGTCGGATGCTATAATTTCGAGAATCGTCCTGTACGGTTGTTTTTCTGCATCGGCTAATCTGATGATTAAATCATAGCACTCTGCTTGTAATGGAATGAATTCAATTCCACGTATGCTTTTGCATCCTGTTTCACTGCCTATTGCCAGATCGGCACCGCCACGGGAAACAACAGTTGCAACAGCCAAATGTGATCTACTCTCACGAAAATATCCTTCAATATAATCACCGACCACACCCATAAGGCGGAGCTTCTCATCCAATAAAACGCGTGTTCCGCTCCCTTTTTCTCTGTTTATGACAGTAATATCTTTTCTTTTTAAGTCGGCCCAGCCCGTAATACCTTTTGGGTTGCCTTTTTGCACATAGAAACCTTGTTTGCGTTGTCCGATTCTTATGATTAGAGCAGGAATACCGGGCATCATTTTTTTTACATAAGAGACATTATACTCATTTGTATCTCCGTCCCATAAATGTGCGGTAGCCACATTCACGTGACCCTGATAAAGCGCATAAATACCATTGTAGCTTCCCATATAGGAACGGTATACCTGTAGTGTTTCTGACATGATGTTCAAATGATTCGCAAGAATTTCCAACGAAATGTCCTGACCGCAGATGATTACTTGATTCTCTTTTGTATTTTCGTCATAAGGCTGGTTGTATGTCTGTAAATCAGTATTTTTTGAAATATTGCTGCTTATTTGAGAATTTCTCGGATTAAGTGTATCGGTATTTTTTGTTCCCGACAGATACGCTTCAACATCATGCCTGTCCACTCGCACTTGTTTTCCGACTTTCGATGAAGTTAATTCACCACGCTTAATAAGTCCATATACGGTATTCCTTGCAATTTTTAATATGTCTGCTACTTCTTGTGCGCTTAATAGGTCCTTATCCATTCCGTACGCCCCCATGATATTTCACATTTTCAAAAACCGAATTTGTCACAAAGCATAGTGGCGCTCACCAAATACCGCATAAGGGATCGCAAATATTTCTATTTGTAGTATCCTTTATTGCAAGTGATTAGCCACAGCTCTTCTTTTATATGTATATAAATTATAGCATATAGAACATAAAAACAGAATGAATTTTTATTTATTGCAGATTAAATCGTGTTTCTATTTAAAATTGAATAAATTTATCGCAAAAGTTTCAAAAAGCATGCTAATTAAAGGAATACTAGACTGTATGAATGAAATATTGAATTATATTTACGATTAAATTGCAAAATTAAGTTGTACAATTTACATGTAATATTGGTTTACAGTTTAAAAATCATTGTGACAATCTATATTGACTTGTGATTGTCTAGAAGTTATGATAGTAACATCAAATGTGAGAAACGAATACAAACAATATAAAGTGTGAAGATATATGTGACAAACGTAATCAAATGATTAAAGTTATGAGATTATGTGGAAATATTTTATTGAAAGTCAGATCATCCCATAACATAATATGAATAACAAAGGGGTTTATTGATATGCATCTGTATGCATGTGCAATAAACCCTTTTCTTATATAAATTTATAACGTTGGAGGGAGAAACAATGACAAGAAAAGTTGCATTCTATGGTAAAGGCGGAATCGGAAAGTCAACAACCCAACAAAACACAGCGGCCGCATTGGCACATATTCATGGGAAAAAGGTCTTTATTCATGGCTGTGATCCCAAAGCGGACTGCACACGTTTAGTATTGGGCGGAAAACCTCAAGCTACCATAATGGATACCCTAAGGGAAATGGGTGAAGGCGCGGTAACGTCCGAAAATGTAATTAACACAGGCTTCGCAGGAATAAAATGCGTTGAGTCTGGTGGGCCGGAACCAGGTGTGGGATGTGCCGGACGCGGAGTGATTACAGCAATTGACCTCATGGAAAAAATGGGAGCATATGAAGAAGACTTGGATTTCATTCACTTCGATGTATTGGGTGATGTTGTCTGCGGCGGTTTTGCCATGCCAATTCGAGAAGGAAAAGCTCAGGAAGTCTACATTGTTGCTTCCGGAGAAATGATGGCTACTTATGCGGCAAACAATATTTGTCGTGGGTTGCTGAAGTATGCTCAGCAAAGTGGTGTGAGACTGGGAGGTATTATTTGCAACAGCCGCAAGGTGGATAACGAAATTGAGATGATGGAAGAGTTCGTGAAAGCCATAGGAACCCAGCTGATTTATTTTGTACCGCGTGACAACATTGTACAAAAGGCGGAATTCAATAAGAAGACGGTCATTGATTATGATCCGACTTGTAATCAGGCACATGAATACAGCGAACTTGCTAGGAAAATTATTGAAAACGAAATGTTTGTTATACCTAAGCCCATGAGCATGGATGAATTAGAGCATATGGTTGCAAGATATGGTCTTATGGATTAAGCCGCTAAATCAGTTATTCAATTTAATTTGAAGCATGCCGTGCAAGACTTCATTTTCCGCCGGATGAAGTTTTGTGTTTTAAATTTTTTCGGCAGGAAAAGGGAGCTTTATATGAAAATGATTCGAGCGATTGTGCGCCCTGAAGCCGCTGACGATGTTACGGAAGGGCTTGAAGGGGCTGGGCTTTTCTCACTGACAAAAATCAATGTATTTGGCCGAGGCAAACAAAAGGGAATAACAGTAGGTTCAACACACTATGATGAACTTTCTAAAACCATGATTATGCTGGTGGTAGAAGATCAGTCCGTTGATGAAGTTGTGAAGCTGATCAAATGCAAAGCGTATACTGGTAATTATGGAGACGGAAAAATCTTCATCACTCCAGTGGAGGATGTGTTCACGGTACGCACTGGGGACAGAGGACTTTAAGGAGGGTAACCATGAAAGAAATCATTGCAATTATCCGCCCAAAACAAGTTGTGCCAACGAAGGAAGCCCTCGCAAAACTTGGTATTCCAAGTATCACTGCAATTCCCGTACTGGGGCGAGGGAAGCAATGCGGGATTGCAGCCGAACTTAACATTGACTTGCGACCGAATCTTATTACACAGGGGTTATCAGCCGGGCAAAGGTATATGGAGTATATTCCGAAACGACTTCTGTCTGTTGTTGCCTGTAATCAAGATGTTGATGCAATCGTTAAAGCGATTATCGAGGTTAATCAAACCGGTCAGATAGGTGATGGCAAGATTTTCGTCTGTCCTGTAGATAACGCAATTCGGATTCGGACAGATGAAACAGGAGATAAAGCGATTCAATAAAGGAGGAATAATTATGCCATATCATGAGTTTGAATGTAGCAAGTGTATTCCTGAAAGGAAGATGCATGCTGTAATCAAGGGTCCTGGTGAGGATTTATCAATGGCACTTCCCCTCGGATACCTCAACACAATTCCGGGAACAATTTCGGAACGCGGGTGTGCGTACTGCGGAGCAAAGCATGTAATCGGCACGCCAATGAAAGATGTAATACATATGAGTCACGGACCAATTGGATGCACCTATGATACTTGGCAAACCAAACGTTATATTAGTGACAATGACAATTTTCAGATTAAATATACCTTCGCAACAGATATGAAGGAAAAGCACGTCATATTCGGCGCTGAATCCCAGCTCAAGCAGAGCATTATTGATGCTTTCAAAGCATTTCCGAAAATTAAGAGAATGTCAATCTATCAAACCTGCGCTTCTGCATTGATCGGGGATGATATTGATGCAGTTGCCCGTGAAGTAATGGAAGAAATGCCAGATGTTGATATCTTCGTCTGTAATTCTCCCGGATTTGGTGGCCCGAGCCAGTCTGGAGGACATCACAAAATCAATATCGCGTGGATCAACCAGAAAGTCGGAACAATTGAACCGAAAATTACAAGCCAGTATGTTATTAATTATGTTGGCGAATATAACATTCAGGGTGATGCGGAAGTCATGGTGGATTATTTCCGCAGGATGGGGATTCAAGTTCTTTCAACCTTTACTGGGAACAGTACATATGACGATCTCAGGGGAATGCACCGTGCACACCTCAATGTTCTGGAATGTGCGCGCTCCGCTGAATACATCTGCAACGAACTTCGGAAGAGATACGGCATTCCGCGTCTTGATATTGATGGCTGCGGCTTCAAACCGCTGTCGGATTCACTCTTAAAAGTCGGCATGTTCTTTGGCCTCGAAAAGGAAACGCAGGCTCTTATTGACGAAGAAATCGCCAGATGGAAACCGGAACTCGACTGGTATGCGAAACGCCTGAAAGGCGTAAAAGTGTGTCTCTGGCCGGGCGGGTCCAAACTCTGGCACTGGGCACATACTATACATGATGAAATGGGAGTAGAGGTCGTCTCAGTGTATTCGAAATTCGGTCATCAGGGAGACTTTGAAAAAGGAATTTCACGGTGTGAAGAAGGTGCGCTTGCCATCGATGACCCGAATGAGCTGGAGGCAATTGAAGCAATGAAGACACTGAAGCCCGATGTTATTTTCACAGGTGTCCGCCCAGGAGAGGTTGCCAAAAAGCTTGGAGTCCAATACCTCAACGCACATGCGTATCACAATGGCCCCTATAAGGGATTTGAGGGATGGGTTCGTTTTGCACGGGACATTTACAATGCGGTCTACTCTCCGATTCATCAGCTCGCTGGTTTGGATATCAGCAAGGATGAAATTTCTGTCGATCAAGGGTTTTCGACCCGCAGGATGATCTCCGACGTGAATTTGAGTGAGGAAGAGGCAAACACAAGCGGAGAAAGGCCTTATTCCGGTGATTATGACTGCGTTACAAAATTGCGCGGGAAAACATATCCGATTCCACTTGCAAAGCAGGATGAAGTTCTTTCCGGTGCAGTATAATTGAGGTGATGATTTGATGGAAGATCTTATGAAAGACAGGATCGAGCAACTGGTGGATTATATCATGAAATGGTGCCTGTGGCAGTTTCACTCTCGTACATGGGACAGAAAACGGCAAAACGAGGGAATTCTTACAAAAACGACACAGCTGCTGTGTAAGGAGCCTGTTGAACACGAAACGCCTGAGGATAAATGCTATTGGGTAGATGCCGTGGTTCTGGCCGGAAGTTTCAAATCAACCTACCCGTGGCTCTCCACGTTGGATAACGAGGAAATTAAACGACTCATGCAGGGACTGAAAGACCGGATAGATTTCTTAACAATTACGGGGTCATTGAATCAAGAGCTCACCGATCCCAATTATTAAGATGAGTGCCAATAAAACTTACAGTAGGAGGTAATACTTATGCCTTGCGAAATGAGAGAAAAAGACCGTAGCGGCATTATTAACCCAATATTCACATGTCAGCCTGCGGGTGCGCAGTATGCCAGCATAGGAATAGAGGACTGCATTGCAATCGTACATGGAGGACAAGGATGCGTTATGTTCGTCCGCCTGCTGTTTGCACAGCACTTTAAGGAGAATTTTGATATTGCGTCTTCCTCTTTGCACGAAGATGGCGCGGTGTTCGGTGCCACGAAACGTGTCGAAGAAGCGGTCGATGTGCTTCTGATGAGATATCCGCATGTAAAGGTCGTACCGATCATCACAACCTGCTCGACAGAAGTAATTGGCGACGACGTGGACGGGGTTGTCAGAAAACTCAATAATGGGCTTCTGAAAGAAAAATATGCCGACAGGGAAGTCTATCTGATTCCGATCCATACTCCCAGTTTTAAGGGAAGCATGCTGAGCGGGTATGATGTCGCTGTGGAGGCTTTTGTGAAAGCTCTTGCTAAAAAAGACCAGCCAAATGGAAAAATCAATTTATTTACAGGCTGGGTTAATCCGGGAGACGTAACCGCACTCAAGCACCTTTTGTCAGAAATGGATGTAGATGCAACCGTACTGTTTGAAATTGAAGGTTTTGATTCGCCCTTGATGCCTGATGGAAGCGCCGTTTCACATGGCACTACGACGGTTGAGGATTTGGCCGGAACAGCAAATGCCTTGGGAACAATCGCACTCAACAGGTACGAAGGCGGAAAAGCAGCCAAATATCTCGAAAGCGAATTTGATGTTCCGGCGATTATCGGGCCAACCCCAATCGGTATTCGAAATACAGATACCTTTTTACAAAATTTGAAAAAAATGACCGGTAAGGAAATTCCCACGTCGCTTGTCCGTGAGCGAGGGCTTGCTATTGATGCATTGACCGATCTTACACACATGTTTTTCGCTGACAAGAAGGTCGCGATTTATGGAAATTCTGATCTGGTCATCGGCTTGGCGGAATTCTGTCTTGATCTTGAGATGAAGCCGGTACTTCTTCTTCTCGGCGACGACAATCCGAACTATAAAGACGATCCCCGCATTAAGCAACTTCAGGAGAAAGTCGATTTTGATATGAAAATTATTACAAACGCAGATTTGTGGGATTTGGAAAGCCGGATTAAAAACAAGGAAGTGGAACTTGATCTTATCCTCGGTCATTCCAAAGGTCGGTTTACTTCCATCGACAATGATGTTCCCATGCTTCGGGTAGGATTTCCTGTATATGACCGCGCAGGATACTACCGTCACCCGGTTGTTGGTTATGCAGGCGCAACTTGGCTCGCGGAAGAAATGGCAAATACTATCTTTGCTGACATGGAACATAAAAAAAATAAAGAATGGCTGTTAAGTGTATGGTGAATTTGGTTTCTATTCATTAGAAACGGGATTGGATTCTGCCAGCTCTCGATTCTGATTCGGGTCTGGCAGATTTAATTCAAAGAGAAAGCGATAAGGGAAACAAGAAACATAGCATATGACAGGTCTAATCGATATAATAAGCCGATAAAAGGATGGCTGATTTCCAGCGGATTAAAGATATTGTCAGCGAGGTGAAAAAGTGCGGCTGTCAGATTGTGAATATCATGCAGCTTATCCCCTTGAAAGAAAGTAATTTCGAACACATGGAGCTTGTGAGTAATATGGAGTTCAACCGAATACGGAAGGAATGCGGAGAACTTCTGCCGCAGATGTATCACTGCCGACAATGCCGTGCGGATGCAGTAGGAACGCTCAATCATGATCTCTCGTCTAAGTACAGTCGATGTGGTGTGAAAGATGCTTAATCAGCCGTGCGACGTTCGCTATTTTTGTCGGATGGAAAAAATAAGATTTTAACTGGATGTTGAAAGGGGTGATAATAGAATGAGAGTCCATTATTTGCAGCATGTCCCATTCGAAAATCCCGGAAGCATCTTAGAGTGGGCAAAACAATATGGCTTCAGGGTAACAAGTACACATTTATACAAAAGTGATCTGCTGCCAAAACAGCAGGATTTCGACTGGCTTGTAGTCATGGGCGGTCCGATGAATATCTATGATGAAAAAAACTATCCGTGGCTTGCCGCCGAAAAAGAATTTATACGCGATGCTATCGCATCTGGTAAGGTAGTGATCGGGCTGTGTCTTGGGGGTCAATTGATTGCGGATGTAATAGGCGGAAAAGTGATTAGAAATGATCATCTGGAAATTGGATGGTTTCCCATTCGGCTGAGCGAGACTGCAAGATCATCTCCGCTATTTTCTTTCTTTCCTCAACAGCCGATGGTATTTGAATGGCATGGGGATACCTTCTGCGCTCTTCCTGAAAATACAGAACGGATAGCAGAAAATGATGCATGTGAGCATCAGGCGTTTATCTACCGGAAAAGGGTATTCGGATTTCAATATCATTTGGAAAATACGTCGGTAATCATTAAGAATTTGATAGCGAATTGCAGGGATGATATGGTTTTTGGACCTTTTGTACAAACACCCGAAGAACTGCTTACTCATCCTGAATATATAGAACAAAGCAATCAATGGATGAATCTATTTCTTACACAATTAGAAAAAATGTACACGGAGGGAGCTATTTGATGAATCAGATTCGATATACAAAGAGAGTCTGCACAGACCAGAAGAGAATTGATGAGTTCCTTTTTAAAACGAGGACCGGCGTACTTGGAATGTCAGAGTCCGGCGTCCCATATGCTGTTCCGGTTAATTATATATGGTTTAATGGTTCAATCTACTTTCACGGCATGGGATCGGGCAGAAAAAACGATATCCTTTTTAAAAATCCCTTCGTGTGTTTTACGGTTTATGAGGAACAGGGTACCGTGACGGATCCGGTACCTTGCCACGCCGATACGGCATACATGAGTGTAATGCTTTTTGGACCGGCTGAAAAGTTGACCGACTCAGGTGAGGCTGCCGCGGTGCTCCAGAAAATGGTTGAAAAATATATGCCAGGATTTTATAATTATGCCTTATCAGGCACTATGGTGCAAAAATACCGTTCGTCCCTTGATGGAAATGCGGTTTCGGTTTATCGGGTGATCCCGCAGAAAATCACAGCGAAAGAAAACTCAGCTGAGACTGACCAGCTATTTAGCCCGGAAGCAAAGTGACCTTTTATTTAGATGAAACATCGGTGATTTAAGCTTTTTAAAAGATATGCTCTTAGTTGTAGATTCGAAACAGATTACTTCTCTGTGCACAGATTCAGTTTAATGATCGCTTTACAGAGTAGAGATGGGGTGCAAAATGAATCGCAAAATTTCTATTGTAGACCATACCGTCAATGAAGTACTGCGCTTAGGCTATTATAATCCAGACGACATTCATCTGATGCTGTCTATACTGAAAAAATATGCGTTGGATTTTGTAGACATTTCGCTGCATCATGTCGAAAAAAGCGGAGGCATTTTTGAAGCGGATGATTTATGCAATCGCATCAGATGCATCGTGAACTGCTCTGAGAGGGAAATTGTTTTAGCGAAGGAGCTTGGCTTTTCCAATATTATCATCAATTGTTCGCTGGGCTCAAATATTTCTATCTACAGCATATTAGAATCTGCATTAAAGAAAGCCTGCGACTCAGGTCATACCATTTACCTTTGTATTGATAATGCAATAGAGTTTGCAACAGAAGTAACAGGAAAGTTATCACCGCTTGTTGTAAAATATGGGGTAGAGAGATTAATAATTGGAGATATTGATGGAAATTCGGACCCTTTTACAACCTATGATCGGCTTAGAGATTTGCTAAAATCCGAACAGTGCCCCATTGAATATTTGGGGGGCAATGAGTACGGAATGGCTACGGCGAATACACTTTCGGCTTTGAAAGCGGGGGTTGAATACGTTGCAACTTCGGTCAGCGGAATTGGAGTCCCGGGAATGGCGCCGATGGAAGAGGTTTTAATGGCCGCAAGGCATTTATGGAAAAATCAACTGGTACCGGACGGCAGCAACCTTGCAATTGACTGCAAAACGATTTTATCGAAAGCCGGTATTCTTTTGCCTGATGAAAAGGCAGTAATAGGCAGTCGTGTTTTTGCGCACGAATCCGGAATTCACGTCGATGGAATACTAAAAAACCCCGAATTATATGAAATTATGAAACCGGAAGAAGTTGGCCTAAGCAGATATCTCGTCATTGGAAAACATTCTGGAACAGCGTCGCTAATGTATAAATTTCGACAAATGAATTTCTCTCTTAGCCAGGATAATGCGACTGAATTACTGAAAATGGTGCGGAATGTTGCAATTTCACAAAAAAAGCCTGTGACGGATTTACAGTTGGAATTGATTTACAGTTTACAGATGGAACTGGTCGGATACAAAGAATTGTAATTTGGAAGAGGAGATCTGCAGAATGATACGTAATTCTTTCGAAATTGTTGATACCACGTTACGAGACGGAGAACAGTCTGCTGGCGTCGTGTTTTCAGAAGAAGAGAAAATAAAGATTGTTTTGGCATTAGATAAAGCAAATGTAAAGTGGATTGAAGCGGGTATTCCGGCAATGGGAAATGAGGAGTGTGAGACTTTAAAGAAAATGCTCAAATTGCCAATAAAATCTCATCTCATCGCGTGGAACCGAGCGAATCTGAATGATATAAAAGCATCTATTGCATGTGGATTTCAGTTCATTCATGTCTCTTTGCCGGTATCTGATCTGCATATCAAATATAAACTTCAAAAAAGCAGAGGATGGGTATTGAATCAATTAAAGACCTGCTTGGCTTATTTGAAAAGTTATGGGGTCACAATTATCGTTGGAGCAGAAGATGCTTCCAGAGCGAATCCTGAATTTTTTCTTGAATATGCCAACATTGCAGCATCTTATGGCGCAGTAAGAATTCGGTATGCGGATACAGTTGGGTGTTTGGATCATTTTATGACCCATGATAAAATTGAAAACATTATAAAGCGTAGCCCAATTCCGATTGAAGTTCATGCTCATAATGATTTTGGCTTGGCATTGGCGAATACAATGGCAGCCTATCGGGCGGGAGCTGAGTTTGCAAGCGTAACCATAACAGGAATCGGTGAACGTGCCGGCAATGCATCAATGGAAGAAACGGTAGCTTCTTTACGTCAGTTCTATCATTATGATTGTGGTATTCAACTTCATATGTTGCCGGTTTTGGCTGAAATGGCGGTAAAAGCAAGTGGAAGAACATTGTTTTCATATAAGCCACTGGTCGGTAACCTAGCATATCATGCGTTTTGAAGATCAGTATATGCTGTAACAAGAAGCCAATCTACTTGAAACGAAGGATGATTTGTCATGTGTGAGATTAAAATGAGTGAAATCAATGGTATAACAAGTTCCACGGCTTATGAAAGCGGTGAGACAAAGGAATGCAGGGTTGATGCTTACAATCTGATCAGAACAAAATACGGGGATTTTGTTCCCCAGTATAAAGATCTGGGGATAAGAAAAAAAGAGCTGAAATCTTTAGCTTTCTATAAAAGTGGAAATGTCAGAAGTATCTCGTTAGAACAGCAGACCAACGTGGAAACTTCGATAGGAGTTTTTCCTGCTGAACTCGTCACCTTTTTTGAAGATGGTTCCCTTAACAGTTTATTTCCTCTAAACGGCCAAATCGGGTTTTCATGGTCAGAAAAGGAAGAAGGGGAACTTTCTAAAATCTTTGCTTTTAACTTTCCGTTTGGTCAGTTCAGTGCTAAAATAATCGGATTGCGGTTTTATCAAAATGGTAATCTTAGAAGCCTTGTTCTGTGGCCAAAGGAACTCATCACGATTCAAACACCGTTGGGTGAGATGAAAGTGCGGGTTGGATTTACTCTGTATGAAGATGGAACTCTGGAATCGTTCGAACCATGGGAGCCTGAGAATATTCAAACGCCCATTGGTGCAGTCATCGCGTATGACAGTGCTGCATTAGAAGTAGATGCAGATAATAATTCACTTAAGTTAGATAAAACTGGAAGATTAATCTCTCTCACCACATCAGGAGATATCATTGTCGTTAAAAATGCAAAAGGCGAGACCAAACCTATCTTTCCAAAATTGAGGCAGGGATTGGAAGCAGATGAGATGGTAAATGTGCCAATAAAATTAAGATTTTACGAAAACACAGTGATTATCGATGATAGCCTTGAAGCAGTTGAATATAAAACGAATGATTATAAGTTCAACATCATAAATGACTGTAAAATAAAACGCAAGTCGTGCGGCGGAGATGGCGGCGGCAGAGGATGCTCTGGCTGCTCAGAATCTAATTGTTGAAAATTTATGAGAAAAGCCCAGAAACATAAAAGTTGTACTTGACTGAAAAAGTGATGTATACGATGCAAGTTGGGATTTTCGCTTTCATGAAATTATATTGTCTCTTAAATGTAAATACAAAGTATGCTTTCCTGTTGAAGAAAGAGGTTAGGGGAAACCTCCGCGTGTAGCAAAAATAGCAGCTTTAAATAAGATTTTGAGAATTTACTATGCCAGAGCAAAAGAATTGTATCGTTAAAACAATTGCTGTTATTTTACTAGACATCTATTGATATAGATGTCTAGTTTTGCTATAATTGTTTTAAGTCATATTGTCTAAAATTATGCTTGACTTTTATTAGCAGGATTTTGTTTATGATATTCTTTTAGAACACAATCCGTTTATTTATATTTTGAGAAAGGCTATATCATGGAGCATAGCGAAACCTTATGCGATAAATTAATTAATCAATGATATATGGAGGAATAATGGTAAAAATTATAAAAGGGACCGGACTCGTAATCTTTGTATTGCTGGTCGTGTTATTTGCAACAATAGCTTTTGCCAGTGGTATGTTTATGAGCAAAAAATATCTAGATCCCTGGCAAAAGGATTATTACAAGGGATTCGATGATATTAGGCTTCAAGTGGCCTCACAAGGTCTTCTCGCTCCAAACGGTCACAACATGCAACCATGGAAAATAAAACTCGACAGCAGCGACAAGGCCGCGTTCTATCTTTATGGTGACTCAAACCTGCTGACTCCGGATGTCGATCCGCCCGCAAGGCAATTTACCATAACACAGGGAGCTTTTCTGCAATACTGTTCCGTCGCCGCAAGTCATCTTGGATATAATGCCAATATTACACTTTTTCCTAATGGCGAATATGACGGCAGCGTGGGCAGTATCAAAGAAAAACCAGTGGCAAAGGTCATCTTGAAAAAAAGTTCAAAAGTTACAGATTCAGCACTGCATGACGCTCTGTTTTTGCCTGACACCTCGCGCGTAGCATATCAAAGCGGAAAACTTTCCGACTCTCAGGTCGAAAAACTCAAACAACAAAACATTACTGATAATTTGATTCTCAATATCTATCAAGATACTACTAATATGGATAAGATATCCCGGTATGTTGTTGATAGTGCAAAAATTGAGGGCAGTATCAAGGAAATCAACAATGAAAGCGTTAAGCTCACACGTACAAATGAATATCAAAAGAATAAATACAGATATGGTTTTTCACTTGAAGGCGATGGCACCTCAGGACTCCAACTGTACACAAAAGAAGCCCTTGTAACCCTGTTCCCATCTCTAAACAATGAAGCTGCGTCACAAGATGCGATTATATCTCAAGCTGAACTTGCGGTCAAAAACACGCCTGCATATGCTTTCATTATAACAAAAGATAATAGTCGGAAGTCACAGGTGGAAGCCGGATTGCTCTATTCTCGCGTTCAGCTTGAAGCGGAAACCATGGGGCTCGCCGTTCAGCCCCTCAGTCAATCGATCGAAGAGTATCCTCAGATGAGTGATCTGTATCTTAATATCCATAATGATTACGCTCCAGAAGGAGCAACCATTCAAATGTTATTCCGGTTGGGCAAACCTCTTCATAGCGTTCCCTGCTCCATGCGCCGAGATGTGAATGATCTGTTGATAAAATAGCGCAAGATATCTTTGCAGGTGGGCTAATTGTATTGATGAACTTCGCAGTTTGAATAGAGAATTATCCGAAGTTAAGCGCCAAAAAGCGCCCAGCCCTGTAAAAAGGCATGAGCGTTTTGTAACAACAATATGGCGCGTAACTTTGGATAATCCCATAGCACGAAACCGCGGTCGGCGATGCGGCTATGGGGAAAGTATCGGCAGACTTACGCTGATAAAAAGGAACTATGCTTTAAAAATGGCTTTTGAGACACGAATCACATTGCAAACCGTCCCATATATTGGTAAAATAAGTATAGCAAAGCAAACCTGTCCCAAGAACAGGTTTTTTAGAAGCCTTGCAGTTTTACGCTGCCGGCGGAGCAAGTCCGGTTCTGAGCAGGCCAATGTATCCGCAGCGCGGACACTGAGAAGGATTTCTGCCGATGAGCTTTTGGATGAGCTGTTCGGCAGAAAGCTTTTCTTTTGGAACAAGTGTGGTCCTGGTCTGGATTTTGCAAATTTTCAGCTTTTTCTGTTTTTCTCGGCTGGACAAAAAACCATAGTGACGGATCTTTGTAAACCCAGACGGCAAAATATGCATCAGAAATCGCCGAATAAACTCGTTGGCATCCAAAGCCATGTCCTTCCAACGGCTGTTGTCCCGGTAATCCCTCCATTTGAAAGTAACTCCGTCGTCTTCAACCTTTAGAATACGGTTGTTGGAAATAGCTACCCGATGGGTATATCGGCCAAGATATTCCACCACGCAGGCTGCATTCTTAAACGGCGGTTTACAGTAGACCACCCATTCTTTCCGGTAACATTGACTGATTAGCGTCGGATCAAGATCCGGAATTTGCAGTTTGAGCAGTGCCAGAAATTTTCCGCGGAAAAAGGTAAAAGGAAAGAACGAACTGCATATACCGTCAAAAACGATTATGTGATTGCAGACATCAACGGCGGAGCAATGTATCCCTCGTATTGGCAGCAACGCATTTATGCACCGTTCATAGAAAGCCTTGTAGAAAAGCACTCACAAGTGCCAGCGCTCAACGCTCACGAACTCAGGCATACATATGGAACGCTGCTCTACAAGTCCGGAACGGACATCTATACAATACAAAAACTCATGGGGCACGCCAGTATTGAAATTACGACACGAATCTATGTCCACAACGATATTGATACGATAAAGAAGGCCATGAAGCAGGACTGGTAGCCCTGTTTTACGGCCTTTTTCGTACGACTTTAGTACGACATTTTTACGACATAAAGGTGAGTTTAACTGGTTTTTAATGATATAATTAGAAATATAAAGCATAAAGAAAAACCGCATCAAATAGCCATTAAACGGCTGTCTAATGCGGCTTTTTACTGGTCCGAGTGGCGAGACTTGAACTCACGGCCTCTTGACCCCCAGTCAAGCGCGCTACCAACTGCGCTACACCCGGAAATGAACAGTAATTATTCTAACACAAGACGGGATAAAATGCAATACGTATGTGGTAAAACACTATCAACAAAATGTAGGATTACAATTGATGTGTTACATTAAGAGTTAAAAAGGATAGCGAATAGGAAAAGCCTGTGTTACAGTTGAAGTTACGACACACCAACAGACAGGAGGCATCCTATTCGCTATGAACAAGATAACACAAACCATGCTGTTTGGGCAATCCCTAATTAAATATTCTCAAAAAAATGGTGTCACAAAAGCCGCAATCAAATACAAAACCACCGACAGTACATTTACCGATGGTTACGTCGGTATGATGGAACGCTACCATCTCTAGCAGACCACTCCCACCGCCCAAACAGCCATCCTAATCGGCACATACCCTGAAGAGTTGAAGATGATATCAGATATGCGGCGCAGGAATGCTCATGCTGGCCTTGTGGTGTTTTGGGTCAAGCTGTGGCAGAAAGGCTATACGCGCTCCATTGGGGGGCTTTACAGAGTTCTAAGAAAACAGGGTCAAATGGCTGTAAAGCCACCAAATCCCAAATACGTGCCTAAGCCGTATGAACTGTGTGTCTGCCGCCGTAATCGCCCTGGGTACAAAAAGGGACATGCTCACAAAATCTTTCCAAACCTCTTGAATCGAAACTTTATGGCAGACAAAGCCAATCATGTCTGGTGTACAGACTTTACATATGTTTTTCTTACCAACGGTTTCATGCGCTACAACTGCACCATCATCGATTTGTATGACCGCAGTGTGATTGCAAGTGAAACCGGCAAATGGATCACGAGTGATTTAGCAATCATGACTCTTGAAAAAGCCCTTCATTCCCAGAAGAAGGAACCTAAGAATCTGATATTACATTCCGATCAGGGAAGCCAGTTTACTTCTATTCAATTCATCAGTTATTGTCAGAAACACAGCATCACGCAGAGCATGAGCGCTGCAGGGTGCCCTTACGACAATGCTCCGATGGAACGTTATTACAATACTTTTAAGGCGGAATTGATCAATCGATTCAACTTCTGAAACGATGAAGAATTGGATCACGCTGTTTCAGAGTTTGCCTATGTTTGGAACAATCAGGTTCGCCCTCACTCATACAACGATTATCGCACGCCATATGAGGCAAGGTACGGACTGGATTAATTTAGACAGTAGTGTTACAAAAACGCTTGACCATTACATGGACAGAGGGTTCAGGTGGACGTAAAATTTGTTCCTACCTCCTGCCTTGTCGGTGACGCTAAAGGAGAAAAGTTCTACCAATACACTGCGATTGATGAATATTCCCGCTTCCGCTATCTGGAAGCCTTCTCAGAACATAGCACCTATTCTCCAAAGTCTTTCTGGAGCACATGCTAAAGGCTTTCAAGTTTAAAGTAGAATGCGTTCAAACTGACAAGGGCGCAGAATTCACATGACATCTTTCCAATGAAATGCCAACCTTGTTTGAGCAAACTCTTGCTTCTTATGGTATTCGGCACAAGCGAATCCGCGTCTTTACTCCTCGGCACAACGGCAAAGTGGAACGTTCCCACCGCAAGGACAATGAGTATTTCTATGCTTTATATAATTTTTTTTTCATTTGATGATTTTAAAAAGCAACTCACTGTTCACAGTAGAAACTACAATGCTTTCCCTGTGCGCCCTCTTAAGTGGCAGTCTCCAAAAAAGGTGCCCCATGATTTCTTTACTCTTGGTGTAACGTATCATTGACAAACCTACAATATCAAAATAATAAATAACTTGAAATAAGAAGAATACGAATTCATGAAATGATACCTAAGATAGAGTATTACAACTAAGCATAAAGCTGGCACTGTCAGAGGAACAGTGTCAGCTTTTCGTGAAGTAAATTACTTTTCAAGTGTTTTGGCGTACTGGCCAATTCTTTTATCCATGTTGGATATATGAGAAGTTAGCCAACCAATCACAAGTTGATTCGCATTAATGATGACCAAAATATTACCGCCGGATTCAGAATATTCCTTCTTTAGCTTCTTCAACTGTTCAATAAAGACAGTGTGTGCTTGCTTTTGTGCGTTAAACTCCGGATATTTGATCCTTACCATATATTGTTCTTCGTCATTAAAATGTTTTTTCGTGTAGTCATCAAGAAAATCAAGTAATTGACCGACATATTCTTTTGCTTGATGTTTTTTTCCTGCTTCAAAAAGATCATCTGCTTTTTTAAACCAAGTTTTATGTTGTTCGTCAATCATAGATACACCAACAGATAAATCCGGCGTCCATTCCATAATATATACCTCATTTTTTTAGTTTTGTATCAATGAAAACCTATTCTTCTGAAAATTCCGCTTTGCTGACTCCGCAAAGCGGGCAAGTCCAGCTATCGGGAAGGTCCTCAAATTTTGTTCCGGGCGCAATCCCATTGTCTGGGTCGCCCAATTCTGGGTCATAAACATAACCACATGCATTACAAATGTATTTAGACATAAATTACACTTCCTTTAATTTATTATTAGATTTACTCGAAGTATCTCTTGAGCAGGCCGTTGAAGCCTGAACCGTGACGTGCTTCATCCTTTGCCATCTCGTGAACGGTATCATGAATCGCGTCGTAGTTAAGTTCCTTTGCGCGTTTTGCAATGGCAAGCTTCCCTGCGCATGCTCCGGATTCCGCTTCCGCACGCATCTGAAGATTTTTCTTTGTGCTTTTGGTTACTACTTCACCGAGCAGCTCCGCAAATCTTGAAGCATGGTCTGCCTCTTCGAGGGCGTACTTCTTGAACGCGGCCGCAATTTCAGGATATCCTTCACGGTCAGCCTGACGGGCCATTGCAATGTACATGCCTACTTCGGTGCATTCACCGTTGAAATTGGCAACCAAACCATCATATACTTCTTGATCAATACCTTGTGCGATTCCGATTTCATGCTCACAGGCAAAGGAAAGGCCTTCTACCTTTTCAGCAAACTTCTCTTTCGGAGCTTTGCACTGGGGGCAGAACGCGGGAGCTTCTTCTCCCTCAAAAATATAACCGCAGACAGAACATACAAATTTTTTCATTGTGATTTTCCTCCATATTTTTTATTAAGGGTTATTTGAAAGGCATGTGCCTTTGCAGACAATTTATAAATCAATAATAATTACTGTTCTTGTTTTATATATTAGCATAAGCTTTCCGATTTGTAAAGAGGTTTTTAAAAATATTTGAATTAAATTAAAATAACACCCTTTCAGATGAAAGAGTGTTGACTGTTATCGATTAACCTGATCAGAATATGTCCGCCGATGGATAGCAAATGAAGAATGTCACTAATTTTCAGTGAACTCCACCAATTCTTTATTAAACTGATCGCGTTGGTCATAAAACAAAAAATGGCCGCATTCTTTGAATGGTACTAGTTTGGAATTCCGAATGCTGTTTTTTTGAGCGGTGGCTAACGGGAATAGGCAGACCTGGTCGTTCAGTCCATGAAGTATAAGGGTTGGAACCGTTATCATTTTTAAATCATTGAACAGGCCTTCTTCATACAGCCACGTAGTGGCAATCGCCGCAGTGGACCAGCTTGCAGCCTGCAATCCCAATTGAAAGATCCAATCGGATAATGGTGCGGAAACACGATGATAAAAGATCATATTCCCAAATTTTCTTAACATACTAGGCCGGTCATCATAGGTTCCCTGAATAATATCAAGTACAGCCTGTTTTTGAAGACCATAAGGAAAATATGGCCGTTGGATGAGACTAGGCGCGGCTGCAGCAAAGAGTGCGAGTTTAGACACCCCATAGCCATTATGTCTCGCCATGTAACGAACGCAAATTGCCCCGCCCGTCGAATGCCCCCCGAGCGTAATGTCCTGTAGTTTCAATGCTTCGATGACGATACGAAGATCATCTGCAAGACGGTCATAGTTATATCCACTCCAAGGTTTATCTGATAGCCCAAAGCCCCTGCAATCGATTCCGATACACCTGTATCCCAGTTTTGGCAGCTGATTAAATTGATACTCGAATAAATTATGATCTCCGGGCCAGCCATGGACAAACAAAATCGTCTTGCTGCCCGTTGGGTTAATATCCTCCACATAAATGTTCACATTAGATTCAACATTCACATAATATCCCACGTTAATGCCCCCATACTTGAAGTCTTTAATCATAGAATATTCAAATAAAATAAATGTGTGATGAGATTTTAGAATGAACACTCGGTGAAATCGTAATATCTTCAAGCCATAAGAGTCATAAAATGTTTCGTCTTCAATTTTTGTTGCACTGTTTGGTGCAATTACATCGGAAAGGCTATTATTGTTGTTTCCACCATCGCAGGTGGGGAAGACAGAAAAAAGCACCCTTTCACATTGAAAAGGTGCTAAGGCGATGCCGTAAACATTTCTTAATCCAGATGAAAGGCCTTTTCCAGACTGGTAATTTTTTCGTTGTCAATCGTAACAATGCTGCCTAAATTTTTTGCTGAAATGACAGCTTTCGCACTGTATTCTGCAACTTCAAGCCGGTCAAAGGCATTGATCAGGCTACTTCCGGTAGCAATGATGCAATCATTTTTTACCATTACAATCGGAGTGGAAGGAACAAATAAATTTGCCACGTTTTCAGTATCCATATAAACTGAGCCATGAGGCGTTTTGGGTATTTTTCTGAGCAGTATATAGCTTTCCGGAATCGTCCTCGAATCAAATTCCTCTTCAGTTACTGCAAAAGCCATAATGTTTGGCGCATGTGCAATAATTACAGAATTGATTTCAGGATGTTTCTCATAGATTGCTTTATGAAGAAGGACAGAGCGGCTCGGCGTTTTTCCGGGTTCTTTACAGCCGTTTTGGATTCTGACAAGATCTTCCGGCTCGATATATTTTCTGTCTTTTTCATATGGCGTAATGAGAAAGGAACCGTCTTCAAGCCTGTTGGAAAAAGTACCTTGGGTACTTGTGAAAAGTTTCTGATTATAGGCGCGATGAATTAAATCACACATGATTCTGCGCGATTCCCGCTCTATACTGCTGTAACTCGAAGGAGTAAACTCCTTCATGTCAACGTTTCGCTTGTTCTTTGAAATCTCCATATCCGCGTCGCTCATAGAAATCGGCGTACCGATCTCTCTTGCATGGATTTCCAATCGTGCACAGAAATCCAGAGTTTCAAATGATTTAAATGCATCGAACAGGTTTTTTGCTCCGACCACAATCCCGTGATTTTCCAAAACTACTGAGTTAAAACCTTTTTTAAATTCAACTGCAATTTTGTCTCCCAGTTCGGTGCTTCCGGGGAGTCCGTATTTTGCCATTCCCACTTTGCCGCAAACCAGATCCACGTTTGGCACAAGGCGGGTATTCGGTAATTTCCTTACGATGCTGAATGCAACCAAAGCCGGGGGATGGGCATGCAGCACTGCTTTGATGTCGGGTCTGCTTTGGTAGACCAGTTTGTGAAAGGGAAACTCACTCGAAGGCTTGTGGTCGCCAATGATGCTGCCGTCCGGTTTGACCCGAATGATATCATTTCGGGTTAAAGAACCCTTGTCCACTCCGCCCGGTGTAATCCAGATATCACCATTGTCATCCAGAATAGATAAGTTTCCGCCTGACGTGGTTGTCATGCCATAACCGTAAATACGTTCCATAATCATGATTAGTTGATCGGCAGGGTGCAGCACTTCAAAGTTCATTTTATTTCCTCGCTTTCATTATAATCATATTTTATTCCAATTGTATTTTATCATACATACTGTTTTTTGTCGCGATTGATTGATTTGTAATTGGAGAATAATTTTTATAATTTAACCTAATATTTCATATTCTGATTTTTCATTTAAGATAAAACCTCATTTCTATTAATAACTTAACAGAAACGAGGCTTTACTCATGTCAAACTTTCTGAATATTCATTCTTCAAATAAATGAGTTCATGTTTGCAAATCCAAATAAAATTAATAAAAGATGGCGTCATATAGTCTTATTTCAGTTACGGTCTTAGTATATCATAACTTGAATTAATTATCACGATGATTAATCTATTTCCCTGCATATCTTCAAAGTACAAATTCTTAATTTGCAGATTGTAACTGTTCTTTTGTAACTGTTTTTGACTGATAAATTCTAAATGCAGTAAATGCCGCTCCGACGCAGCAAACAGCAACCAATATAAGATACACATTTCTCATTCCATAAACAAAAACATCGTCTCTGCCCGCAACATAATCGGAAACACGGTAGTTTATCTTCCAGCTCATGAAGCTGTAAAGAAGTGTTGTAGAGAAGATGATACCAACACTTTGTCCAAGATTGCGCACAAGTGAGTTAACGCTGCCGGCTATCCCCAGTTTGTTTTTGGGGCATGCAGACATAATCAGAGAATTGTTTGCCGGTTGGAATAGAGATTGGCCCACAGCCAAAACAGAAACAAAAACTGCGCAGACGACAATTGAAGAATGTTCATAAAGTTTTGACATAAGCAAAAAACCGGCTCCCATCAGGAGTAATCCAATCAGTGTGATTACTTCTGAACCGACTTTGTCGGATAATGTGCCGCACACAGGGGAGAGAACCGCTATAATCAGCGGGGACAGCATTAAAAAAAGTCCCGATTGAGAAGGTGTTAATTTTAGGGTGTCCTGAAGATAAAATGGCAGAAGAATAATGTAAGATTGAATACAGATATAAGAAATCAATGCACAAATAAGGCTTAAGCTGAACAATTGATTTTTAAATATGCTAAGTTCGAGAAGAGGCTGCTGAAGATTTTTTTCCAGCCTGAAGAACATTACAATCAGGAGGACTGACAAAAGGATGGTAGACAAAATATATGGATTTTCAAATCCTACCTTCTGCGCTTCAATAAGGGAACCAAAAAATATAATTGTTCCGCCAAACTGAAGAATCGCGCCCAATTTGTCTATTCGTTCGTTATTCTTTGCTCCTTTTGGAAGGTGCTTGAGCCCGACCAGAAAGACAATGACGCCGATGGGCACATTGATCCAAAAGATGAAATTCCAGCTGAGTACGGATACTATCAGACCGCCCACAGGGGGGCCAATCATCGTTCCAAGCGCAACTGCCATGGCCAAAATTCCCAGCGCTTTGCCGCGGCCTTCTTTTGGAAACAGTTCGGTAACAATGCCTTGGTTGTTTGCCATATAGGCAGAAGCCCCAATCCCTTGAATAAAACGGCAGATGATGAGAGGGGTGAAGGAATGGCACATTCCACACAGTAATGAAGCTGCTGTGAACAGGACGGTTCCGCATTGAAATACTTTTGATTTTCCAACGATATCCCCAAGCCGCCCAAAGAATAAAAGCGTAGAGCATATGATAATGGAATAGCTTGCAATCACCCATTCAATGGAAGAAAGCGGAACATTCATTTTGGCAGACATGACGGGCAGCGCAACGTTCACGATGCTGGAATCAAGCGTGGCCATAAAGGACATAGCGACAACAACAAACAGGGTGATTCCTTTTTTGCCGTCGTTATTCAAAACGTTTTCTTGCATGCTAAGTCAACTTCTTTCAGTTTCGGTGTAGTGTAATTATTAGATTTACAACTTCGGTCAATTACCTTATAATAGTAGAAAAAGATACTATTTGCAAGAATTGTGTTGCCGAGGTTTAGCACAATATTGATATGGAGTGTTAAAATGCAAGATAATCAAACTTATTTTTACAAGGAAATGCCGGACGCTAATTTTAGCGTTGATGTCTTTTATAGAGTCGGATTAAAGCTTGGCGAAAGTCTGAAGCTGCACTGGCACGAACATTTACAGTTTTATTATTTTGTTGGAGGAAGGGCAGTGCTTGAATGTGGTCAAAAACAGTTTTGTGTTACAGCCGGCAGCATTGCTGTAATTAACAGCAATGAGCTGCATTATATGGAAAGCCTTTCCAACGATTTGAAATTTTACGTAATCCGCATTGATCCGACCTTCCTTTTCAGCAACCAGGTTGACTTGGTTCAGACTAAATATCTTGCACCGCTTTCTCAAAACCTGCTCTCTTTCCATAACTTGATTGAGAATGACATCCATGTGCTGGATTGTGTTATAAGAACAATTGAAGAATATAATGAAAAAGCGTTGGGTTTTGAACTTGCAATTAAATCCGCTATTTATGAACTGATTGTATTATTATTACGGGGTTATGTAGATAGAGTATTTACAAAAGATGAATTTAAAACCAGAACTAAGACTTTGAGACGGTTTAACATTATTTTTGATGAGATTGAAAAAAATTATAACAATAAAATCACTTTGTCGGAACTCTCGCAGATTGTGAATATCAGTCCTTGCCATTTCTGCAGGGTCTTTAAACAAATAACCGGTAAAACAGCAACTGATTACATTAATGGGTTTCGTCTTGAAAAATCAATTGCTCTGTTGAAACAAAAAGATTTAAATATTACTGAAATCTCTATGTGTTGCGGCTTTGACAGCGTGAATTATTTCAGTCGCTTATTTCGCAAGTGTTACCGTACTTCTCCAACGAAGTTCAGAGAGGATTATGGCAACAGGTATTCATAATGAATCCTGATGAAAATGATGGCAAGTTAACGCAAATCGAAACAGAAACGGCATAAAACAAGCACCCACAAGATTGGCATTTCAATTGTGCCAATCTTGTGGGTGCATTCTATCATGCGCTTATTTTATTCGAAATCTCTCCGGCAATATATTTATGAACCAAGCTACCATACGCCAGCGCTTTGAAATGTAAATTTTTCGCTTCTTTTTTATGATTGCATCATAAATTTGTCCGGCTGCTTTTTCGGCAGTAGTTACCCAGAACAGTTTGGATTTATCCGCACTTTGAGTCATTTCAGTATAGACCCAACCCGGGAGAACTTCCGTAACATAGATTTTATCGCTTGCTTTGGTGAGGGATACCCTAAGTCCTCTCAGGTAATTTGAAACGAATGCCTTTGACGCACAGTATGCATTGGAGCGGTCGCTGTATACCAATGCGGAATTAGAAGAAAGGCCGACGAGATGACCGTGTTTTTGCTGCAAAAAAAGCCGTGCCGCCGCATTGGCCATGGACATAAAACCCAGAACGTCAGTGTCAATGGTTTCTTTCTCTTTTTGCCAGTTTAACTCATAGTTTGGCCGTACAATGCCAGAGCAGATTATAACGACATCAATTTCTCCCATTTCGTTAACAAGCTCTTCAAAAAGAGAAATCGCTTCAGTGGTTTCCGACACATCAATCCTTTTTATATAAGCTTGGGTTGAGATTGATTGTTGAAGTTCAGTAAGACGCTCCAGCCGTCTTCCTGCAATTCCTACAATGTAGCCTTTTTGAGACAGCAGTTTGGCGGTTTCCATGCCGATGCCGGATGTCGCGCCGATCACAATTGCCTTTTTCATAGGTGTCCTCCATTAAAATTAGTTTTTCATAAGGATATACAGTACAATCCACGAAATCGGCATAATAAAATCCGGTATAATCGTCCATGTATTGTGTGGCGCGTAATTTTTTTTCATGATCATTTCCCAAACGTGATTGATCCCGGCCAACAGATAGAGTGGGGAAGTCAATACGATGACTGCCAGCCAGAAATCCGGCTGGAACCAAATGCATAGGAATCCAGCAATCGCATAGCCAAGTTCTGCATAACCGAGTTCTTTCTGAAAGGGGCTTCCTTTCGCCCAGCCGATTTGTTCCGCTACCATGTCTGATTTAAAAACATGTCCGATAAAACTTGTCAAACCTGATATGGTCAGCGTGACTGTCATCTGGTAGAACAGCATATTAGTGCACACAGCCTGTAATGTACGGATATCAGGATTCACGACTGTTGTAATTACACCGGAAATCATGCCAATTAGCCATATGTAAAGAAATATCATTTTTTAGCAGCTCCTTCTATAATAATGTTGTTTGCGTTACTGTTATGATTGCAGCACGACTGATTGGATTCCATTGGAATTCCCCCTCTCTTTGTTATAATGTGAGCTTATACTCATATTATATGCAAGAGGATACCACGTGTCAATATAAATATGAGCAAATACTCAAATTTGTTGACAAAAGTGATTTGTTCGATTAAAATTACAGTTAGGAGTTGATTATATGGAACAGGACAAATCAGTTCGCAAACCACAGCAGAAAAGAAGCATTCAAACCAAAGAAAAAATATTGGATACGGCATATGCGCTCTTTTGTAAAAAAGGTTATTATAATACAACAACCAATGAGATAGCAAAAGTTGCCGGTGTTTCAATCGGCAGTCTTTATTCTTACTTTAAGGATCAGGACACAATTTTTATAGAAATATTAGAGCGGTATAACGAGTCTTTTAGCAGTGTGCATGATGAAATGATGAATAATATAGAAATGTACCGGGCAGATAAAAAAGCTTGGCTTAGAAATTTTATTGTTAAAATGATTGAAGTGCATGAATCTTCCAAAGAACTCAACCGCGAAATGAATATATTATGCTACACAAAGCCTAAGGTTGCGGAAATCATGGAAAAGCAGCGTGAAAAGTCATGGCAGGCCATGTTCTATTATTTCAGCCAATATAAAGATGAAATTATTGTGCAGGACAAGGACGCCGCCGCTGTTATCCTTTTTAATTTAATTAACTCAACGGTGGATCAGATTGTATTTGAAAAGAATGAAATTGAAAGCGACCGTATTATAGATGCGTGCGTTGAAACTGCATACAAGTATTTATTGCTGTAAGTTATGGATAAAGACAACAAGAAACACCTGCAAGATTGGCTTCGCGATGACCAACCTAGCAGGTGTTTTGTTGTGTGTGGAGCAGAGAGAGGATGAAACGTCAGAAAAGATCAACCTCATAAATCAACCGAACGGTTGATGGACGATCAGTACGCATCCTGTATTATGGTGTACAGGAGATGATTCAAATGGAAAATTTACTGACAGTGAAAAACTTATCGAAGAGTTTTAAGGAGAACAGGGTACTCAAGGAGATTCGCTTTGAAGTACACCGCGGTGAGGTGCTGTGCATTCTTGGTCCAAATGGCGCGGGGAAAAGCACTACTATCAACATACTCACAGCGGCGCTTGGAAGCGATGGTGGCGAAATCTGCTTTAAAGGTGAGAAAATCGGCCATAAATTGCGCGCATACAAGCAATCGCTTGGTATTGTACCGCAGGATATCGCTCTTTATGAAGAGCTAAGCGCCGAGCGAAATCTGATATTTTTTGCCTCTCTGTACGGACTGCACGGCGCTGCACTCAAAAAAGCGGTGAACGAGGCTCTTGCTTTTGCGGGGCTTGATGACCGTCGGAAGGATAAAGTAAAGACTTTCTCAGGTGGGATGAAACGCCGGCTTAACATTGCCTGCGCCATAGCCCATCATCCTGAACTGGTCATAATGGATGAGCCCACCGTGGGAATTGACCCGCAGAGCCGCAATCATATACTCGATTCGATCAAAAAACTGCGTGACGGCGGAATGACTGTTATTTACACAACCCACTACATGGAAGAAGTTGAGACGATTTCGTCACGCATCATCATCATGGATCATGGCAGCATCATCGCTGAAGGGACTAAGGAAACACTCAAAGAAAGCATCGATAATGAAAAACGATATACCATTGAGGTGGAAGAAAACGGAAAAATTTCTGCCGACGATTTTTATGCCGTGGAGGGTGTGAAATCGGTGAAAACTGACGGCGAAACGATAGAAATAACTTCTCTCAAGGGCGTAGAAAACCTCGACCGTATCATCGCGCTGATCAGCGACTGTGGGGAGAAAATTCGAAATATCACAAGCGAGGCAGCGAGTCTTGAAATGGTATTTTTGAAGCTCACCGGCCGTAAACTGCGCGACTAATAAAGGGGGAATGACAATGCACCGCTTTCTTGTGATTTTTAAAATGGATATGATAAATCTCTTTAAAAGCCCGGTTCTTGTGGGTTATAACACTGTTTTCGCTGCACTTCTTATCCTTATCATGGGGTTCCTTTCCAGTGGAAATTATGCGGATATCAAGGATGCATACGAATATTATGTTGTTTCTTTTATTATTTATGGAATGCTGAATGGAGCGATGACCGCTTCCAACTGCTTTATGGAACGCGATATCAAGCGGCCGAACCTGCGGATTATCTATTCGCCGGTCGGTGCATTTCCAATTTATTTTTCAAAGATTCTATCCTCGTTTATTTTTGATTACAGCCTACATCTTTTACTCTTGCTTATTCTGTGCCCAATGCTGCATGTGTCATTAGGCAGTAACCCGGTTTATTTTATACTGCTTATGGCACCCATTGAATTCGCGGCGGCGGCTTTGGGGATTTTCTTCTGCTGTATCTTTCAATGTGAAGAAACCACCAGCATGCTGCTGAGCAATGTAATCAGTATCCTCTGCTTTTTGGGCGGCACATTCTTTTCACTAGACAGTATGGGCAGCACGATCGCATTTGCTTCACGTCTGTCACCGGTAAAGTGGCTCAATGATGCATTTTTTGCCATTGTCTGTGACAATAGCCTGGCCTATTTTTGGCCTGTATTAATAGGTGGAACCGTTGTCTCGGCTCTGCTGGTGCTGGGATGCCGCTTGTTTTTTAGAACGGAGGACTACCTATGAGAACATTCTTGAATGTACTGAAAAATAACTATTTGCGCACTATTCCGCGTCTGGCTCCAACCATCTTAATGACGGCGATCACGCTGCTGACGATCATACTGGCCGTTTATGTCACCGGTTTGCAGCAGGTAAAAGGGCATGTGGCACTTATCACACAGAGCGGCACGATGTCACTGCCTAAGAGTTCCAAACAGCTGGATATTACTGTTTTATCACAAAAGCCACCGCATTCCGACCTTGTAAAGCAGAAATACGACGCTTATGTTTCAGTCAATTCAAACGGAAGTTATGATATAGAAACCCTTCACAGCAATGATTATAAAAATATGATTGCTTTTCTTTTGAAAAACCCGGACGCACATTTCGAGGACAGCACAACAGAGCGGGGAACAGGTGTAAATATTATCGGATTTATGATGATGTTTTTACTGATGATTGCTTTCTCAAACCTGTTTGCCTTTGCAGACGATAAAGAGCAGGGGCAGTTACATCGTATCGCCGCCTCACCGGCTTCCTTTGGTTGGTATCTTGCTGCGCACTGCGCCTATTGCCTGTCGCTGCTGCTGCCCGCTTTTTTGATGCTTGCAGTGCTCAAGTGGTGCGGCTGGAATATTGGCTTTTCACTTTTACAATATGCAGGACTCGTGGCTGTGCTTGGCTTTTTAGGCATTTCGCTGGCGCTGCTGCTGCATACCTTTATTAAAAAGCCCGACAATGCCAACATGCTGGGCAATTCTGTCACTGTGCTGACATCTGTGCTGGCAGGCGGTTTTTATTCTTTCAGCAAAAACAACTCCGTGCTTGACAAAATAATAAAGCTGCTGCCGCAAAAGGAATTAATGGATTTTGCGATGCATCTGCAAAATGGAGATGGGGGGCAGCATATATGGTCAATTATTTACGTCGTAGGTTTTTCCCTCATGCTGATTTCATTTTCCTGCACAAGTTTGCATCGCATGTATGTCAAAAAGGTATGACATGCCTTGCAAATACATCGCAGTGGGGGTAAAATCAAGATATTATTTTACAGTACAGGTGGCTTATTATGAACATTTCATCCGACTCTCTGCTGCTATCCACAAAACTTAAAATGCCCGCACCACGGCATAACTATATTGTACGAAAAGCGCTCTTTAATCAGCTCTCAAGCTGTGAAAATATGGGCGTTATCTTTGTGCGCGGCGGTGCCGGAACCGGAAAAACCACGCTGCTGTCCTCCTTTATCCGCGAAACAGGGCTTAAAAATGTTGGCTGGCTTTCACTTGATGCTTCGAATTCGAATGTTTATTCCTTCTGGTACTACTTTGCTGCAGCTGCCGGCACATTCTTGGGAGATGACAATGACTTTCTTGCTCTGCTGCGTTCCAACTTCGATGCTTCCCATATGGAAAACATACTGACCATGCTGATTAATCGGATGTGCGGTGAAGAGAACTATTATCTGGTACTTGATGATGTTCACTGTATCAGCGATGCAGCACTAATGCGCACTTTGGAATTTTTTATCAGTGCGATGCCTGAAAATCTGCATCTTTTTATGCTTTCGCGTGAGGATCCTCCCGTGTATCTGGGCGCACTGGCTGTTTCCGGCCGCCTGATGTTTATTGACGGCAGGCAGATGCAGCTTTCAGAAGAGGAAGGCATAGCCTTTTTAAAGCAGACTCTAAAACTTTGCGTCAGTGACGAGGAATTGGCTCGGCTTAATACATACGCCGAGGGATGGATCGGCGGCCTGCAGCTCGCTGCTGCGGCCGGGACAGCAGGCAAAAACTCAGGAATGCTGCTGCAAGCGGGCGGAGGCATCGCGGCTGAATACCTTACCCGGGAAATATTTGAGTCGCTTTCTCAAAATGAACGGGATTTTCTTGTTGGAACCGGTTTTATTTCTTATTTCGACTCCGGTATATGCGGACAGCTTTTTGACGGATTTTCACAGGCTGATTTTGATAGTATGATTGAAAAGCTTACCCAAAAGAATTTGCTGATCATCTGCGTTGACGAACAAAACGGCGTTTACCGTTATCATAACATTCTTTCCGAATATCTGGCGCAGAAGTTTTTACGTCTGACTGTAGGAGATAAAAAAGAGTTTCTCACAAAATCGGTGAAGATCTTTGAACAGCGCGGTGACCCTGAAGAAGCTCTGCGGGAACTTTGCATGGCGGGTGACTATGAAAATGTCATGCGGGTGGCACGCACGATGGGCGGAAGTATTGAAACATGGGGCTACCTTGACCGGGTTCCTCTTGACCAACTAATAAACGATGCCGATCTTGCAGCACAGTGTTTTATGTACAATCTTGGCCACCTTGATGTCGAGCGTTGCCGAACGCTTTACGAAAAGTTCAGGGAATGCTATGACGGCACTGACATCTTCCGCGTAATGCAGTTTGCTGAGGCGTATGTATCTCAGGATAACACTATTTTGCCGGAGTATCATACGATGACAGCAAGTCAAATAGACGGGCTTAATTTTGAGCCGGTGGCTAAAGCTATGATTTTAGTTGAGAATGCAGTCGCGCTCACAGAGCATATGCAGTATCAAGAGGCTGAGAATTGCATTAATCAAGCCGATCAAACCTGTGCCGGCGCGAATATTTTTGTTGAGGTCTTTGCTTTTAATGAAAAGGCTCAGCTCTATGAGGAAACAGGACGTCTGAACGAAAGCCTTGAATGTTATGCAAAGGCGATGGAGCTGCTGAAATCTCCATCGATGATATCGGGAATAGGAATAAACTTTTATGTTGGCCTAACCGGTGTCTATATGCGGCGTATGGAACTTGACAAAGCAGAGGAGGCGCTTCAGCATTCCCAGCGAATTTCAGACGAACAGCGTATCCGCGTCGATGTAATTGACATGACAATTACGCATCATCTGGCGGAAATGAAGATTTTAAACGGAGAAGCAGATGACGGAATCGCTTATGTTGATGGGATATTGTCCGAATACCCGTCTTTCAACATACTTAATTTAGCTCGGCTTATCCACGAACTTGACTGTGAAAAGATGCTTAAACCGGAACTTGTGACTGCGTTTCTTGAAGCATTGGAAGCGGCAGATGATTACAAAATTCAGCCTTATATGAGACTTTTGCACGCTCGGCTTGTTTTCGAGCTTGGAGAAATAACAGACGCGTTGAAAGAAACTGAAGAGGTGCTGATTTTTGCACGCACTTATAAAAATCATCTGCGGCTTGTTGAAGGTGGTTTGCTGAAGATTTTCATGCTATCACAATGTCCAAAGATGCCCGAACAACAGCGCCAAATAAGGAATCTGCTGCGCGAGGCCGTCTACTATGCATATGAGAATCGTATTCTTATGCCGTTTTATCTTGATCGGCGCACACTTTTGCCATTGCTGCGTGAGTTGAATGAGCAGAACACGGTCAAAAATGGACTGAGTTCTGCGGAATCAGCCTTTGTACGCGACGCCATCGCTATTTGCGGTAAAATTCAGGCTGCACCAAAGGAACAGGATACGCTGTCTGCGCGCGAGCTTGATGTGCTAAGTGAGCTCGCCCAAGGCATTACCAATCGCGAAATTGCCCAAAACCTGTGCATTTCACAGGCCACTGTGAAAACGCATGTACTGAATATCTTTGGAAAACTTGGTGTTTCAACAAGAATGCTTGCTGTTGATGAAGGACGTAAGAGAGGACTCGTAAGATAATGTTTAGATCTTGGATTTTGCCGTTGGTGCGCGTTACATGCCCGGTCGGCCGGCGGAGTATCGAAGCCCCATTAAAACTTCGGCCATTTTGTCAATTTCGTATTTTGTATTATAAATTGCAAGGGAAGAGCGGACTGTACCTTCTAATCCCAGCCGTCTTAAAACCGGTTGCGCGCAATGATGCCCAGCGCGAACGGCAATTCCTTCCGCATTCAGCGCCTGGCCGATTTGTTCAATGGATAACCCCTGCATAACAAAAGAAAGAATACTTGCTTTCTCCTCCGCACATCCGATTATTTTTAATCCGGGGATTTGAAGCAGTTCTTCCGTTCCGTATTCCAGAAGTGAATGTTCATATTTACAGATGGTATCTATTCCAATATGGGATACAAAGTCAATCGCTGTGCCGAGGGCAACCGCATCGGCGATATTTCCGGTTCCTGCTTCAAAGCGGTGGGGGGCGGATTGATATTGCGTTTTTTCGAAAGTAACATCCTTTATCATGTTGCCTCCGCCATGATAAGGAGTCATTTCGTTTAAGATGTCTAATTTTCCGTAAAGCACGCCGATTCCGGTCGGACCATAAATTTTATGTCCGGAAAATACATAAAAATCCGGATTGAGTGCATGGACATCTACTTTAATATGGGAAATCGCCTGCGCTCCGTCTACTACCACTGCTGATCCATTTTGATGAGCGGAATGTATCATTTCTTCAATCGGTACAATTGTGCCGAGCGCATTGGAAACATGGGCAAGCGATACAATTTTCGTTTTGGGGTTCAGCATTTGATGGTATTCTTTTAGATCAATCTGCCCGCTTTCATCAATCGGAATGACGCGCAGATGGGCACCTTTTTCAGCGCACAACATCTGCCACGGAACAATATTGGCGTGATGTTCAAGGCATGAAATCAGTACCTCATCGCCCTCGCTAATCTTTGCTTTTCCATATGTTTGCGCAATTAAATTGATCGCTTCGGTTGCTCCGCGTACAAACACAATCTCAGATGCGGATGAAGCGTTGACAAAGCATCGAATCTTTTCCCTTGCTTCTTCATAAGCGTCGGTTGCGCGTGCTGCCATTGTATGCGCACCTCTGTGGACGTTGGAATTTTCATGCTCGTAAAAATACGTGAGCCTGTCTATCACGCACTTCGGCTTTTGCGTTGTTGCGGCATTATCCAGCCAGATGAGATCCTTCCCGTCCACCTTTTCGGACAGAATCGGAAAATCGGCACGAATTCCGGAAATATCAGCTTGAGGTTTCTGTGCAGGCAATGACCATTCTGCTGGCAATAGGTTCGATTGCGAAAATATCGCAGAAAACGTGTTGGTGAGTTCGTCTGATTCCTGATTGAGGCTTTCACCGCTTGTCTTAAACTCCGGAAAATACAGGTTGGCGATTTGTTCAATCCGTTTTGTATCCGAGGAATCGGCTTCCGTCCATGTTATCAGGCAGGCATCGATCTGTTCTTCGCTGATAGACCATTCCGTGTTATTTATAGTCATAATAATTCCCGATTTCTACGTCTTCCAGAACGGCAAGGGCGTCATTTGCCAGTACGGATGCTGAGCAGTAAAGAGATATCAAGTAAATTCCGATTCCTTTATTATCGATTCCCATAAACCGCACCGATAGACCTTTGGCCTGCTCGCCTTGAAGTCCGGTTTGATATAAACCAATTACGCCCTGCTTCTTTTCGCCCGTGCGAACAAGCAGAATATTTGTTTTTCCATTTTGACCTTGTGGATTTCTTTGCCCATCCACAAGCAGCTTGTCTGTGGGCACGAGCGGGATTCCTCTCCAAAGCATGAAAGGCGACCCAAATAGGGACACTGTTGCGGGTGTAACCCCACGCTTTGTGCATTCCCTGACAAACGCTGCGATTGCTTTTGGATGTGCAAGGAAAAATGAGGGCTCTTTCCATACTTTTGAAATCAGTTCATCCAGATCGTCTGGCGTCGGGGCTCCACTTCGTGTTTTAAGGCGTTGGCAATCCGCCACATTATGCAATAGGCCATAGTCTTGATCGTTGATCAGCTGGCTTTCTTGTCTTTCATGGATATTTTCAACTGCCAGCCGAATCTGTTCGTGGTTCTGGTCGTACGGATTATTGTAAATATCCGACACCCGCGTGTTGATGTTGATTATCGTCGAAATCGAATCCAAAATGTATTCCCGCGGATTGGCATCATAGTCCACGAACCCTTCCGGAATAGATTCCTTACCGTTGCGGTCGCAGAGTATATCCAACGGAGTATGCTCCTCTGTGACTTTGTTTAGCCGAAAAATACCTGTTTTCAGCGGCTTGAATTCCATCAGTTTGCAAAGCCATCGCGGGGTTATTGATTCAAATTGCGGTGGAGTTTTTACAACATCCGCAAGCTGATATGCTGCTTTTGCAGACAGGGCATTGAGATCTTTTATATCCTCTGGCATGAGCAATCACCTCTAATTTTTTATACAGGATATTATTACTAAATATTAAGAAAAAATACCCATGAAAAGTTTTTACGAACTGAACAAAATCCCTGCCGGTCCGTGATGACAGGCAGGGATTTCATGGCTTTGGAAGTAAAAACTTCGGCACTGACTTAATTCAATTCTTTATTATTCTATCACTTACTGGATGTTATGGCTGACGTAACTCCCGAAACTGTTCCAGATATCTCACTTCCGATTGTCCCACCTGCGGACTCTACTTGTGATACGGTACCAGATACTGCACTTTCCAAACCGGATACGGTACTGTTTACATCAGAGCCTAATTTGCGACACCCGGCAAAAGAAAATATAATTAAAATAATCAACGCGATTAATAAAATTTTCTTTTTCATAAAAGTCCTCCTTCCCAAATATCATTCTTCCCAATCTTTGAATATCTATCAATCTTTGATGCTAAATGGATTAGCCTTGATGAAAAACATTCAATGGAAAATCTTAAATTTCTTTAAAACATGATAAATTAAAAGAAGAAAAGCACACAGTAAGATGCTTCCGATTAAACCAGAAAGTTGTCCCGGATAAAGCGGAGAAGTGGCTAAAACTACGATAACCAGCAAAGCAATTAAGAAAGATGTATAAGGGTAGCCCGGGACTTTGTATTTTAGTTTCTCGGGTCTTTCTTTTATTGTCTTTTTTCTGTAGAAATAGTGCGTGACGGAAATTGTCAGCCAGTTGAACATTGCAAGGAAGCCACTCATTACTGCGAGTATGATAAAGACTTTATCCGGTACGAAATACGATAATACTGCAGTGAGAAGAAGTGCCGCACTGCTCATTCCCAAAGCGTAGACAGGAACTTGGTTTTTATTTGTTTTCAGAAACAGCTTTGATGCCTGATGATCCCGGCTTAAAGAATTGAGCATTCTTGATGAGCTGTACATAGCAGAATTCAGTCCGGAAAGTGCCGCGGTTAAAACAATAAAGTTTAGGATGCTGTCAGAAAAGGGAATTCCAATTCTTTGAAAGATCAATACGAATGGGCTTTCTGATGAGGACAGTGTTTGCCATGGTGTGAGCAAAACCAAAAACAAGATTGAAAGTGAATATAATGAAATAACAAGTATACTAATAATCGATATGGCCTGAGGCGCATTCTTTTCTGGGTTTTCAGTGTCCGCGATAGCCAGACCGATAATTCCTGTGCCTGTAAAACAAAACATCACCATGATCATCGAAGAAAAAATACCGCGGGCTCCGTTTGGCATAAAACGATTTGCGGAAACAAAAGGATTGTTAGGTTGTAACGAATTAAAATGAATCATTCCAGTTATAATCAGGAAACCAAAAAGTACAAATAAAATCAGCGCAATCACTTTTACTGAAGCAAGAAAACTCTCAATCTTGCTTAAACCTCTTAAATCATTTAGATTAATTGCGGTCATTATCACGGTGTATATGGTGCAGAAAATCCAAAGCGGTGTTTTAGGCAGCCAGAACTGTGTAAATATAGCAGCTGCCGAGACTTCACCTGCCATACCCAAAACTCCGCTGAGCCAAAACATCCATCCGTTTACAAAGCCAATCCAAGGCCCGAATATTTCGGTAGCGTGCACTCGAAATGACCCCGGCGCAGGATTTATTACTGACATCTCCGTGATAAACATGACCTCGAACATCATTATAAATCCACCGACAAGATAGGCAATGATCGCAGCGGGCCCGGCAGCTAATATTACCGTGGAACTGCCGAGAAATATGCCGGAACCTATAATGTTTCCAAGTGACATAATGATCAGACGGTTCCGGTTAAAGCCTTTTTTTACTACTTTCAAGGTAATACTCCTTTATTCAATGTTATAAATAATATATTACCCCAAAAACAATGAAAAATTGGTTTCAATAGAAAAAGGGGCGCACCCCATTGTGCGCCCCCAGCAGCAAGAGAATATGACCCCTCACCTATCATTATTCTTGACCGGAAGATGGAATATATGCAAAGAAAAAGCCGCCCTTTTAATAGGACGGCCATTAGGGAAAAAATTCATTTGATAGAACCATAAATCATCCCCTAAAGTTATTTGCTTCTCATAGCACAATAGTATAGTAACAAATTTGTAACCATATTTCAAGTGTAAATTGTAAAAAAAACAAGGCCGTACTCATACGTACGGCCGGACAGAGAAAGACAAAAAGCCAAATTTATTATATCTAATAAATTTAAATTAATAATTGCATATTAGAATTACACAAAAAACTCGTTGAGAAGGCATGAAATCACTTTGGCGGATATGCTTTACATTAGATTTGTGTGCATTTGGTACAATAAATATTCTTGCTGTTCCATCGTCGTATATACACTGCTGATATCTTCAAAATGCTTGTCTAACTGCATATCATTTGTATGATTTTGTTGATGCATCTTTGCCATCATCATTTGCATCTGATCCATATTTATCGCCATAAATAAAACCTCCTAATTATTATTAGATCATACATTCTATGTACATAATTAGTGCAAAGTGCAAAATAGCTCCTGCAATATGAATGAAAGCCGCCCCGGTTAGGGAGCGGCAGCAAATTACATTGTTGGGTCGTTGTCCTTCGTGTTTCCAGATCTCGGTGTATTTTTTGTACTGGCACTGGGCCCAATGGTTGGTTCAGGCATTGTTACGGATGTTGACGCGGATTTATCAGACTTAGACTGCGGCGATTCCTTGTCCTTCATAAACTCATCCCCTTTCGAGAATTAGTTTACTCAACAAAATAAATTTTATTATACAACCAGATCGGGTGAGAAAGAACGGCAAAAGTGAAAAGAAAAGCCGCCCATTACAGGCGGCCAAGAGGAAGGAAATATGAAAAAGATTATATGAAAAGCCTCTTTCGAGGAACTTGTAATTTGTCTGCCGACCCGCTGGCTCGGTATTCCATCAGCCCCAACGGGTGCTTGGCAGTAGTTATATATAAAAGATCAATTTCTTGATTCAATGTTTATAGTATACACGTGGCATGTGTCGGTTTTATGAAGGTCATCTAAAAAGTATGTTAACAATTAAAAAAAGGGATATGTCATTGTTTGCTAATATCATTTCCCTATAAATAGCATAAAATAACAGGATACTTTAGAAGACCAGTAAGACGTGCCCTTTAGGAGGATACGTCCCCAAACTTTAAGGACTTTAGCCGATGGTAATTAACTGGGTTTTGATATATAATAACGTATAGACGCTTTAGTTTGGTTCGAGAAAGGTAATGTTAATGTTTAATAGAAGTGAAACAGAAGAGAAAAAGTATCTTGAAGTAATATTGGTAAAGCTTCGTGAAGCATCGCAGGAATTAGACCGAAAAATGTCCGAATATTCAAAGGTAATTCAAGAAACAAAAAAGTATATATGGGAAAATCTATCTCAATTTGATACAGTTGAGAAAGCTGCCAATAGATTATCGGTGCATCAATCGGTTGACTCCGCTGAAGGTGCCGCCGCAGAGCAGAGGCGGATTTTGAAACTGATTGGCTCCCCATATTTCGGCAGGATAGACTTCAGCCGAAATGATGATACGATAGAAAAATCCTTTTACATTGGTATCCACGCTTTTACTGATGAAAAGGACTTTGAAATTCTAATCTATGACTGGCGCGCTCCAATTTCCAGCCTGTTTTATGATTTTGAAGTAGGAACCGCTTTTTTTATGGCGCCGGTCGGAAAAATAGATGGTGAAATCTCATTAAAACGACAGTATAAAATTAAAGACAGCGTAATGGAATACATGATCGAGAGTTCTATCAATATTAATGACGATGTTTTGCAAAAAGAGTTAAGCAGCACTTCGGATGAAAAAATGAAGAATATTGTTGCAACGATTCAAAAAGAACAAAATATCATCATCAGAAATGACACTTCAAATGTATTGATTATTCAGGGAGTGGCTGGCTCCGGAAAAACTTCGATTGCTTTGCACCGGGTTGCCTTTTTGCTTTATAAATACAAAAAGACATTAAACTCTAAAAATATTTTAATTATTTCACCAAATAAAGTGTTTGCAGATTATATTTCCAGTGTTTTGCCGGAACTTGGCGAAGAAGAGATTTTAGAAGTAGGCTTTGATGAAATAGCAGAGAAAGAAATCGGAACTCAATGCAAATTTCAGACTTTTTATCAACAAGTGTCCGAATTGATTGATGATGTAGACGATGCGGTCGTTAAACGGATAAAGTATAAAGCGACGATCAATTTCGTGAATGAGCTGGATGCGTTTCTGGAATATGCGAATGCCAATTATTTTTCTCCGTCTGATATCAGTATAGACACGGTAAATTTTTCAAGAGAGTATTTAATGCGGCGTTATCACGCATACAACAAAATCCCGATTCAAAAAAGGCTGGAACAATTAGCCATAGATATGATTGAAAGCAGCAGAACCAACGATGGAAAGAAGATAAAGACGGCTGTCACTAAGAAAATCAGGTTTGCTATTCAGAAAATGTTTAAATTTCAAGATGCGTTATCCTTATATAGAGAATTTTATGATCATATCGGAAAGCCAGAAATGTTTCAGTTAAAACAGAAGGAAACACTCGAATTTGCGGATGTTTTTCCGTTTGTATATTTGAAAATATTTTTCGATGGAACAGAGAATTACCATTATGTGAAACATCTGTTAGTGGATGAAATGCAGGATTATACACCGATACAATATGCAGTGCTGTCAAAGCTATTCAAATGTAAAATGACGATTCTGGGCGACAGCAGCCAGTCTGTTAATCCTTACAGTTCTTCTTCGCTTGAAGAGATAAATAAGGTTTTTACTGAAGCAGATTGTGTTGAACTTTGTAAAAGTTATCGCTCTACGTTTGAAATTACGAATTTTGCTCAAAAAATACAAAAGAATAAAAAACTGATTCCGATTGAACGGCACGGAGAAGACCCAAAAATATCCCGGTGCACCGGCAAAGAGGATGAGTTTAGTAAAGTAAAAGATAACATCAACGATTTCTTGGAATCAGATTACGGTTCCTTAGGTATCATTTGCAAGACGCAGGCCCAAGCAAATGAAATATATGAAGCGTTTAAAAGTTTTGGCAGCAAGATAAGCTTATTGGATGGGGAAAGTAAAGAGTTCAAAAATGGCATTATCATTACGCCGGCGTTTATTGCGAAGGGATTGGAGTTTGATCAGGTCATGATTCCGTTTGCTTGCGCAGAAACCTATAAAACGGCTTTAGACAAGAGTATGCTGTATATCGCATGTACCAGAGCAATGCATAAATTGGATTTGACTTATTCCGGTACGATGACCTCATTTTTGCAAAATAACATCAGCCCAAGTGATTTCATCGTGTCATAATTACTTAGCATAATTTAACGGGGGCGCATGGAATGCATTATGAGATCATGCAAAGCACATTAGCAGAAATAAAACCATTGGTTAATCAATACCTTAAAACGTTGAATGGTGTGTCCGACGATTTTTGGGAAGGCCATATTTTAAAAGCTGCTTTTTATGAAATCAGAGTAGGGGGAAGTCCTGTCGGTTATTTTGCAATCTACGGCAATGAGAGAATTACGCAGTTTTTTATTCTCGATGAATATCTGTATCTTGCGCAGCCAGTATTCAAAAAGGCCTTACATGATTATGCAGTAAAAACAGCTTTTGTCTCAACAAGCGATCAATTGTTCTTATCTCTTTGCATGGATTTCCACAAGCGGATCGAGATGCAGGCATATTTCTTCTTTGATAGTCAAAACAGCGATGTGCGTAAACCCGAATTCGACAGAATATGTATCTCATCCGTTTCAGCCGATGAATTAGGAGAAGTAAAAAGTCTGACTGGCGATTTTTTTGATTTTGTTACAGAAGCAGATATGAATCTCAAGCAGACGATGCTCTACAAGCTGTGCGATCATGGGGAAGTGCTCGGATTTGGCATAATCGAGCCAAACAGGTTGCTTACTGCGTATTGGGCAGTCGGCATGATCACCCTTGAACCATACCGGAGAAAAGGGGTCGGCAGGAGCATTCAAATACATCTTGCAAATATTTGCAGAGAAAATGGGTTTATCCCCATTTCCGGCTGCTGGTATCAGAACAATAACAGCAAAAAGACGATTGAAAGTGCCGGACGATATAGCAAAACAAGGCTGCTTAATGTAATATTTGATGAGATTGAACTGTGAATTCCAATTGATCTATTTTTTCCATGAGATTTAAACGAGTCCTGAAAAATGTTGTTGCAATTAAAAAATCCTTAAAGCCAATGCACGGTTATGGTATTATTTGATCTTCATTAAAACATAAACCATCGAATGACAGGCAAATACCTTCCGTTGTCTTTATCATACCGAAATTTACTGATTCCACATGAAATCCTGATCGTTCCAATATGTCTTTCAAATGCTCAGTGTCTTTTGCCATCGCACCCAAGTACACACACTCAAGGCCGTTCAGAGCATCCATAATATCATCACGAAAACTGGTATATTCATTCAATAGTGTTCGATATGCCCGATATGCCATAACAGTTTCCGTCAAAAAATCTCTGGACACGCTATTGAGGGTGCAGCTTTTCTTCTGATAACTGACCAGAGAATCTGGGCCGTTGTATGTCTCGTACTCAACGAAGTACTTTTTTTGATACTTTGTAACTGAAACGCTATGCTTTATTCCGCTTTTTATGTAGTAATAAACAACACTTGGTACATTGTCTTTTGAAGTTGTTTCCAGGACATCATAACCGGGATCTCCTTGTCCAAATCCTACGATATGCCGAATGGATCCTAAGCTTGGTACCATGATTTTATTTATAAATTGAGGCATTGTTTTTTTATCCTTTATAAGTTTATTTTTCTTTTATTATAAAACATTTAATTCTACAAGTAAAGTCATATATTTATTTTATAAATTATATATCTGATAATTATTTCCAGATTTCTATCCGCACACGATTGCAAAGATATTTTAAAAGGAGCTGTTTAAAGATCAATGATTGACATCAGGTAAGTATGGTGTTATATTATATTCATATTTTCAAAGTGAAAGGATGGTTTAGATGTCGGAATTGTCTGTAAAGGTGAGCAACAACTAAATAAGTTGTGAAAGGTGATAACAGGCGCAGAATAGATCTGTTTTTTTGTTATACCTTTCTGATGGCGCTGGGCTTAACAGTGCCGTCGGACATCTGCCCTTACAGACTGCTTCCAGCGGCTTGCCGGCCGTAATATAACCATCCAGTTATATATTTTGCTGCATGAAATATAGGATATCTATTTTCTATGCAGCTTTTGGAGCTTAGTGGGTTTGTCCCATTATGCTCTTTTTATTTATACGGATGAATTACGCCCACAGGAGCATTCTGTCGTTTTCGAGTACACAAAAATGAGCGCTTTTTCACGATCTTAAAGCCTGTATGGCTGGAAGGATTGAAAGAATGACTCTTCGTGTTTTGAAAATGTCGGCAAATGATGTCTGTGGGTATTTTATTATTGATTTTAGGAGTAATCGAAATGAATTCATCAGAAAAAGTATTAGAATACGATCAAATAAAAGAATTGCTTTGCGGTCATGCCCTGTCTGAACGCGCACGTATACAGCTGTCGGAATTATCACCTTATATGGACGAAAATGTGTGCCGCCGAAAAATGGTTGAAACCACTGCATCAAGGAAAATCCTTGATGCATGCGGCACCCCGCCTCTGACCGCCATGACGCAAATCGATCAGATTTTGGCGCTCTGCCAGGCTGGCTCCATGCTGGTTCCAGAACAACTATTATCGGTTGTCCAATTTATCCTGTCCTGCAACCGAATCAAATCTTACCTAAAAAAAGCGGAAACGATGGAGTGTACGATTGCATGCTATGGAAACAGTATGGTGGACTTATCGGAACTACAGCAGGAGATTGAACGGTGTATTTGTAATGAGCAGGTGGACAGCGGTGCAAGTAATGACTTGCGAGATGTACGCCGAAAAATCGAAACGGTGAAAGCTCAGGTACAAACAAAACTGAATGATATCCTGCGAAACAAGAAGCAGTGGTTTTCGGACGATATGGTTGTGACACGAAACGGGCGGTTTACCCTCCCAGTGAAAAAAGAATATAAAAATCAATTTCCAGGGAGCGTACTTGGAATTTCCGGTACGGGCGGCACTTATTTTATGGAGCCTGTCTCCGTCGCAAAGCTTCAGGAAGAGCTGGTATCACTGCAAATAGAAGAGGAAAATGAAGTGCGCAAAATTCTTTACACGCTGACTGCCCTGGTTGATGTCAGCTGTCTGGAAATAAAGAGAAATGTAGAAGCGATGGAAACGCTGGATATTGTATTTGCCAAAGCAAAGCTCAGCGCTCAGATGGATGCCGTACCGGTTTCCATCACCTCCGACCGAAAAATATCGATTCGGAAAGGGCGGCATCCGCTGATTGACAGGAATGTCTGCGTCCCTCTGGACTTTGAGTCGGACGAAAATTGCGCTGGTGTAGTGATCACCGGCCCCAACACAGGGGGAAAGACTGTCGCGCTGAAAACAGTAGGGCTGCTCTCCATGATGGCGCAAAGCGGCCTGCATATTCCTGCGGACGAATCCAGCGTTCTGTGTATGCACAATGCCTATTTGTGTGATATCGGTGATGGGCAAAGTATTGCGGAGAATTTGTCCACTTTCTCCGCACACATGACCAACATCATTGAGATTCTGAGACAGACAACACATGAAAGTCTTGTCCTGCTGGATGAATTGGGTTCCGGTACCGACCCTGCGGAAGGCATGGGAATCGCAATCGCAGTGCTGGATGAACTGCGCGTCAGGGGATGTCTGCTTATCGCAACCACGCATTACCCGGAGGTGAAGGACTACGCTGATTCTGCTCCCGGCATGACAAACGCGCGCATGGCGTTTGACCGCGAAACACTGCAACCCACCTATCGGCTGGAGTTGGGTAAGGCGGGGGAAAGCTGTGCGCTCTATATTGCAAAGCGTCTTGGACTGCCGTCTCGTCTTTTGGAACGGGCATATCAGGAAGCATATCGGGAAAAGAAGCGGAACAGCATTGTTCCTGATTTTCATGTGGATTCCGAATACATCAATACAGATCTTGCTAATTTGACTATATCGAAAATACAGAAAAGTAAACAGACCACTCCCGTTTCCGCACATTCTGAAAAATTTCACTTGGGAGACAGTGTTCTGGTCTACCCCGGGAAGGAGATCGGAATCGTATTTCATCAGGTAAATGATCATGGAGAAATCGGGGTACAGATCAGAGGCGAAAAAAAGTGGGTCAGCCACAAAAGACTTAAGTCGAAAACTCCCGCAAATGAGCTTTATCCTCCGGATTACGATTTTTCCGTTGTGTTTGACTCTGTATCCAATCGCAAGGCAAGGCATGTCATGGAGAAACGGCATGACCCGAGCCTAATGATTCTATATGACGAAAAAGAGGTTGAGCATAAAAGAAAGGATTGAATATTTGAATTGCAGAGGAGGGAATTATTATTATCTAAACGCACTGATCCCGTGATTCACTAATGTGATCAACAATTTTGATAATTCAGTCGGAGATTTGTCAAAACTGTTGATCACCCATTTTTTAATCATGCTAAGACATCCCATTAGGACGAATTCATATACATACTCTTCTTCAACCTGAGAGATATTCGAATCAAACGCGTCGGATTTCAGTCGGTTCATAGAAATATCCATCAACTTTATTTGAAATGAGTTATCACCGTCATTACATAATAATGTGTGAAATATTTCTCTGTCCTTTTTTACATATTCAAGAAAATTCTCAAGTAAAACTGATTCTGCGTTACCGTCGTTCAGCTTGGAAAGGAATTCAGTGGTTTTATTCAAAACATCCTGCTCAATTTCATTTAGTAATGCATATTGGTCGGTATAGTAGTTATAAAATGTTGTCCTGTTTACATCTGCATTTTCGCAGATATCTTTTATGGATATTTTATTGATGGAACGATTCTTCATTAGCTCAAGAATGCTCTCTTTTAATAATTTTCTCGTGATCATGATTCTTCGGTTTTCTTTCATGTTTTCCTCTTTTGTTTCAACATATTTTAAAAATATGTCTTTAATTATGCAATTACATCGGTTAATGTTTGCATCACAACGTATTAAAAACAACTGGTGATTGTAAAATTAACATGGCGTCATTATACTATAATGGAATTTATTAGTCAATCATAAGGAATGTAATTGATAAGTTATAAAAATTGCTTAGATTGCTGTGATGAAACGGCGGAGCAGGTGAGTAAGCCGGTTCGGATAGCTATGCGGCAGCGGTTATTTTTTTGCTGATCTGTATCGCGGTCATACTGCTCAATGGAGGGAAAAAGACGAAAAGATGAAAAGATATGTTATTGTAACAGAGAGCGGTTCCGATTTATCACACAGCATACTTAGCCGGCATCATATTCAAGTCCTTCCAATGCATGTCGCGCTGGGAAACGCAGATTATACGGACGGTTCTATTTCAATAGAGGAACTATGCGATTACTATGACAAAACAGGAAAAACACCAACGACGTCTGCAGTTAGTCCCTATGAATACCAGAAGGTCTTTGAGAAGATTGGAACGGAAAATCCAAAGGCCGATATCATACACATCAGCTATTCATCACGGGTATCGAATACTTTTCAAAATGCACTGATAGCAAGTAAGGGGGTCAATTCGATTTATCATATCGATTCATTGAATGTTTCAGGCGGGCTGGCTCTGGTTGTGATGAAAGCCATTCAACTGATTGAAAAATTCCCCGATATCACGTCGGAAAAGTTAGTTGCGTGTGTAAAAGCCTGTGCCGATTTGACAAGGTTTGCCTTTATACCGGGTAATCTTGACTATCTGCGTGCGGGCGGCCGGGTTTCCAACGCTCAGTATTTAGGCGCGAGTTTATTAAAAATAAAACCCTTGATAGAAATAGTGGATGGTAAATTGATTTCTGCAAAAAAGCATAGAGGATCAATGAAAAATGTCGCACAGCAAGTAATAAAGGATTTTTTCTCTAAATTTGAGATCGACAAAAAAGAAATATGTCTAGTTCATACAAGCAGAGTCGATGAAGAAACCAGATCGGATATGGAAAAACACGTTAGGGCATTAGGCGTTGAAAAAGTGACATGGCTTCAAGCGGGCTGCGTTATTACGACCCACTCGGGGCCTGGGGGGATTGGAATAGCAGCGATGGAAAAAGGGTAGTTTGTATGCCGATAATCCTGTCGTTATGAATAAAGCTGAACAGCGGGCATCCATAGTCTGGATACCCGCTAATTTTATGCCTCTAACCTTTATAATGGAGAAAGTAGTTTATAAATCTGTAAATATTTAGCAATTATTTAAAAAACCTCTTGACATTGTCATTAGGTAATGCTAATATATAGGCGGAAGTAAAACAATAATAGTTACTATTATTAAAATATAAATTTCAGAAAGAAAAGGTGTTTGTTATGAAAGAAATATCGTTTTATCGTTGCGAGAAATGCGGAAATATTGTCGTACCTGTTAAAGTTGGGGGAGGCACACTGGCTTGCTGCGGCCAATCAATGACGAAGTTGGTAGCAAATTCTACGGACGCTGCTAAAGAGAAACATGTGCCTGTGGTAACAGTGGAAGGCGATGAAATCAAAGTGACTGTAGGTTCCGTTGAGCACCCGATGACGGCAGAGCATTATATTGAATGGATTGCACTCGTTGCCGGAGAAAAAGTTGAGATTCTGCATTTAGAACCCGGGATGAAACCCAAGGCTGAATTCACCTATTATAAAAATAATGATGAAATCATATTCACCGGCAAAGAGGATGAGGTAGTGCCAAATTGCGAAGGTCAGCCGTGCAACTTTGTTTATCATGAAAACGCTGCTGAAAAAGTAACTGTTTATGCATATTGCAATCTCCATGGTCTTTGGAAAGCGGAACTTTAATCTTGTATTGCGACTATCGCTATTCAAAAAACATAGAGAAGCATTTATTATGTCAATGGTCGGATATTTTAAAGGCGGATGTGTATGCTGTATGCCAAAGAGGACATTCTAAGAATATTTCACACTTTGCAACGGCTTGCATAATTAAAAATATTCCGTAAGAAACAGCATATAAATAATCAAAGGAGATCAAATATCATGCTAAATAAAGAATTGGCTACACTCTTAAATAATCAGATTAACATGGAATGGTATTCGGCCTATTTCTACCTTGGCATACACAGTTATTACATGGATAAGGACCTGAATGGATTTGGCAATTGGTTTTATGTGCAAACACAGGAAGAACGCGACCATGCAATGCTGTTTGTAAAGTACTTGCTGAACAACAGTGAAAAAGTCAGTTTACAGGATGTGAAAGCGCCGGACGTTAAGTTCAAAGATTTTCGTGAACCGGCGAATGCCGCATTTGAGCATGAAAAAAAAGTGACGGCGTCAATCAACAACATTTATGAAGTTGCATATTCTCTTAAAGACTTCCGCACCATGCAATTCTTGGATTGGTTCGTCAGGGAGCAGGGGGAAGAGGAAAAGAACACAGAAGATATTGTTAAAAGATACGATTTATTCGGAACGGATGCAAAAGGGCTGTATCTGATTGACACGGAACTTGCCGCAAGAGTCTATACTCCCGCAACCCTTGTCATTTGAATTCATTTGCTGACCAAAAATTATTAATTAAAAGATAGGAAGTATTTATATGAATGTCTATGATTTCAACGTTAAAAATATCAGAGAGCAAGATATCCTGCTTTCCCAGTACAAAGGGAAATTACTGCTAATTGTGAATACTGCAAGCAAATGCGGATTTACTCCGCAATATGATGGCTTGGAAAAACTGTATCAAAAGTATAAAGATCAGGGCTTGGTGATACTGGGATTTCCGTCCAATCAGTTTTTAGAGCAGGAACCGGGAACCAATGACGAAATTTCGTCTTTCTGCAAGTTAAACTATGGCGTGACTTTTCCACTTTTTTCAAAAATTGATGTTTATGGAGAAAATGCGGATCCGTTATTCAAATTTCTTTCAGATGCAGCTCCTTTCCAAGGCTTTGAGCTGAATAAGGAAATGGGTAAGAAGATTAATGATGTCGTGAAAGAGCATTACCCGAAGAACTATGAGGGGAACGGGGTCAAGTGGAACTTTACAAAATTCCTGATTGGCCGAGATGGTACAGTAAAGACGAGGTTTGAGCCAACCGTTACACCTGAGGAAATTGACCCGGCAATCGAAGCTGCTATCTAAATTGCTTTAAAAAGGTGAGTTTATGTTTGATGTGATTATTATCGGTGGAGGCCCAGCCGGTCTTACCGCGGCAATTTATACTTCGCGCGCAGGCCTTTCTACTCTTGTACTTGAAAAATTATCTCCGGGAGGGCAAACTGCCATTACCTTTCAGATTGAGAATTATCCCGGCTTTAAGAATATTTCCGGAATTGAACTTGCTGACGAATTTGCAAAACAAGCGGAAGCCGCCGGAGCGAAAATAGCAATAGAAGAAGTAACAGAGCTTGATTTATCGGCTAATATCAAAATTGTACAAACACCCGCGAATCAATATGAAACGAGAGCGGTTATCCTTGCGTTGGGTTCTGAGCGCAGAAAACTGGATGTCCCGGGCGAAGATGATTTTACCGGACATGGTGTTTCCTATTGTGCCACATGCGACGGTAATTTTTTCAGAGGGAAAGCCATCGCTGTTGTCGGCGGAGGGAATACAGCGGTCGGTGACGCAATACAGCTATCGAAAATTTGCGGTCATGTCACCCTAATTCACCATAGTGAAAAGCTCAGCGCAATGTCTTCTTTAATACAGCAAATTCAGGAGATTCCCAATATCACCATTCTATATCATCATGAAATCGAGCGCATCATTGGGACAAACAAAGTTGAGCAGGTGCAGATCAAAGACCTTAACACCAATGAATCAACCACCGTTCCGGTCAAAGGCGTTTTTGTCGCAGTAGGCATGCATGCTAACACACAGATTATCCAGAAGCAAGTAATCCTTTCCGATGGGTTTGTTAAGGCAGATGAAAATGGAAAGACACCGATTCCGGGCGTCTTTGTTGCGGGGGATTTGAGAAAAAAAACACTCCATCAAATCGTTACAGCACTCTCTGACGGGGCAAATGCGGCTTATTCTGCGCAGCTGTATCTTCAAAGTCAAGCAGATTAAAATTTCAGAACCATTAAATTAGAAGCAGCAGCAACCTATTTTTTAACAGGTTGCTGCTGCTTTCTAAATAATATAGGGTAAATTATTTAGATATATTGTAGAAAGCCGACATGCCCGGGTAAATGGAAGTTCCGCCAAGTTCCTGTTCAATACGGAGCAGTCGGTTGTATTTCGCGACCCGCTCACTTCTGGAAGGTGCGCCGGTTTTGATCTGGCCTGCATTCATGGCGACGGCAAGGTCTGCAATGGTTGTATCTTCTGTTTCACCGGAACGATGGGAGATCACCGCAGTATATCCCGCGCGCTGTGCCATGCGGATTGCTTCCAGCGTTTCTGTCAAGGTCCCGATTTGATTAAGTTTAATGAGAATAGAGTTTGCCGCGTTGTTTTGAATCCCTTTGTTTAAGCGCTGTGTGTTTGTAACGAACAGATCATCTCCGACCAGCTGGACTTTATTCCCCAATTGTGCGGTAAGCTCTTCCCATCCGTTCCAATCTTCTTCCGCAAGACCGTCCTCCAGCGAAATAATCGGGTATTTTGAAATAAGGTCTTCCCAAAAATGGATTAATTCAGCGGACGACAGCCTTTTGTTCTTTTTGGGCAGAAGATAGGTGCCGTCCTGTTGATACCATTCGCTGGACGCGGGGTCCATCGCGATTTTAAACTGACTCCCGGGCTGATAGCCTGCCTTTTCAATCGCGTCCATAATTGCTTTCAGCGCATCTTCGTCATCTTTGAAATCCGGGGCGAATCCGCCCTCGTCGCCGACTGCCGTAGAAAATCCATGGGCTGAGAGAACGCTTTTCAGGCTATGGAACACTTCGGCGCACCAGCGCAGCGCCTCTGTGAAGCTGGCTGCCCCGACCGGCATGACAAGAAACTCCTGAATATCCACATTGTTGGACGCGTGCACGCCGCCGTTGAGGATGTTCATCATGGGAACAGGAAGAACACGCGCGTCACATCCGCCTGCGTACTTGTAAAGCGGCATACCGAAAGATGCCGCAGAAGCCTTCGCAGCTGCCAAAGAAACGGCTAATATGGCATTTGCCCCAAGCCTTGACTTATTTGGAGTTCCGTCGAGTTCTATCATGGCATGGTCGATTTCCGCCTGCATCGAAGAATCCATACCCTTTAATCGGTTGAATATTTCTGTGTTGATATTTTCTACGGCATTTAATACTCCTTTGCCCAAATAACGTGATTTATCATTGTCACGTAATTCAACCGCTTCAAACGCTCCTGTTGAAGCGCCGGAGGGAACCGCCGCGGTGCCTGTCGCACCATTTTCGAGAATTACTTCCGCCTCTATCGTCGGATTCGCACGGGAATCCAAAATCTCTCTGGCTCCTACAAATTCAATGGCACAGGATGTTTTCATATGAATCGCGCTCCTTATCAATCATGATTAACAATCGTCTGTGTGACACAATACACACAGGATTTTTTAATGTCCGGTGCATACTTTAAATTAATTCAAACTCATCCTTGGCAACGCCGCATTCCGGGCATATAAAATCGTCCGGAACATCTTCCCACTTGGTTCCGGGAGCAATGCCTACATCAGGGCAGCCCTTTTCCTCATCATAGATATATCCGCAGATATTACATTTATATTGTTTCACTTCAAAATCCCCTTTCAAATTATATGTTAACCAGTTGTTCTGAAATTTAAACTCTTTACTGTTCTTAAAATGTTTGATTAGAAATTGTAGTAAATTGGAACATCCTCCTTTACCATCATTATAATGCCGTGTGCGTTTTTCTGCATGAAATTATTCTTAATTAACTGTGAATTTTTTCCATTAGGGAACAAAATAACAATATTAACAAAAGATGAATTTTTCAAATGTGGCTTGACAATAAGTGAATGATCGTTTATTATAAAACCAATCCTCAATTTCATATAAAAAATTCAGGTGGTGTGCATGAGAAAAAAAGATGACGAAAAGCAAAGGTGTATTAAAAATGCAGTAGTTCAACTGATTTTGGAAGTAGGGTTCCAAGGCGCATCGATTTCAAAAATAGCAAAGGTCGCAGGGGTTTCTCCAGCGACGGTATACATTTATTATGAAAATAAGGATGCTATGCTGAGAGATATTTATCAGGAATATGCGGAGGACACCATTCAATCCTTGCTTGAGTGTCTGAGCCCCGATATGGCAGGAGACGAAATCATTGAGGAATTAATCCGGCAATACTATTCCTTCATTGTTGAGAACAAAGAGATTTTTCACTTTATTGAACAGTTCAGCGGCTGCCCGGCTCTTCAGAACAACTGCGGTTTGATGAGAGGCCCGGCAAATCTCGATCAGTTACTCACTGATTTGAAAAGACGGCGAATTTTTAATGATTATTACAATGATAATTTGTATGCCGTTTTGTTTTCTCCGGTAAAAGCCATTGCGGTAAAGACCTGTGATTCTGAAAGCAAAGAGGAGCGTCTGGATGAGCTGATTACGATCATTCAGAAAGCGCTGATTAAAGATTCCTAGTGTTCAGAGAAAGCCAGTGGCTTTCTAAATTATTAATTTGCTTTGAGGCGGTTTTAATACAAATTCCATTGGAGTTTGTATCATATTCCGCTCATTATATAAGAATTTTATAAATGAATATTCATTTATATATGAAAGGACAATCCATATGTTACTACAAATACAAGATCTCGTTTTATTACCGGGAATGAATTATACGCTCAGAACAGGCCACCTCAGTGAGGAGGAACTAGGTGTGATTCATCAAAAAGAGGAAGAAATCATAGTGGTTC
>WSSedL1CaDRAFT_10000107_pt1 | contig 51578 bp, 49 predicted proteins | sample WetSurSL1Cattail_FD_9464 | JGI IMG/M metagenome (IMG submission 9464)
TATTTTTTCGTCTAATCCGTTTATTCCGTGTGCAAATCATTTTCTTGTTTGCGAAAATTGACGTCATTTGCGTTCCCCTAATCAATCATTAAGCTCCGTAGGAGCATTCTGTTTGTAGAAAACATCAACGAACAATAAGCCCTAAGCTCCAGAGGAGCGACCTGTTTACATTCTTACAAAAATTTGATAATATACACACCAAATAAAAATCTATTCCGTATTTTTTCGTCTAATCCGTTTATTCCGTGTGCAAATCATTTTCTTGTTTGCGAAAATTGACGTCATTTGCGTTCCCCTAATCAATCATTAAGCTCCGGAGGAGCATTCTGTTTGTAGAAAACATCAACGAACAATAAGCCCCAAGCTCCGGAGGAGCGACCTGTATACATTCCCAACACTCCCCTTTTTGAACGCAATAAAACAAACCCCACAAATCTATGCAAACTCATTCAAACAAAATTTGAATAATCCCTTCACCAACCCACACAATTAAACCTTGCCCCTACAGCCTTACACTTTACACCTTGAACCTTACACCTTACACCTTAAACCATTACACCCTTACCCCCTACTTTCAAATAAGCACGCACAAAAGCACAAAAGGTTAAAACACATTCAGGTATTGCACACACATCTACAAAGCAGCCACGCACATTAACACATAAAGTTAAAACAATTCCAGATATGGCATACATATTTACAAAGTAGGCACGCACATTAACATAGTAGCCATACACATTAACACAGTAGCCACGCAACACTTTAAACATAGCATGCATCACTTCATAGTTAGCGTGCACCATTTCAAAGTAGGCACTCATCATTTCATAGTTAGCATGCACAACTTCAAACATAGCACGCACCACTTCAAAGTAGGCATACATCACTTCAAAGTTAGCGCGCACCACTTCATACTAACCACGCACTACTATTTTTCAGGCAAACAATTCAGACCAATCAGCATTCGTCAACCCTTTACAGACACCAAAACCTCCGGACCCGAAGCCCCTACATTCATTTTTCAAGCCCTACATTCCAGAACCAACAAGCCCGTTCCCCACTTTATTCGGACTCAATAACGCAGAAGTCCTTACAATTTTATAACTTTGCAACCCAAAACATTAGACATTTACTCCGTGTTATACGTGCACTTTTGCAAACAAAAGGCAAAATTGCAAAGAAACAGTTAGCCTTTTTCAACAAACAAACTCCCACCGATGAGCCAAAACTCCGGAGGAGTTTAATGTGAATAACCCCCGGTAAGCAAAGCGAAACCGGGGGCAACGATGAAATGCTAAGCCAACAACCCCGAAGCGGGTTGAATTATAATAAAAGCAACAAGGAAATTTCAACTAATAACAACCTTTCCTTTGCCAATTAAAAACAGATAATTTACACCAGATAATTACAAATAATGGATTTTAAATACGATGTAATCGTTATCGGCGCCGGTCATGCCGGAAACGAAGCCGCCTGTGCAGCCGCCAACATGGGCTCAAAAACTCTCCTCATCACGATGGACATGAACAAAATCGGACAGATGAGTTGTAATCCCGCCGTAGGCGGAATCGCCAAAGGACAAATTGTACGCGAAATAGATGCACTCGGAGGCCAGATGGGAATCGTCACCGACCGTTCCGCCATCCAGTTTCGCATGCTCAATCGCTCCAAAGGACCCGCCATGTGGAGCCCCCGCTCCCAAAGCGACCGCCAACAGTTCATCCAACATTGGATAAAAACCATTACCAATACCCCAAACCTCTTCGTTTGGCAAGATACCGTCAAAGAATTAGTCATCGAAAACGGCGAAGTTACCGGACTGAAATCCGCCCTTGGCATTCATTTCCGTGCAAAATCGGTAGTCCTCACCGCAGGTACTTTCCTTGGCGGACTCATGCATTTCGGCAAAAACCAACTCATCGGAGGCCGGATTTCCGAACCCGCATCCTTCGGAATTACCGAACAACTCAAATCCATCGGCTTTTCTACCGACAGAATGAAGACCGGAACCCCCTGCCGAATCGATGGTCGGAGCATCGATTTTTCCAAAATGACCGAACAAAAGGGCGAAACCGACTTCCATAAATTTTCTTTTCTCGAAGAATCCAAACGCGAATTGAAGCAAGAAAGTTGCTGGATCACTAACACCAATCAAATCACGCACGACGAGCTACGCAAAGGATTGAAAGATTCGCCCCTCTTCAACGGACAAATTCAAAGCATCGGACCACGTTATTGCCCCAGCATCGAGACCAAAATAGTCACTTTTGCCGACAAAATTTCGCACCAATTGTTTCTGGAACCCGAAGGAGTCGATTCACAGGAATACTATTTGAATGGGTTTTCGTCCTCGCTCCCACTCCAGGTTCAGATCGCCGCCATACACACCATCCTCGGATTGGAAAATGCACAACTCTTCCGTCCGGGTTACGCCATCGAGTACGATTTCTTCGACCCCACCCAGCTTAAACACACGCTGGAAACGAAAAGAATCAAGAACCTTTTCTTTGCAGGACAGATAAACGGAACCACCGGATACGAGGAAGCCGGAGGACAAGGTCTCATTGCTGGGATCAATGCACACATCAATTGTGTCGGCGGAACCGAATTTACCCTCGCCCGCAATGAAGCATACATTGGCGTTCTCATCGACGATTTAGTCACCAAAGGAGTCGATGAACCCTACCGGATGTTCACTTCGCGCGCCGAATATCGTCTCCTTCTTCGTCAGGACGACGCAGACGTGCGCCTTACTTCAAAAGGATTTGAGATCGGATTGGCGACAAACAACCGATTCCATCAGCTACAAACCAAGATTGAGAAACAAAACGAGCTCACTTCTTTCATCAAAGACTTCCCGATCAAACCGGCAAATATCAATAATTTTCTCGCTTCGCGAGATTCCTCAGAGCTGAAGCACGGATGCAAATTGAGCGATTTGGTGCTCCGCCCACAGCTGAGCATCTTCGATCTGGCCGAAGCCATCCCCGCTCTCAAAGAAAAGATTGACGAAATAGGCACCCGTACAGAAGAAATTGTCGAAGCCACCGAGGTTCTCCTCAAGTACGAAGGCTACATTGAAAGGGAGCGTTTGATTGCTGAAAAGCTCCAGAGACTGGAGCATATAAACATTCGCGGACGCATCGATTACAATTCCATTCAATCCCTTTCCACCGAGGCACGACAGAAGCTAACAAAGATTGATCCCGAAACAATCGGACAAGCAAGCCGTATTCCGGGCATTTCTCCCAGCGATGTAAACATATTATTAGTTCTTCTCGGCCGATAAAATGGGAGCACTTGTTTCACGTGGAACAATCCACGTGAAACAAACAAGAACAAAAACAAAGAAAAGCACCTTGTTCCACGTGGAACAAACAACAGAAAACAGCAGGTATGAAACCAAACAATACATTAAAAGAACAGGTAAATGCACTCCCGGACAAGCCAGGGGTTTACCAATATTTTAATGCAAGCGATGAAATAATCTATGTAGGCAAAGCCAAAAATTTGAAGAAAAGGGTCTCCTCCTATTTCAACAAAATTCATGAACAAGGCAAAACAAATGTCCTTGTAAAAAACATTGTCTCGCTAAAATACATCGTTGTCGAAACCGAAGAGGATGCACTTTTGTTGGAAAATAATCTGATCAAACAATACCAACCTCGCTACAATGTTTTACTCAAAGACGGAAAAACCTACCCGAGCATTTGCATCACCAACGAAACTTTTCCACGCATTTTCAAAACACGAAACGTATATAAAAACGGCGGACAATATTTCGGACCTTATAGTTCCAACTATACCATTAACTCCCTGCTCGAAATTATTCACGACCTCTTCCCTATTCGGACTTGCAAGCTGCCGCTGACAAAAGACAATATTCAGGCAGGAAAATTTAAAGTATGCCTCCAATATCACATTCACAAATGCAAAGGTCCATGCGAAGCCAAAGAAACCGAAGCGGAATATAAATCGGACATCGAGCAAATACGTCAGATTATTCAGGGAGATGCAAACGAGATAAGCAAACTGCTTTACGAACAAATGCAACAATTAGCAGCCGAGTATAAATTCGAAGAAGCACACAACGTAAAATTAAAATATGATTTAATAGAAAACTACAAATCAAAATCGATTATTGCAAACAGCATTGTTGAAAATACCGATGTCTTTGCATACGACGAAAATGAAAGCTCTGCATATGTTAACATTCTGCGCATTTCCAAAGGATGCGTAATACAGGGCTATACCATCGAATACAAAAAACGTCTTGACGAACAAAAAGAGGATTTACTTGCCATGGCTATCGTAGAATTGCGCGAACGTTTTAAAAGTAACTCCATAGAAATTATTGTCCCTTTCAAAATAGAATATCCTATAAAAGGAGTAACCGTTCATATCCCACAACGAGGCGACAGAAAGAAATTACTGGATCTTTCATTGCAAAATGTTAAACAATTTAAGCTTGATAAATTAAAACAAGCTGAGAAGCTAAATCCCGATCAAAGAAGCATACAGCTGTTAGACAGCATTAAGGAACGTTTACAGCTAGATAAACTTCCAATGACGATGGAGTGCTTCGACAACTCAAACATCCAGGGAAGTGACGCTGTGGCAGCCTGTGTGGTATATATAAAAGCCAAACCATCCAAGAAAGATTACCGCAAATATAACATCAAAACTGTAGTAGGGCCCGACGATTATGCCTCCATGAAAGAAGTTGTTCGCAGACGTTACACCCGTATGTTAAATGAAGGAACTCCCCTACCCGACCTTATCATCGCCGATGGCGGAATCGGGCAGATGGAAGTTATCCGACAAGTTATAGTAGACGAACTGAAACTTCAGATTCCAATAGCCGGTCTGGCAAAAGATACAAAACATAGAACGAATGAAATTTTAATCGGCTTCCCTCCGAAAACTGTCGGACTAAAACCAACCGATCAACTTTTCAAATTCTTTGCCGGCATGCAGGATGAAGTTCACCGTTTCGCCATTGCCTTCCATCGCGACAAGCGAAGCAAAAATCAAACAGCCTCGGAACTGGACACAATACCCGGAATTGGAGAAAAAACAAAAAATGAACTGATAAAACACTTCAAGAGCGTAAAACGTATTAAAAGCTCCAATCTGAATGAACTAAATGAAGTAGTAGGAAAAAACAGAGCTACAGTAATTTATGAGCATTTTCAAGCCCAATTGAAGCCCTGAGAATCGAATATTTATTTTTGTCCGGGCAAATGGCCGTAAATACGGCAGAGAAAAACGCTTATCTTTGCACAAAAAATCAGAATCATCCTATTAAAAGTGAAAAAACAACCCGAACAAAACAAGCTTCAAAATAAAAAATAAATTTTTACACTGAAGTGCTCCGATAATTTTCAAAACCCAAAAAACTGATTTTTTACGATTAAAAATAATTCTATGATTACGCTCGAAATTCAATCACTCGAAAATATAAACCAAGCTGCAAAAAAATTTATTGAACTAATTGGCAATAAAACAGTTTTCGCTTTTAACGGAAGTATGGGTGCCGGCAAAACAACTTTCATCAAAGCCATCTGCGAAAGCATGGGAGTGAAAGAAGCAGTGAACTCTCCAACCTTCTCCATTATTAATGAATATGAAGCTGCAGATGGACGAATCATCTATCATTTCGATTGCTATCGAATTAATAAAATAGAGGAAGCCGTGGATATGGGTACAGAAGAATATTTATACAGCGGAAATCTTTGCTTTATCGAGTGGTCCGAAAATATTGCCCCGCTCCTACCCGAGCAAATAGTAAATGTAAATATCAAAGAAACAGAAAACGGGAAAAGAGAAATACAAATAGAAGACGAAACAGAAAAAGAAGAAAAAATATAATCGGAATTTTAATTCAACAAGTAGCAACCTAAAAAGAAAAATGAAACAAAAAAAGAAAAGCTCCCTTATGGAGCAGGTAAAAGCGGCACGAAAACAAAGCCGGGAAGAAGAAATTAAAACACACGGAAAATCGATTAATTATCGAAAGATTATGGCAAGCAAAAAGCAATATAATCGCAAAAAAAATAAGGCAGACGATGAGGTTCTGCCTTATTTGTTTATAATAAACGAACTAAAATTCGCTTAAGCCACAATTCGTAGAATAAAAATTCTACATACTTATTTACCATATAGATACTCTATCCTTAACCGGTACGAACATAGCATCACCTGCTTTAATACCAAACGCTTCGTACCAAGGTGCTATCTGTGGAAGAGCACCATTCACGCGCCACCTACCTAACGAATGAGGATCGGATTTAGTACGTTTCAAAATCTCTTCAGGACGTACATTACCAGCCCAAACATTAGCATAAGCAAGGAAGAAACGTTGCTCGGGAGTTAAGCCATTCTGCACTTTTAAAGGAGAAACAGCAGTTACTTTTTTGAAAGCCTGATAAGATATTTGCAAACCTCCATGATCGGCAATGTTTTCTCCCAAAGTAAATTTACCATTACCATGTACACCTGGAGCTACATAAATAGAATCAAAAAAGTCAGACATTACCTTCGCTCTTACATCAAATTTCTTTCCATCTTCAGCAGTCCACCAGTCTTTAAGATTACCGTCTTTGTCATACTGACGACCTTGATCATCAAATCCATGAGTCATTTCGTGACCAATTACAACCCCGATAGCACCATAATTGAAAGCATCATCAGCCTTCATATCGAAGAATGGATATTGAAGAATTCCGGCAGGGAAACAGATTTCGTTAGTAGAAGGATCGTAATAAGCATTTACCGTCTGAGGAGTCATCTGCCATTCAGTCTTATCTACAGGTTTACCTGCTTTAGCAAAACGATATTCATGTTCAAATTTGCTTGCACGTTTAATGTTTGCATAGTAAGAATCTTTAGTAATATCAAGTGAAGAATAATCTCTCCATTTATCAGGATAACCGATTTTAATATAGAAAGCTTTCAATTTTTCAATTGCTTTTACTTTGGTTGAATCACCCATCCAAGTCAATGCATTGATGCGTTCTCCTAACGTTTGTTGCAGATTATGAACCAGTCTCAACATACGTTCTTTAGCTGCTGCCGGGAAATATTTTTGTACATACATCTGCCCTACTGCTTCGCCAAGCACACCATCTACAGTACCTACAGCACGCTTCCAACGAGGCGATTGTTCCTTTTTGCCCGATAGCACTTTGCCATAAAATTCAAAGTTTTGTGCATAAATTTTATCACTCAAATAAGAAGCTGATTCATCAATCAATTTCCATTGTAAATAAGCTATTTGTGAAGCGATAGGTTCTGAAGTAATGATCTTACCTACTTCTACCAACGATTCTTTTTGAGATACGCTGATATCATTTACATTTTTCAATCCCAGAGCAGCCAAATACGTATTCCAATTTATTTCAGGAACCAGTTTTTGCAAATCAGCAATAGGCATTTTATTGTAATTGGCATGAGGATCGCGAAGTTTTACTTTATCGTAAGCTACAGTAGCCAAACGAGTTTCTATAGCCAAAACTGCTTCCATATTCTTTTGGGCTTCTGCAGCTGTAAAACCAACCAACTCAAACATTTTAACCACATGAGCCTTATATTTTTCTCTGATTTCTTTTGTATGAGCATCATTTTCCAAATAATAATCACGCTGACCAAGACTGATTCCACTCTGGTAAGTCTGAACAATATTGAGTGAACTATTCATCGGATCAGCACCTACATAAATAGAAAAATAAGGATCTAAACCGGAGACAGCTAACTCAGGAGTTAATCTTAAAATATCAGCTACAGTCTTAACTTGAGCAATTCTTTTCAAATCAGCCTGAATAGGTTTACAACCATCAGCATTTAATTTTACGCTGTCCATAGCCAGATTATAAATATCACCTATTTTCTGTGCCACTGTACCATGAGCTGCCGGTTTAGCTGCAAGTCCAACAATCAAACCTTTAAGCTGTTTGCGGTTATTTTCGGCCAACATATCAAAACTTCCGAAACGTGAATATTCACCTGTAAGCGGATGATTCTTCATCCAGCCACCACACGCATACTGATAAAAATCAACACGAGGAGATACTGAAGTATCCAGATTCTCCAACTTAATACCCGGACTCAACGGGGCCTTTTTTTGAGCATGACCAGCTGTTATCATAAGCATTAATGCAAAAATTGATAATAAAATTTTCTTCATCTTTAAAATTAATTGAGTAATATATAATTGAGAATAATAACATTAAATTCGTACTTCCGGTTCACGAACAGCATCTATAATAGTAAAAAGTTCGTTCAAACTATCGGCCCTGAGCATTGCAATACGGGTTTCTTTGAAGTTGGGAATACCTTTAAAAACTGGAGTAGCAGCCAAATGCCTACGGGAGTGTATAATTCCTTTCAAGTATTGATTGCTAACACTTTCAATCGCAGTATTTTTATCTATATCAAGCCACTTTATAGAGGCAATAATGTGCTCTTTCAAAATAGCTTTTTGCTCTTCAAAACTAAGCACTGAATGAGCCTCGCCTGTTTCAAAATACTTTTTCATTTCTGCAAAAATCCAGGGACGACCTATCGAAGCACGTCCTACCATCACAGCATCCACACCATATCTATCAAAGCATTCGGCAGCACGTTGGGGTGTAGTCACATCTCCATTTCCAATTATAGGAATAAGCATACGCAGATTATTTTTTACCTCACCTATCAGTGTCCAGTCAGCATCGCCTTTATACATTTGCGAACGGGTACGTCCATGAATAGCCAACGCCGCTATACCACAATCCTGCAACCTTTCAGCAAGCTCCACAATCACTTTACTATCATAATCCCATCCTAAACGTGTTTTCACAGTAACGGGAAGTTTTACAGCCTTAACAACTTCAGAAGTAATCTCAAGCATCTTGGGAATATCACGCAAAAGCCCCGCCCCTGCCCCTTTGCCGGCAACTTTTTTTACAGGACAACCAAAGTTTAAATCAATAATATCCGGTCTTGACTCTTCCGCAATACGCGCAGCCTCCGCCATAGCATCCGGTTCACGACCATAAAGCTGTATGGCAACCGGTCGTTCCATATCGTAAATAGTAAGCTTTTGTTCTGTGCGTTTTACACTACGAATCAACGCATCAGCAGAAATAAACTCGGTATAAACCATATCAACACCAAAACGTTTACACAATAACCGGAATGCCGGATCGGTAACATCCTCCATCGGAGCAAGAAAAAGTGGTTTATCTGGAAATTCTATGTTCGAAATTTTCATTTTTATACAAAATTGGAGTGCAAAGGTAAATATTTTATTGACAAAAGACAATTCACAGCTAACTATTTGTTTAGCTATTGACATACTACACATAATTTGTATACAAAATACTAATAAAACAGAACAAAATCATAAATAAAAAAGGATATGAGAAAAGTAAAACTTGTATAGTTTATCTAATACGCAAAGCCGTAAACTTCAAAAATAACTATCTTTGCAAAAATGTTGAAATATTTTTCTATAATGAAAAAAACAGGCTTTCTATTTCTTTTATTTATATCAACCCAAATTACAATAGGTCAGGTTCGCTATTCAACTTCCTGGTTTGGCCCCAATGCAAATCCTGTTCCGGAATTTACGGATGCTTCCATCCCTGCCAAAACTACTATCAGTATAATGGGTGATTACTATTTCGGGTATGGTGACCGTACCGAAAACGGGTATATTAAAGTAGACATTCCTCTTATACCGGAGCGTGTTTCATTAAAAGTATGGTCGGCTGTAATGGAACATTACCAAACTACGGATCAAATAATGCTGGAACGTGGTGCTACTTCCACCTCAGGGTCAGAAGTTGGCGATATATACGTTCAAACAAGAATCAGACTTTGGAAAGAACAAAAAAACTGTCCAAGCATTATATTGAACAGCACACTAAAAACAGCCTCAGCTAAAACATTCAAAACAAGAAGATATTTTGATACACCGGGTTATTATTTCGATCTGGAAGCCGGTAAATCCTTTTATACAAAAAGTAAATTCATAAGCGAAATACGCTCTGTTACCAATGTGGGCTTTATGTGTTGGGAAACTACTGATAGTCGTCAGGATGACGCACCAATGTATGGTGAAAAAATAATCATTGGAAATGATAAGTGGAAATTTGAAAATACTATTTCAGGGTATTCAGGTTGGTTACATACCAGCAAAGCAATTAATCTACCCGACTATGGTGATACGCCTTTGGTATATGCAACAAAGTTTAGTATTAAAAGTGGGAAGATAAATTATTTCGCTCAATATCAATATGGCATTACAGATTTTCATTACCAACAGTTGCGTGCTGGAATCAGTTTTACAATAGAAAAGCTGACACCGAAGTTCAAATGACCAACGACCCCAATTACTAAAGGGGAATCAGATTACAACGTTCAATAATTTTATAGAAATGAATCAAGAAAACATACAAGACGAAACTAACTCAGTTCCCCTTCAAGGGTTAGGGGTAGGTTTAGATAGAAATTGCATAGAAATCATGGCCCCTGCCGGTTCGTGGGAAAGTCTTTCGGCAGCCATCAAAGCCGGTGCCGATTCGGTATATTTTGGCATTGAAAAGCTGAATATGCGTAGCAAGTCGAGCAGTAATTTTAGCACCGAGGACTTACGCAAAATTGTCAGCATATGCCACGAAAACAGCGTGAAAAGCTACCTTACAGTCAATACTATTTTATATGACAATGATTTGACGTTAATGCGTGAGATTATTGATGTGGCTAAAGAATCGGAAGTATCGGCTATTATTGCTGCCGATGTAGCAGCATTGATGTATGCCAACAGCATTGGAGTAGAAGTACATTTATCCACGCAATTAAATATTTCGAATGTAGAATCGTTGAAGTTTTACGCTCAATTTGCCGATGTAGTAGTACTGGCTCGCGAACTGAACATGCAACAGGTATCAGAAATTCACCAGGCTATAGAAAAAGAAAATATACTGGGTAAAAATGGTCAACCCATTCGCATCGAAATGTTTTGTCATGGTGCGCTTTGCATGGCTGTTTCAGGTAAATGCTACCTAAGTCTGCACGAAAAAAACGTATCGGCCAACCGGGGTGCCTGCAACCAGATTTGCCGCCGAGGATATACCGTGAAAGACAAAGATTCGGAAATAGAGCTAGAGGTTGATAATGAATATATCATGTCTCCCAAGGATCTGAAAACAATAGGCTTTGTAGACGAAATGCTGAAAGCCGGTGTACGGGTATTCAAAATTGAAGGACGTGCCCGTGGAGCAGAATACGTAAAAACAGTAGTAGGTTGCTACAACGAAGCTATCGAATCGTGCCTCAACGGGACGTTTTCAGACACAAAAGTGACCGAATGGGACCAACGCCTTAGCAAAGTATTTAATCGTGGATTTTGGAACGGCTATTACCTCGGACAACGTTTGGGCGAATGGAGCAAGAACTATGGGTCGGAAGCTACGCACAAAAAAATTTATGTGGCTAAATGTACAAACTTCTTCAGCAAACTGGGCGTTGCCGAATTTTTACTGGAAGCACAACATCTTTCGGTAGGTGATGAGATACTGATTACCGGCGAAACAACCGGTACATACGAAGATACGGTAAAAGAAATTCGCGTAAAACTGGAACCAGTGGACAAAGTAGAAAAAGGTACTTATTTTTCTATAAAAACCAATGAATTAATACGGCGAAACGATAAGCTGTTTAAAATAGTTCCAACAGAACACGGCACAAAAAAAGCGGAGTAACATCCGCTTTTTTAATATCATTTTTACGAGTTTAGAATCGTTTACCTAAGGTTATACCTAATCTTGGATAAGCATCATCTACCGATTCGCCAAACAATCTTCCTGCTCCTAAATACACTTCACCAACGAAACCATTTTTACTAAGAAATTTAAATCCGGTAGCCACACCTAATCCAAAATTTGTAGTAGACCGTGTACGAACATTAGTATAATAATATGTATTATTAACATCATCATAAGATAAATCATAAGTACGCTCCTTCTGCCCTACCAAAGCCATATTTCCTTCAATAAAAAAACCGGATGCTTTTTTACTTCCAAAATAAAGGCGATAATAGGGTAAGACCATATATCGCAAAGACATACTTGCAATTTTGTCAACAGACACAGCAACGGCAAAACCCACTCCCATATTATCAGCAAGAAATCTTTCGTAATTCAATTCGGGAAGACCAACAACTGAAGTTAAAAGATTTACTTTTATTTCATTGTTATCAGTTCCGTTCAAGGACTTGGTTTGAGATGTTTCATCGACATAGACTTTCTTTAAATCTTGTCCAAAAACATTCATACTAAGAAATAGAACAGCTATACAAATAATTACTTTACAGTTCATTATGATTTTAATTTATAAACCAAACCTGATTGATTTACTAACCTTGCAAAAGTAAATATAATTTTCAGAAGCACCTAACAGAATGTTTGAGAAAAATAAAGTACATTTTATTCTACATCCAACTCGGTTTTCCCTTTCCATTGCGAAGCATAAACCGGTAAAAACCCGAATAACTCCCAAAACCAAGGCGTTTAGCTACAGTTTTCAATTCGGTATGTTTCTGGTTTTTTAGCAAGTCGGTAGCCATTAATAAAATATATTGGGCAGCAAAGTCGCTATAATACATGCCCGTAAGCGTCTGCACAGTTAAACATAAATCGTCAGACGAAATGCCAAGTTTAGCAGCATGAAAATCGGCTGAATGCATGCCAAGATAATGCAAATTATTTACAAAAGCATTCAGAAAAGGACCTCCAATAGGCCGAAATCCTGTAACATCATCCAGTTCGCAATCAGCTTCGAGCGTTTCAGGTTCGCCAACACCGATATACAGGTCGGCAGGAGTGTATTGTTTGAATGTAATATTCATACGCATAAAATTTGAGGTTTAATGCCGCAAATATAAAGCATATTTTCAAATAATTCAAGTGAAAAACAAAGAAAAAATTGCCACCACCCCACTGGAAGCAATTCCGCCCGGAGCGAAAAAGCCGCCAGCATGCCAGCAGCAATTTTTACCAGCAAAATAGATATAAATACGGCTTATTATTTTTCAATTCCTACGCGGGCAGGGATACCTTTTTGGAACGGATGTTTAATACACTTCATTTCTGTTACCAAATCGGCTTTTTCCATCAACCAATCGGGCGCATTTCTGCCGGTCATCACTATTTCTAATGTGTCGGGCTTGGAATCGATAAATTCAAGAATTTCTTCTTTTGATACAAATTCCTTGATGATAATATGATTAATTTCATCCAAAACAAGTAAATCATACTTATTCTCTTTCACCAGATTACGTACATAATCAAATCCTTTTCTTATTTCAAGTCTGAGCTCCTCCAACTCAGCTTCATTCATTTCCCAGGTAAATTTTGGAGATGTATCAATACGCTTTACATGAAAATTTTCCAATGTTTCGGCCAGTTGTACTTCGCCCGTAACCCATGTTTTCATAAACTGAACCACTGCTACCTTAAAACCTCTACCATAAGCCCTAAAAGCCAAACCAAAAGCTGCAGTGGTTTTACCTTTTCCATCGCCTGTATATACTTGTAATAAACCGTCTTTCATAAATGCTATTTTTAAATATTAATGCCGGAAATTAATTGCTAAAACCGACATTAGTTTAACAGTTATAAGCTCTGGTTGTTCAGCAACAACTATATTTTATTGCATAAAAAAACAGACTCCGATTATTTTAATCAAAGTCTGCTCATTATTTTTATTCTATGTTTAAAATCAACTCATCTCCAACATTCTCAGAATGGGTTTTACGGCTTTTACACGTATTTCTTCATCAATTAAAATTTCAGGAGTTTCATTTTTCAAACAATTGTATAGCTTTTCAAGTGTATTGAGACGCATAAAGTTACATTCATTGCAAGCACAGGTACTATCGTTTGGCGGAACTGGAATAAATTCTTTATCCGGATTTCGTTTTTGCATTTCGTGCAATATACCTGATTCGGTAGCTACCAAAAATGATTTATAGTCCGAATCGGTTGCATAATTAAGCAATGCCTGTGTACTTCCAATAAAATCGGCCATAAGCAGCACTGTTTTCTTACATTCGGGGTGAGCCAGAATCAATGAACCAGGATGTTCCGATTTTAATTTCACCAACTTTTCAACAGAGAATTGCTCATGTACATGGCATGCTCCGTCCCATAGTAACATAGACCGACCGGTAACACTGTTGATATAATTTCCCAGATTTCGATCGGGTCCAAAGATTAATTTCGCATCTTTGGGAAACTGATCCACTATTTTCTTTGCATTGGTCGATGTCACCACCACATCAGTAAGCGCTTTTACGGCTGCTGTGGTGTTTACATACGAAATGACAGTATGATCAGGGTGAGCCTTAGTAAACGTCTCAAACGCGTCGGCAGGACAGCTGTCGGCAAGCGAGCAACCAGCATTAAGATCCGGAACAAGTACTTTTTTGGTTGGAGAAAGAATTTTGGCAGTTTCGCCCATAAAATGAACGCCACAAAGCACAATAATGTCGGCATCTGTTTTGGCAGCCCATTGAGCCAAAGCCAAACTGTCGCCCACATAGTCGGCTATATCCTGAATATCGCCTGTTTGGTAGTAATGCGCCATAATGACGGCATTCTTTTCTTTTTTCAGCCGGGCGATTTCTGTTATAAGTTGAGTTTTGTCCATTTTCATAGTTTTCAAAAACACATTAATATTATTCTTTTTATTTTTTCAAAAAAACTTATGAAGATAATAATAGGCTGTTCATAAGGTTCATAAAAATATAGCAAAATACTTGTATAATTCTTTATCAAAAAAGAAAGCACTGTTTTCAACAAATATTTTTTTGAATATATAGTGTAAAACAGCTTAGTATAAACTTTATCAACATCTTGTTTATAACTGCAAAGTTAGTATCTTTTTACTAACCTGACAGCTGATAACTGTACAAAACAGGTTAAAAAGTAGCTACTAAAAATGTGCTAACTATTTTGGTGGTATCAAAACAATCGATAAGAGAATATAGTTTTCGTATTTCCAAATCAAGTTATGATATTTCTATCACAGCTTTTCAGTAAGTTTTCAACAGCTTGTTGATAGGTTATGAAATGCTGTTTTTGCACTAACAGGATAGTTTGATTTATAAATACAAAAAAGGCGAAAAATAGTTTCTCCGCCTTTTTAAAGTTGCTGATTAGTCGGTATTTTCAACCGTAGAGTAAGCCTACTACCCACAAACGGGTGGCAGCGGGTATGCGGTTGAATAACCAGCATATTACTTTGTATTGAAATCCGGGAACTACGGTTACTTTCATACGGTTACTCATAACCTGATTCACCATTTGTTTGGCTACAACCTGAGCATCCATACCGTTTTGTTCATCTTTTTCCATCTTTCCTACCGACGATTTCATGGTTTTGGCATACGCCGAATCAGCTGATTGCGAAGCTTCGGTATATTTGCGGGCTGCTGTAAATTCTGTTTTGGTATCGCCTGGTAATATAGTGCAACATTGAATGCCAAAAGGTTTTACTTCCATGGCCAGTGCTTGCATAAAGATTAATAAAGCCGATTTTCCGGCCGAGTAAAATGCCTGAAAAGGAATAGGAACAATAGCTGCTACCGATGATGTAGCTACTACTTTACCATATCCTTGCGACCGGAAAACGGGCAAACAGGCGTTAATAGTATTTACTGCACCAAAAAAATTAGTTTCAAGCTGATAGCGCATTTCTTCGTTCGAAGTGTCTTCTACTGATCCGGCAATACCATTTCCTGCATTGCAAATAACAGCATCCAAACGCTTATTTTCCTGCAGTATTTGAGCAACCACCGAAGCTATTTGTTCCGGATTGTTTACATCCATTTTTACGGGAATCAACTCCCCTACTCCACTCGAAGCTTTTTGAGCATTACCACCCCGACGGGAAGCTGCGTATACCCGAACTCCTTTGTTCATTAATTGTGTTGCTGCCGATAAACCAATTCCGGCACTGGCACCAGTTATTAAAACTACTTTTGTTTCCATGTATTATTAGTCACATATTTATTTAGTTGCAAATATACTGATTATTAAAATAACTCTTATTTTTTGAATTCGATAAATTGCATAAAAGATTTATTACTTTTGTAAGAGCTGTTTTTAAACGATAAAAAATGAAGGTTTTAGTTACAGGTGCCAATGGATTATTGGGACATAATGTGGTGTTGGAATTGCAAAAAAGGCAATGCGAAATACATATAATTGTACGCAGTACCGATAAAATATATTTCAATATGGACGATATTGAAATTTTCAAAGCCGATTTTACCGATTATCATAATATGAAACAGGCGGCACATGGTTGTGATGCCATTATTCATATAGCTGCCGTCACAGCCACCAATTTACTCCATTATGAGGATTATAGCAAAGTGAATGTGGATGGAGCAGCTCAAATTATTAAAGTGGCTGATGAATTAAATATAAACAAGTTGATATTTGTAAGTACAGCCAACACCGTTGGGTTTGGAACTGAAAATAAACCAGCCGATGAAAATTCGGCTATCCAATATCCTTTTACCGAATCGTTTTACGCCCGTAGTAAGGCACAAGCTGAAAAGCTTTTTGTGCAAGCCTCCCTCCTACCTCACCGGCATGTAATAATAATCAATCCAACTTTTATGATTGGAGCGTATGATACCAAACCCAGTTCGGGTAAATTAATGCTTATGGGTTATAAAAAATGGCTGATGTTTATGCCCAAAGGTGGTAAAAACTTTGTAGCTGTAACCGATGTAGCCGTGGCAGTGTGTAATGCTTTGACTTTGGGAAACAATGGAGAACGTTATTTGGTTTCGGGCGCGAATTTATCTTTCAAAGATTTTTATATTCTTCAAAAACAAATCGGTGGATATAAACAATGCTTGATTGAAGTACCTGATTTTATATTGCTTACAGCGGGAAAAGTTGGAGATTTAATACGTAAGTTCGGAGTAAAAACAGAAGTGTGCTCTATGAATCTACAACAATTGCTGATACGTGAATACTATAAAAATGAAAAAATGAAAGCTGGACTTCTTATGACTGAGACCCAACTAAGGCAGGCAATTTTGGAATCAATGAGTTGGTTTAAGAAAAACGAAATGATGAAATAATGGATTTTTCGAGTCTGTTTAAACGAATCATCCCGGATATGAAATAATTTCTTTTATTTCATATCCGGGATAATCAATTTATAAGTAGGTTTTAAATATCTATTCCTAAAGCTGCTTTTAAAGCGTATCCAACGAGGAACGAGAAAGCTGCAACACCAAGACTTATCGAAGTCATTTCGAAAAAACGAGCTTTGAAATTCAGATCCTTTGCCATGGAAATATAATAGTTGAAGCAAAAAATAATTAATACCGCTGTGAATAATGTTATTCCCAAAGCAATAAATTTATTTACGAGCAACAGAAAAGGTAAAATAAGAAATGCAACTGTAAATAAATAAGCAACACCGGTGTATATAGCGGATTTTTTGGCTCTTTCATCCCCTTCGGCTTTTGATGAAAGATAATCGGAAGCAGCCATAGACAATGCTGCAGATATTCCGGTAACCAAACCAGCCAACGAAATGATTTTTGTGCTGCCAAGTGCCAATGTAAAACCAGCCAATGAACCAGTCAATTCAACCAATGCATCATTTAAACCCAAGACGATAGAGCCAACATACTGAAGTCCCTCCTCGTCGAGCATGCCCAAAATTTCTTTTTCATGGTTTTTTTCCTCTTCCGAAAGTTTTTGAGTTTCAGGAAAAACATTCGCAAGTTCTGCATAAGCTTTTGAACCGGTACCTTCCTTCTTCTCCATCAGTTTCAGCACAAACGAAAGTCCCAGCAAACGTGCAAAAAATACAATCCGGAAAATTTTCCAGTTATCAGGTTTTACGTCCAATCCGGTTTTTGTTTTCCAAAAATCTGCATGTTTTTTTTCTTCCTGACCTATTCTTCGAAGTACTTCGGCATTGTTTTGATCTTTACTTCTTTCGGCAAGCCGGGTATAAATGTGGCACTCGGTAATTTCAGCCCGTTGAGCTGCTATTATTTTTTTATGAGTTTTTAAGTCCATGATTTCTTGTGTTTATATGAATTCAACTCTTTATTTCACTACAAAAATATAGCTTAATAAATCAAATGCGATTAAATTTTGAATTTATCTTTAGCTATGAGTGTATTCAAATTTTCTATTTATTCACAAATAACTTATTTTCAACACAAATAATGGCTATTCAAATAAATATATATAAAAAAATGCTATCTTCGCTCATTGAAAAATCATATCATTATGAGGAGAGTTATACTTTTCACATTATGTTTTTTATTTGTAGCCAATTTGTTTTCAATAAACAAATCAAAACCAATAGCATCCATTCCTTTTGAAATGGTAGGGAGTTATGTGGTGGTAACAGTAAAAATAAATGAATCATCCTTACTTAATCTGATTTTAGATTCAGGAATCAGAAATACCATAATTACTGAATTGGATCCGGGCGACAAACTATCGCTAAATTTCTCGGATGTAAAAGATTTAATGGGACTAGGTGGGGGCGATCATCTGGAAGCCTACACAAGTAGTTACAACACGTTGAAAACAGGTAAATTAAAACTGGAAAATAAAACGGTTTATGTCCTTCATAATGATGTTTTCAATTTATCAAAACATACCGGAACGAAAATAAACGGACTTATAGGGATAGATTTTTTTCAGGGGCACACTGTTGAAATAGATTATTCAAGCAGACGAATTCGTTTTTATAATTCCAATTCATTTATTGCCCCCAAAGGATATGGAATGCTACCTGTTTTTATTGAGTCTCAAAAAATGTTTGTTGAGTTGTCAGTTTTAAAATCAGACAGCACACGTAAGCAAGCAAGAATGCTCATTGACACCGGTGCAGAACTCAATGCATGGTTTCAAACTTTTACGAAAGAATCGGTTCAGGCACCTCCTAAATGGGTACAGGGAACAATTGGTGAAGGATTGAATGGTATAATAACCGGTAAATATGGTCACATTCCTCAGATTTGCTTCGGAGAGTTTTGCCTTAAAGATCCTATCGTTTCTTTTCCGGATTCGACAACGATTAAAGGTATAATAACGAATTCAAAACGTGATGGTACAATTGGTAGTCAAATATTGAGTCGGTTCAATATGTTTATTGATTACGAAAATATGAAATTTTATTTCAAGCCAAATTCTAATTTTACAAAACGATATTCATATAATGTTGCCGGTATTGAAGTGATGCAACTCACAACAGCATTTACTTTGATAGAAGTATTTGAAGTTTGGGCAAATTCACCTGCTGAAAAAGCCGGAGTAAAGCGCGATGATCAACTATTAGAAGTAAATGGCATCAAAACCTTTTTAATGACGATTGGCGATATCCGAAAGATATTTGAAACCCCGAGCCGACGTCCGCTAGTACTTCTTTTAAAGCGCGGTGATACTGAGATTACGGTAAAAATAGATATGAATGATAAAATATAAAGTAAGTTTAAATACGAATATGATATGGAATAAAAAATTACTTTATGAAAAACAAACAGAAAAAGTTATCAACAGTTTGTAGTTTCGAAAAAAACATCTATTTTTGCAGTCCCAAACTCAGAACGAGAAAATAATAACGCAAAATACAAAAAAACAATGAAAAGGACATTCCAACCTTCTGTTAGAAAAAGAAAAAACAAACACGGATTTCGTGAAAGAATGGCAACAGCTAACGGACGTAGAGTATTAGCAGCACGCCGTGCTAAAGGTAGATCAAAACTTTCTGTTGGAGATGAGGCACGCCACAAACATTGATTTATCTGCTAAAACAGTATAAAGAAAGTAAAGACTTCCGGTAAGTTTTTACTTTTTTTGTTTTTATGCCCTTATGAAGCAATAAATTGATTATTTTTGGAATCTAATTAAAACAGTTTTTCATTTAGTTCATTCCTTTGATAATCAAGTCATATAATTTCGATCAAGTATGGAATTAAAAAAATTTTGGAAAGAGACTTTCGGTGGGTTTGTACTTAAAAATGTGCTTATTGCCATTGGTATAGCAGTGGTGCTATCGTGGGGAGCACTGTTCTGCATGGATTTTTATACACACCATGGCGAGGTTGAAGTTATACCTGATTTGAGAGGATCGTATGTCGAAGAAGCTCAGGTTTTATTGGCGAAAAAAGGTTTATATGTTCAGGTAATTGATTCAGTTTATGTTCGTGATAAAAAGTTAGGAACAATTATAGATCAAATTCCCGCTCCGAACTCTACCATCAAAACCAATCGTCCTGTTTACATCATTATTAATTCTCGTAAAGTAAGACAAGTTGCTTTACCTGAAATAGACGATGTATCGTATCGGCAGGCAGATGCTATGTTACAATCTATAGGTCTTAGTGTTGCCAGTGTTGAGTATGTGCCTTCCGAGTACAAAGATTTAGTTACAGAGGTAAAACTTCACGGGAGAACTATTTTGCCCGGAACTCGAGTGCCGGAAGGAAGTGCTTTGGTATTGGTTGTGGGTAATGGTTTGGGTGAAGAGAGTACAACGGTTCCGATGCTAAAAGGAAAGGGATACGATGAGGCAAATGATGAAATAGTTGCTGCTTCATTTATTATTGGTGCTGTGCAATATGACGTAATGCCTTCAGGCAATAATGAGTCGGAATATGTCGTTTATCGCCAATCACCTTCAGCCGGTAGTTCATTACCTGCCGGTAGCAAGATTGACATTTACCTTACCAGAGATAAAAAAAGATTAAATGAAGTTTTTGATGAAGATAAAAAACCAGCGGAAACTGATGAACAGTTTTTCTAAAACTTACATAATTGCCAAAACGTGTCAGAAGATTTTTTAGAGGAAATAGAAGAGGATGAAATAGATGGAGTAGGAGAGGGGCAAGAACTTTTCGAGCATTTCCGTTTTGTTGTGGATAAAGGTCAAGCCATGGTGCGTATTGATAAACACTTGGTAAACTGTATGTCTAATACCTCCCGTAACCGTATTCAGGAAGCTGCAGATGCCGGTAATATTTTAGTAAATGGTAAGCCTGTAAAGTCAAATTATAGAATTAAGCCTCTTGATGTTATAACCATCGTATTGGCTTATCCGCCCAATGAATTTGAAATCATCCCACAGGATATTCCACTCAATATCGTATATGAGGATGACGAAATTATGCTTGTTAATAAGCAACCTAATCTGGTAGTACATCCCGGATTTGGAAATTTTGATGGCACTTTGCTGAATGCTGTTGCCTGGCATTTGAAAGACAATCCAAATTTTGATGCTAATGATTCTCGTATCGGGTTAGTTCATCGAATTGATAAAGATACTTCCGGGCTAATTTTGATAGCCAAAACGGAAGAGGCCAAAACTAATTTAGGAAAACAGTTCTTTAATAAAACAACACAACGTCGTTACCAAGCTTTAGTTTGGGGAAATGTGAAGGAAGACGAAGGGACTATTGTAGGTGCTTTAGCTCGTGATCCACGTGACAGAATGTTGTTCACCGTTTTTCCAGAAGGCGAAAATCCATTGGCAAAACACGCGGTAACACATTATAGAGTACTGGAGCGTATGGCTTATGTAACTTTGGTGGAATGTAGGCTTGAAACAGGGCGTACGCATCAAATACGTGTTCACATGAAGCATATCGGTCATACTCTTTTTAATGATGAACGGTATGGTGGGCATATCATCCTAAAGGGAAATACGACAGCTATGTATAAAGCATTTGTCAAAAACTGTTTTTATATTTGCCCCAGGCAGGCATTACATGCCAAAACTTTAGGCTTTGTACATCCACGAACAGGGAAATTTATGAATTTCGAAAGTGAATTGCCGGATGATATGCAGCAGCTAATTGATAAGTGGCGAAACTATGCAAAAGTATTAGCCGAGGAATAAATTATAAAACAAACTCTCTTTTTAAAATAAAGGTTTTATGAAAAAAAATATTGCCATCGTTGCGGGTGGAGATTCATCTGAAGTTGTTGTTTCACTAAAAAGTGCGGCAGGATTGTATTCATTTATGGACAAAGAACGTTACAATTTATTCATTGTAACTATAGTAGGTAAAACATGGCAGATAGAATGGTCGGACGAAGAGAAGATTACTATTGACAAAAATGACTTTAGTTTTATCCGAAACGGAGAAAAGACAACTTTTGATTTTGCCTATATTACCATTCATGGTACACCAGGTGAAAATGGCATTTTACAAGGTTATTTTGATCTCATTGGCTTACCATATTCTTGCTGTGGCGTTCTTGCGGCGGCTATTACTTTCAATAAATTTACTTGTAATCAGTATTTAAAAGGTTTTGGTGTAAAAGTATCCGAATCTATGGTTTTACGCTTAGGACAAACTGTTACCGACGAAGAAGTTGCCGAAAAAATTGGATTTCCTTGTTTTGTGAAACCAAATGTGGGAGGGAGTAGCTTTGGAGTAACCAAAGTAAAAAGTATTGAACAAGTTCAACCATCAATTGCTCGTGCTTTTGAGGAAGGAAGTGAGGTTATGATTGAGGCTTTCATGTCTGGGATTGAAATTACTTGTGGAATTTATAAAACTAAGACTAAATCACAGGTTTTGCCTATTACCGAAGTAGTAAGCGAAAATGAATTTTTTGATTATGATGCTAAATACAAGGGGCAGGTTCAGGAAATTACGCCAGCACGGATTAGTAAGGAATTGACTGAACGTGTTCAGAAGCTTACATCTGCGATATATGATATTTTGGGTTGTAAAGGGCTTGTTCGCATTGATTATATCATATCAGAAGGTGATGTGATTAATTTATTAGAGGCGAATACTACGCCTGGAATGACTGCTACCAGCTTTATTCCTCAACAGATTGCGGCTGCTGGATTGGACATCAAAAATGTAATGACAGAAATCATTGAAAATGAATTATCTTAGTTACAACCTCTTGTAAAGTGTAACTCGTAACCATGCAGTATGAAAACTTTTAAAGAAATAGCCCAAATAATTTCCTCTGAAATTGATCAAATTGATTGGAATAAAGAACCTCGCGGTCTCTATGAACCGATTGGCTATGTGCTTTCGTTAGGCGGAAAACGTATTCGTCCGACATTGACACTGATGGCATGTAACTTGTTTTCTAACGATGTTCAGGTAGCTGTCAATACGGCTATTGCTTTAGAGGTATTTCATAACTTTACGTTGCTTCATGATGATATTATGGATCGGGCCGATGTTCGTAGAGGTCGGCCAACAGTGCATAAAAAATGGGATGATAATACGGCAATTCTTTCAGGAGATGTTATGCAAATAGCTTCTTACCAGTTTATTGCTAAAACACCATCGCAATACTTAAAGCTGGTGTTGGACTTATTCTCTCAAACTGCAGCAGAAATTTGTGAAGGGCAGCAGTACGATGTTGATTTTGAAAACAGGAAGGTTGTCAAAGCAGAGGAATATTTGGAAATGATTCGATTGAAAACTGCTGTTTTGCTTGGTTGCGCGCTTAAAACCGGTGCATGGATTGGTGGAGCAGAAGAGGAAGATGCACAATTGCTATATGATTTCGGGATAAATATTGGCTTGGCTTTCCAACTTAAAGACGACCTGCTTGATGTGTATGGTGACGAAAAAACTTTCGGCAAAAAAATAGGAGGTGATATTCTCTGTAACAAAAAGACGTATTTGTTGATTCATGCTCTTGAACTGGCAAAAGGAAATGATGTAACAGAATTACAGAATTGGTTGCTCAACTCGGACGAAAACCTATCGGAAGAGAAGATAAAAGCTGTTACTTCAGTTTTTGACAGACTTGGCGTAAAGACAATTTGCGAAGATAAGATGCAGTTTTTTTATAGTAAGGCCATCGCAAAATTAGATAAGGTAGCTGTTTTGGAGAATAAAAAGCAAGAATTGAGAAAATTAGCAGAAAAATTAATGTTTAGAAACGATTAATTTTTTATCTTTGTCGACAGAACAGTTTTAATTCTAAAGTAATTGTTATGCCATACCGCCGACTCCCCAATACTGATCAGGCTCGCTTGCGTTCTTTGCGTACGGCCATCCAGCAAGCAGACAAAGAAAACTATGGTGATCAGGTTGTTTCTTATAAAACCATCCATGAAGCCAAAACTTATTTGAATATTTTCGAAAAACAGCTGATTCAATATCAGCAGACACTCGAAAGTCAGGTGTCGGCAAATAAGCGTTACCAACAAATTGTTCACAATGCCCGACTTTACATTTCTCACTTCATTCAGGTATTTAATCTTTCGGTTATTCGTGGCGATATAAAAAAAGAGCATAAGCTTTTTTATCAATTAGATCCCAGTGTACATACAGTACCTGATCTGAGTACTGAAGCTTTGCTACTTCATTGGGGAAAATGCATTATTGACGGAGAAAATGAGCGTTTACGAAATGGAGGATTGCCGATTTATAATCCGACGATAGCCAAAGTAAAGGTCCACTACGAAGTTTTTAAAGAGTACAAGTCTACACAGAAACTTCACCAAAGTACTACGAATAGAAATTGGGAAGAACTGGTTAGTTTACGCGAGAAAGGAGATGCAATTATTTTGGATATTTGGAATCAGGTAGAAGCCAAATATAAAGATGAAAAGCCTTATTCTCGGTTGATTAAATGCAAGGTATACGGACTGGTTTATTATTACCGTAAGGGTGAAAAGGAATTGACCAGAGTCGATGATTTTGTTGAATCAAATAAATTTATTTAATTATTTTCGATGCGGTTACAATTTTACCCATTTTGATATCCATCTTTGTTGAAGGAATTTTTGTAAGTAGCTGGAAATCGAATCCAACTCCAATTTTCAGAACATTTTTGTTTTTTCTAAAGAATCGATCGTAGTATCCTTTACCGCGTCCCAAACGGTTCTTCTTGTGATCAAATGCCACTCCCGGCACAATTACCAGATCTACATTTCCGGCACATATTTCAGCTGTATCTGGCTCCCAAATGCCTAATTCACCTTGTTTCATCGCCCCTTTCGGGAGGTAGTGTTTCAGAATTAAATCATCACCTTCAACTGTTGGGAGTATTAGCTGTTTTTCCGCACTCCATTTTCTTATTGTCGCGTGAGTTGGTAGTTCGTCGGGAGTTGACCAATAGAGTAGAATGGTTTTGGCAGTTTTAAATTCCGGTAATGTTTCTATTTTGGAAAATACGGCATCGGCTTCATGCTTTTTTTCATTCTCAGTAATTGTTTGTTTTAGTTTCCGAATTTGTTGGCGTACCTGTTTTTTTGCAGCAAATATCTGTTTGTCATTTCTACGGAGTCTGGATAACAATCCGAAAATTAAATTTTTCATTTTATTTTTGATTGATTTTATAATGGCAAAATTAAATATTTAATCATGGAATATCGAATATAGAAGAAATTTATGCTTTTGATAAATATTTTTTTAGAAATTTATTGTTGATTCATAACTTTTTGATATTTTTGAAAACTGAATTTGATACTCTAGTATTTACGGATTTTTTATTATTAAAACCTTTGAATGCGATGAAAAAGGTCATTTTTTTACTTACGGTTGCTTTTTACCAGCAATCCTATTCTCAAATTTCGAATATAATTCCTTCTTCAAACACTATTGCGCAAACTTCGGTTGCCGACACGCGAAACTGGACAGCGTTCAATAATCCTGCTATGTTGGGTTATGCAGAGCAGTGTGAAGCTGGCATTGAATTCGAAAACAGATATCTAATCTCGCAGCTTTCAACCAAAACTGCTCAATTCGCTTTGCCTTCCAGCTTAATCAATACAGGTTTTTCTTTCTCGTATTTTGGTTACTCGCTTTATCATGAGATGCTTGTTGGTGCAGGATTCTCGCGGAATTTCTCCGATAAATTTTCAATGGGCATGCAATTTAATTATTATACAGCTTATTTCATGGCATCCAACTCCTATCATGGTGCCTTTGTGCCTCAGTTTGGCTTGTCAGTAAAGCTCACGTCCAATTTTAGTTTGGGCTTTCATTCTTTTAATCTTGTTCAAGCCAATATTAAAACAGAATATGTAACAAAACGCATTCCTTCTATTTTCAGTTTAGGAACGGAATATTTCTTTTTACCGGAATTGACATGGCGCACTCAGATTGATAAAGAAGTAAGTAGCGATTATCGCTTTGCCACCGGATTTGACTATCAAATGCTGCAAAGTTTTAAAATAAAATTGGGTGCTTATGGTTCCGATTATTTTGTTCCGTGTCTTGGAGCCGGATTTAAAACCGGTGCATTCTTGGTGGATTTGAATTGCGAATCACATCCATTATTGGGATTAAATACTATTGCTGCGATTAAATATTGGTTTAGAAAATAAGGTACCACACTTTAAATGGAATTTTCGTGAAACGCCTGTTTGTCCATTCGCTGTTCTTCCTTGTTTGCTTTTATCCATTAAGAGCGCAGGATGCTGTTTCCACCACTGAGCAACTAATAGCTGACATTTTCGAACAATATACTGAAGAAACCGTTGAGGTGGTTGATTACAATAGTTTTTTCGAAGATCTGATGTTTTGTGCCGAAAATCCGATTAACCTCAATAAAGCAACCCGTGAACAGCTGGAAAAATTGCCATTTCTTTCTGATATGCAGATTGAGAATATTCAGGCTTATGTATATCGGTTTGGGGCGATTAAAACCATTTACGAGCTTCAGTTGATTGAGGGTCTTGATATGACCGATATCCGGCGGATGTTGCCTTTTGTGAAAATTGGTGAAGCTGAAGATGTAAATAAGAAAATATATTGGCATGATTTGTTGAAGTATGGTAAGAATAAATTATTATTTCGACAGGATAAAGGTCTTGAAACGAAAGAGGGTTACCGGCTCTTGCGGGAAGAAGATGAGAATTCAGCTGAAGAGAATTCAAAAAAATATTTGGGGAATGATTTTTATAATTCACTCAGATATAGTTTTCGCTTCAAGGATCGGATTTCATTGGGTATTACTGCCGAAAAAGATGCAGGAGAACAGTTTTTGGGATCAACCCATAAAGGCTATGACTTTTATTCATTTCATGCACAATTAAATAATTTCGGAAAGTTTAGAACTATTGTTTTGGGTGATTATAGGGCTAGTTTTGGGCAAGGATTGGTACTTTATTCTGAATTTGTTATGGGGAAATCATCTTATGTATTGAATGTTATACCCCGAAGCTCGGGATTGAAGAAATGCAGTTCAACCGACGAAAGCAATTTCTTCCGAGGTGGTGGAGCAACGGTCAGGCTTGGAAAGTTTGATCTTTCTGCTTTTTATTCTAATAAAAGGATTGATGGTGATACGGCTAATGGAGCATTTTCGAGCATTATAACAACCGGTTATCATCGGACACCGGATGAGTTGAGTAAAAAGCATACGGTGAATCAGCAAATTGTTGGCGGGAATGTGACTTATACAAATATGAATTTACAGCTTGGGTTAACTGCTGTGCATACGCAATTGGACAGTCGACTGATGCCCGATAAATCGGTATATAATTATTTTTACTTTTCGGGTAATAAACAAACCAGCGGTGGAGTTTCTTACCGTTACCGTTGGAAAAAGCTGAACTTGTTTGGCGAAACTGCTATGACTGATAATGGCTCTATGGCAACATTGAACGGGTGCTCTTTTAGTCCAGCATCCAGCATCGGGTTGGTGGTTTTGCAGCGTTACTATGCACCTGAATACGACACGTTTTATGCGTCTTCTTTTGCAGAAACTTCGAGGATAAATAACGAAAGTGGTTTGTATTTGGGTGCTGAAATCCGGCCATTTGCAAAATGGAAATTTGCTGCGTATGCTGATGGTTATCGCTTTCCCTGGCCAAAGTATGGCATTGATATACCCTCAGTGGGTAAAGATTATTTGCTTCATGCTGATTTTGCTCCCCGGAATAATGTTGCCATGTATTGGCGCTTTAAATATGAAAACAAACACACCAATCTTTCTACTGCAGGAGTGGTGATGCCTGTGGTGGTTCCGGCTCAAAAGACATCCCTGCGGTATCAGTTGACCTATTCGTATGGAAATTTTAGCTTTAAGAATGTGCTGGAAGGTAATTTATCCAGGCAAGGGGATACCGACTGGACGTATGGTGTTATGGCTTTGCAAGATGTGAGTTATGCTTTCCCAAAAATTCCGCTTCAGGCTAATTTCCGGTATCAGTTCTTTGATGCTGTGAGCTACGAAAACCGTTTTTATTCTTACGAGAGGGATGTGTTATATGCTTTTTCCATTCCTATGTATTTTGGTTTGGGGAGTCGATACTATCTGAACGTAAAATACGATTTGAATAAATATCTTTCATTGTGGTTTAAAATAGCTCAAACAGTGTATGCCGACAATCGCGAATCGCTCAGTAGTGGCAATGAAGCCATTTCAGGAAACCGAAAAACAGACTTGAGGTTTATGCTTAAGTATGAGTTTTAGATAAATAGTACATGGTCTTATTTTGTCGGGACAAATTGATATATTTATCATATAAATTGACATTGACCCAAATATCTGACAGAAAGTGCCATCTCTACATTGCAACTTTAGAATTTTGCTGTATCTTTGTATTGTTTTCAGCCCGAAGACTTTCTCCTCTAGCCGAATACTACAACACATTATATTTCAACAAAATGGATTTATTAGAAAAGATTATGGCACGTGCCAAGGCAAACGTACAACGTATTGTTTTGCCCGAAGGCACAGAAATTCGTACATTAAAAGCGGCGGATATTATTTTGAAAGAAAAAGCAGCTAAGCTGATACTAATTGGTAATGAGGCTGAGATTAAAAAAATTGCTGCAGAAAACAAACTTACTCATATTGCCGAAGCATCCATTGTGGATCCCGAAACAGATGCAAAGATGCCCGTTTACGCAAACTTGCTGTTCGAACTTCGCAAAAGTAAGGGAATGACATTGGAAGAGGCAACAAAACTGGCAAAAAATCCGTTGTACCTAGGTTGCCTGCTGATTAAAAACGGTGATGCTGATGGAGAATTGGCCGGAGCTCAAAATACAACCGGCAACGTACTGCGTCCTGCTTTCCAGATTGTGAAAACATTACCGGGTATCAGCGTTGTTTCAGGTGCTTTGTTGATGTTTACTCCAACACACCAATATGGTGAGAACGGACTGTTGGTTTTTGCTGACTGTGCCGTAAATCCCAACCCAACCGCACCAGAGTTAGCCCAAATAGCTATTTGCACGGCTGAGACCGCTCGTGTAATTTGTGGATTTGAACCACGTGTAGCCATGTTGAGCTTTTCGTCGAAAGGAAGCGCTAAACATGAATTTGTAGACAAAGTAGTGGAAGCTACCCGCCTTGCCAAAGAAATGGCTCCCGAGTTGATGATAGACGGAGAACTTCAGGCCGATGCAGCGTTGGTTCCATCGGTAGGACAAAGCAAAGCGCCGGGAAGCAAAATTGCCGGACATGCAAACGTATTGGTTTTCCCCGATTTGCAAGCCGGAAATATTGGTTACAAAATGGTGGAACGTTTCTCGGGTGCACAAGCTGTGGGACCTATTTTGCAGGGAATGGCTGCACCAATCAACGATCTTTCGCGCGGTTGCTCGGTAGACGATATTGTAAGAATGATTACCATTACGGCTAATCAGGCTATGAAATAATGCCTGAAGCCTAAGGAGGAATCAGACGGAATAGAAATATTTAAACAAAAAATACTAACTAAATGACCTCTCTTCAGGGAGGTTTGGAGGGTTTTATATGGCAGAAGAAATGATTGAAGCAATAGAGCGCTACGGCCTGAGCAAGCGAAACCGGAAACGGACCTTGTTTTCGCGGATTGGCGTGGTTGGTTGCGGGAAAGAAGGCAGTGTAATTGCTACTACTGCGGCAATGAACGGCATGGAAGTAGTTTTTCTTGAACCGTCTGAAGATAGAATTGCAAATGCTTTTACTCGTATAGAGGAAAAGTTGGACAAGAAAATTGAAAACTGGGGTTTGACTATTAACGAGAAAAAGGCAATCTTATCGCGTGTTTCAGGTACTACCAAATACGAAGATTTTAGTGGTTGTGATTTTGTTATTGAAGCTATTCGTTACGATGAACAGACTGGCGAACGCCGGATTAATCAGCGTAAAGAAGTATTCCTGCAGTTGGAAAAAGTACTTTCGACAAATGCTATTATTGCTTCTAATGTTTCCACTGTTATTGTTACCGATCTGGCTGCCGAGTTGGAGCACACCGAACGGTGTATCGGGCTGCATTTTCTGTCGAACATCACAGGCTCGCACATTATTGAAATTGTTCCGGGTCTGAATACTTCTAAAGAGACTTTTGATAAAGTTTGTCAGTTTGCCAAATTGCTCAATCACCAGTATGTTCCGGTAATGGAATCGGCCGGATTGATAAGTATCCGTTTGTTTCTTATTCAGCTGAATGAGGCCTGCGGCATTTTGATGGAAGGCATTTCGAGTGTTGAAGACATTGATTTGGTGCTTACAGCCGGTTTTGGTCACCGTCAGGGGGTTTTTCGCACTGCCGACCAAATGGGTATTGAGAAGATTGTAAAACTGCTCGAAAACCTGTGGGACGAGTATGGTAGTATGAAGTACAAACCGTCGCCGGTGTTGCTGCGTTTGTTTCGTGCTAAACATTTTGGTGTAAGCCGTGGCAAAGGTTTTTATACGTATGACGAAGCTGGAAATATAATAAAATAAGGAGGAACGGAAAACATGAAGATATTAGTATTGAACTGTGGAAGTTCATCAGTGAAATATAAGTTGCTCGACATGGAGAGCAAAGAAGAATTAGGAACAGGTGCGGTTGAAAAACTGGGAATGAAAGGTTCTTTTCTGAAACATGTTCGTCGCGATGGAAAAAAAGTGATATTGAAAGGTGAAATTCTGGAGCATCAGATTGCTGTAGAATATATCCTGGGCGTACTGACCAGCGAAAAGCATGGTTGTATCAAGTCGTTGGAAGAAATTGACGCGGTGGGTCATCGGGTGGTTCATGGAGGCGAAAAGTTCAACAGCAGTGTGCTTATTACCGACGAGGTGATACACAAAATTGTAGAATGTATAGACATAGCCCCGTTGCACAATCCACCAAATCTGGCCGGTATACGCGCCATCAATGAATTGTTGCCTACGGTTCCTCAGGTAGCGGTTTTCGATACGGCTTTTCACCAGACTATGCCCGATTATGCTTATATGTATGGCATTCCGTATTCGTTGTATACCAAATACGGCATCCGTCGGTATGGTTTCCACGGAACGAGTCACCGCTATGTGTCGAAACGTGTGTGTGAATATCTGGGACTCGATTATCTCAACACCAAAATAATTACAGCTCACATCGGTAACGGTGCTTCGATAACCGCTGTGAAAAACGGCGAATCGGTTGATACTTCCATGGGATTTACGCCTATTGAAGGATTGATGATGGGTACCCGTTCGGGCGATGTGGATCTGGGTGTGGTTACCTTCCTCATGGAAAAAGAAATGCTTGGCGCGTCGGCCGTTTCAACCTTGTTCAACAAACACAGTGGTATGTTGGGTATCTCGGGTATAGCGTCGGACATGCGCGATATAGAAACGGGCAGAGTGGAAGGTAATGAACGGGCTGAACTGGCCTGGCAGATGTTTGAATACCGGTTGAAAAAATACATCGGGTCTTACATGGCTGCTTTGGGTGGTGTAGACGTTATTGTATTTACCGGTGGGATAGGAGAGAACCACCGCATTACGCGCGAGTTTGTTTGCGAAGCTTTTGAATTTATGGGCATCAAAATAGATAAGGAAGTCAACAACAGAACGCAGGGCATCGAAGCGGTAATCAGTACCCCGGACTCTACGGTGAAAGTAGTGGTAATTCCTACCGACGAAGAGTTTATGATTGCTTCCGATACGCTTGAAATTTGTAGCAAGCTGGCGTAATATTTTTCTATAAATAGGGTCTGCAGAAAAACTATTTATTGCCACGAAGTGGCTAAATGTGCATAACCCCAGTGAAGCTTGCGAAACTGGGGGGTGCAAATGACCCTACATTCACAACCCCGAAGGGGTTGAATATTAAAATAGTTTGTTGATATTGGATCCTATTAGTTGCACTGACGTTTGTCAGGGCTCCCCAGAACAACAAAAAATGCCTGATACTTTTGTGTCAGGCATTTTTGTTTCAGCAGTTTTACCAAGAGCTAACTCACGGGTATAAAAGCTTATTTTGTTGTTGTTTCTTCTTCTTCTTTGGTATCTTTTGCTTTGCGTCCTTTGCGAATAGCCAAAGTGGTATTGAAACGAGCCATACGTTGGTTCAATTCGTTTACAAAAGGAGTATAAACGGTCTCACCGTTGATCAGGATCAGTGCATCCATACGGTCAATCATGCTGATTACGCATTTGTCTATCTCGGCACGTACCTGTTTCATTCGTAGAGCTGTTTTGGCAGCTTCTTGCGAGTCACGGCTTTTCATCAGGGTGTCAAATCCATCGTTTGTTCGTTTTACTTCCACTACCCATTCTTCCTGATTCAGTATTTTGATATCGGGAGCCAGACTACCATTCAGCTCACCCAGCAAAGCGTTGGTCGATGCCGTTTGCTGGTCGTAAGGTTTTACTTCCATTTGTTTGTACCGATCGAGCACTACCTGAATGCTGGCAGCAGCTTTTCGTTTTTCGGCCACAAAATGGTCAATAAATCCCTTGATACTTTTTCGGAATGCGTACATGGTGTTGTCGCGCAGCAGGTCTGCATCCGATAGCTGTTGGGTAAATACACTTTTAATGATCTTGTTGAGTGCTTCACCCTCTTGTCCGTAAAGAACCAGAAAAGTGGCAAAAAGAGCTTGGATGTCCAATACTTCGGGCTTATAAATCATTACTAAGCCTTTGAATTCAGTGAGGAGCTGATAGTGCTCTTCGTTGCGGAGATGTGACAATTTAGTTCGTGTAATTTTCATTTTTTCATTTTTTTGCTTCGGGTTTTTAGGCCGGAAGCTGGTTAGTGTATATAATTTGAAGGTAGTGATACTAAATTAAAAATGATTGAAAGAATAAAACGAACAGTGTGGTTTTCGCGTTAAACCATACGTTTGTAAGGTGGGAGGGAGGCAATTTGGGCCGAAAGTTTCTCGTAACTCCTAGGCAAGCTTTCGGCTGCGGCCGGCGGTTTGCCTGCGAACTTCGACAAGGTTTCGCCCCCGGCCGACGGTCTGTCTACATGTGTTGGCAAGGTTTCGGCCAGGGCCGGCGGTTTGTCCTTGACTTCAGGGAGACTTGCGGCCGCGTCGGGAACCTTCCTGACGACTTTTGGCCGGTTTTCGGTGGCTGATGAGCGATGTAAAGAGCTGTTTTCCTCTTTCCCGGTAATTTCAATCTGCTGTTTGCTCATAGCTATGCTCCTTCAAGCAGGAGTTTACTGACGGTATGAGTCTTAAAACATGGTGACAAAAATAGAGAAAATAATTTTAAAAACAAATATTTAGGGATTAAAAGTAGCAAAAAGTCAATTTATTTATTTTTAGCTCATTGTATGCTTAAGGTCTTTTGTTCATTTATTGAAAATATTAGTTGAGCATGTCGATAAATAAAAGTAATTTTGCGGCGTAAAAAAGATTTAAATGTTTAGATATGGGAACTGAAATTGGAATACTGATACTGGGACTTATAGCCGGAGTGATGTCCGGTTTATTTGGTATTGGCGGTGGGGTTATTATGGTTCCTACCTTGATTGCTATTTTTGGGATGGACATGTTGAATGCCAATGCCACATCATTGGCAGCTATGCTATTGCCTGTTGGTGTGTTTGGAGTTATAACCTATTATAAAGCAGGTTATATAAACATCAAGGAATCGCTCTGGTTGTCGGTAGGATTGCTGGCTGGTTCATTTTTTGGTGCCGAACTGGCTGTGTCGGTGGATGTAAAAGTGCTGTCGAAACTGTATGCGGCCTTTCTGCTTTATGTGGCAGTGGGTTATCTGGATATTCCTAAACTGATTCGGGGTAAAAAGCATGCAAAACCCGAAAATACTGTTGATGGAGAACGCATTCAGCGTACATTTTGGATTTATGTTGCCGTGGGTATTTTGGCAGGAGTCATAGCCGGTTTGTTTGGCAAAGGCGGCGGACTGATCATAGTGCCGATACTCATTAAGTTTTTCCATTATAATCCAAAAGCTGCTTCGGCCACGTCATTGGCTGCCTTACAACTGCCCGTAGGCTTACCCAGCGTGATTGTATACGCCGAAGGCGGATACCTGAATTTGGTGTATGCGGGACTTATGGCGCTGGGCCTTTTGGGCGGGGTCTTTTTTGGAACAAAGCTGGCCATCAAATTACCGTCGGGTCTCTTCAAAAAAATATATGCTGTGTTTCTGCTGGGCGTGGCCGTTTATATGGTTTATAAATATATTTAGGGTCTGCTGAAATACGACTAACTCATTATTTTTAAATTCAATATAATTATATTTAGCTTTTCAATATGCAAGGTTTTTGCAATTATCCTCATAATTTCTTTGCATATGATATTATGGTGCGCTGCACCTAATCATGATAAAACGATGCTAAATGCTACAAATATTCCGGGACTCTGTCCCTCAAAAGGTGCAGAGCACCGAACTATTTGTAGAAATTTGATTTCACAGATAAGTTTAAGGTGCAGCGCACCGTAATCTAATTTAAAAAAACTGCCGGGGTTTTTCAGCAGCCCCTATTTAATCTCAGACCGTTTATTAAGACTAAAAAACAGTTAGCTCAGATAAAAAATTAGCAAAATACGAAGAACTGTCGGGAGTTTTCCGGTGGTACTTTGTGTTATTTTGACAATTATTTATGCCCTATAGGAGCAGAATAGCTCTACGGATATTTTTATTCGGAAAAAGTTTGTATTTTTACAACCCGATTACTTATTTAAATCCGTATTCTTATGGCTCAGTCATCCACACTTTCTTCCGCATCCTATCGCTTTACGGCACTGGACATCTTTCGCGGACTCACCGTTTGTTTTATGATCATTGTCAATACTTCGGGCAACGGAGCCACTACCTTTTGGCCGCTCAAGCATGCCGACTGGAACGGATTTACTCCCACCGATTTGGTGTTCCCTTCCTTCTTGTTTGCCGTGGGCAATGCCATGAGCTTTGTTACCAAACGCTGGGAAACAATGAAACAATCGGAAGTGCTGTGGAAGATACTGAAACGTACAGCTCTTATTTTCTTCATTGGGTACCTGATGTATTGGTTCCCGTTTTTTAAGCTTGACGCGCAGTCGCACTGGGTACTTTCGCCCGTTTCGCAAACCCGCATCATGGGCGTTTTGCAACGCATAGCATTATGTTACGGTATCGTGTCGCTGATGGTTTATTGGCTTGGATCTAAAAAAACCATTTGGTTGGGTGTAATTGCTCTGTTGGCCTATTGGGCATTGCTGTTGATTTTTGGTACTCCCGGGGCTGAGTTTAGCAAAACGGGCAACGCGGTGTTGCGCTTCGATACCTGGTTGTTGGGCGTCAACCACCTGTACATGGGCGAAGGTTTTCCGTTCGATCCGGAAGGAGTACTCAGTACCTTGCCTGCCTTGTTTAATGTCATTGCCGGATTTGCTGTAGGGCGTTTTCTTCAGCTCAAAGGTAAAAGCTACGAAGGGTTGGCCAAGCTGTTGATGGTGGGCTTCGTGCTCCTTTTTGTGGCCTATTGCTGGGATTCATTCTTGCCGGTAAATAAAAAGCTATGGACAAGTTCTTATGCCGTCCTGACGGTAGGATTGGATTGCCTGCTACTATCGCTTATCATCTACATCACCGATTTTCTGGGAAAAACACAGGGCACTCATTTCTTTTTGGTAACCGGTAAAAATCCACTGTTCGTTTACCTGATGAGCGAACTGGGCGTAACTGTTATGTGGATGATTCATGTGGGCAATGAACCGCTTTTCTCGTGGATCTATAACCACATCTTTATTTTTACGGGCGACTACCTCGGAGCGTTTCTTTTCTCGGTGTGGTGGATGCTCACCTGCTGGCTGGTGGGTTGGGTGTTGGATAAGAAGAAAATTTATATCCGTTTGTAAAAACGGGTATAAATCATCTTTTACCGCATTTGTTCCAGTCGCGCAGCGTCCATCCTGAGCAATATAAACAGTAAAATGGTAAAACCCCAAAGCGAAGAACCTCCGTAGCTGAAAAACGGCAAGGGAATACCAATAACGGGCATGATGCCGAGCACCATTCCTATGTTTATTGCCAGGTGAAAGAACAATATACTGGCTACGCAATAAGCATAAATTCGGCTAAACGTCTCGCGTTGTCGCTCGGCAATACGCAGTAATCGCATAAGTAGCAGCCAATACACAAACAGTACCAGCGTAGAACCCCAAAAACCGTGTTCTTCGCCTACGGTACAAAATATAAAGTCGGTGTCCTGTTCCGGAACGTATTTCAGCTTGGTTTGTGTGCCGTTCAAAAATCCTTTACCCCAGAAACCACCGGATCCGATTGCAATTTTCGACTGGTTTACGTTATAACCTGCTCCTGTAAGATTATTCTCCATCTTCAGCAATTCTTTGATGCGGACTTGCTGGTGCGGTTCCAGCACATTTTCGAACAAGTAATCGGACGAAAAGCAGAACAGCACTGATCCTAAAGAGAACAGTACTAAAAACCAGTATTTCTTATATCGGTAAAAGAGCTCGGTGATGGACCAATAAATGCACGAAGCCACCACAGTGAATATAGCCACATAATTGTAGCTGACATAAAACCATATATTCAACAGATAAGTAATTCCTCCTATCACTACCGTACCAAGCAGTAAATAAAGTGCTTCTTTGGTGTTTTTGCCAAAGAAGATAGCGTATCCTATCTGCATGACGAGGATAATGCCCATACCCAATACCATGCCCAGCGTACCTCTGTCTACCTGAATAGGCACAATACTGAATTTAATAATTACGACAAATAGCAATATGGTAAACGATCCGATTAATAGCACGATGCCATTCATTCCTTCGCGATAAAGCATAAGCAGGAATGCGAGAAAAACGAGGGCGGTACCCGTTTCGTTTTGTAAAATAATTAATGCAAACGGAGTGAAAATAATTAATCCGAGCGGGAGCAGATCTTTCCAGTTTTTAAGTTTGTAATTATAAGAACTCATAAACTTTGAAAGAGCCAGGGCAGTCGCCACTTTGGCTAACTCGGCCGGTTGAAACCGGATGGGTCCAAATACCAGCCACGAATGCGAACCTTTTATATCGGGTGCAATGGACCGGGGTGCAAAGATGGTTACAATCAACAGAAATATAGCAAAACCATAAATGAAGTAGGCAAAAAAGTTATACATCCTGGAATCAATCAGCAGTAATGTTCCAGCAATGGCAAAAGCACTTAGAATCCAGATAAACTGCATTCCGGCACGCTGGCTGTAATCGAAGATGCTGGCCTGATCAAAATCATAACTGGCTCCATAAATACTAATCCATCCCATAAGAATGAGCGCAACGTAATAAAATACCGTTGTCCAGTCTAAAGCATATTTAATACTAACGTTCTTGTACATACGAATTGGTGACAGTATTAATTGTTCTTTCTTCTAAATCGGTCCTGGTAATTTTGCCTTTCAGGTATTGCTCTACCAGTAAGCTGAAAATTGGTGCAGCATAAGTATTTCCGAATCCCGCATTTTCAACTATAACCGCAATGGCAATTTTAGGATTTACCCGTGGTGCAAAACCCACAAAAAACGCATGGTCTTTTCCGTGATTATTCTGAACGGTACCGGTTTTTCCACACATGTCAATTCCCGGAATTTTTGAACTTCTTGCAGTACCATATTCAAATACGCGCCACATTCCTTCAAATACCACCGGAAAGTATTTCTTATCCACCTTGCATTGATGAATCTTTTTCAACATTGAGTCACACTTGTTCAGGTGAGGTGTGATATAATGTCCTTCGTTGGCGATGGCACACATCAGGTTGGCCATCTGAAGGGGTGTAGCCGAGACTTCTCCCTGTCCGATTGCGTTGGACCGGATGGTGATGGCACGCCATCCTTTTTCCGAACGATAAACCCGGTTATAGAATTTTTGTGTAGGGATGTATCCGCGCGACTGTTCATACAGATCGCCGTCTTTGAATTTCTCTCCAAGTCCAAAACTTTTTACGCGGTCTACCCATTCATCGTAGGTGGTTCTGAAATTGATATTTCTGGGTCCGTATCCGTTCTTTTCTATGGTTGAGCGGAAGGCATTCCAGAAATAGGGATTACAACTTTGTTCCACGGCACTCAACAAGCTTACCGGCGAACCGTGGTGGTGCGTACATTTTACCGGATACGACTGTGGACCGTTACAGGCAAACATGGTATGTTCAGTAATTCCACCCATTTGTTGGCATACCAATGCCTGAAGAGTTTTAAATGCCGATCCGGGTGAATATTGCCCTTGCGTGGCACGGTTCATCAAGGGCTTTGTAGGGTCGTGTAGTAGTGCATTATAATTCTTTGAGCGCTGACGACCAACCAAAATCCCCGGATTGAATGTAGGGCTTGAAGCTATGGCCAGAATTTCACCGGTCGAAGGTTCTATAGCAACAATACTTCCAAGCTTACCGGTAAGTAACTTTTCTGCCAACAATTGTAATTGAGCGTCGAGGGTGAGTGTCAGATTTTCGCCGGCTTTAGGTGCCACATCCTCTTTTCCGTTTTCATATTTCCCTTTTATCCTACCCTTGGCATCACGCAACAGAATTTCAACACCTTTTTCACCACGTAGTTGTTCTTCGTAGGTATATTCAATTCCATCACGGCCGGCATAATCACCCGGTTTGTAATAATCGTCATTGTCTATTTTATGTTGGGATACTTCACCTATACTTCCCAATATCTGCCCGGCAAAAGGATAGGTATATTCGCGCAAGGTACGGCTTTGAATATAAAACCCGGGGTATTTATACATCGATTGTTGGATAGTGGCAATGTCGGCACTACTCAATTGAGTCATGAAAAGTTGAGGGGTGTACGAGGAGTAGTTGGGATTTTTCTTTCTATCCTTAATCTCTTCCAGTCTGTTTATCAGGTGTTGCTTATCAATATTCAGTGCTTTACAAAACGCAAGTGTATCGAGTCCGCGAATTTCACGCATGATCAGCGCAATGTCGTAAGCCGGTTTATTGTAAACCAAAAGTTTATGGTTTCTGTCGTAAATAAGTCCGCGTGGAGGAAACTGCGTTTTTTTCAGGAAGGCATTACTATCGGCACCATTCTTATATTTTGTTTCAATAATTTGTATGGTGAATAGCCGTAAAATGTACAAAACTATGACAGCAGATATGATTCCGGCAATTACATATCTTCTGCTCTGAAGTTCGTCATTGATCATAGTCTATTTTTTACTAAACGATTGAACTCCTAAAATCATGAGTATAGTTACCAATGAGCTTAGGACTACTTTTGTCAGGATAATCCATCCACTGACGAATGAGAATGATTCCAGAAAAAATAAAGCCACATTATGCAGAAAAACAAGTATTACTACATATTTTATGTAAGCACTCACTCCAAAGGTATAAAATGAAGGAGTTGGATTATTTCCTTCTTCGATTGAAGTGAATAGCTTAATAATACCATCGCGTGCAAAGGCTACAAGAACGGTAGCAAATGCATGCTGACCGGGAGTATTTGAACAAATTCCAATTGATATACCAAGTCCAAATGCCAGCAGAAGCGAGAACCAGCGCGGAGTCCGTACCGGTAATGCAAGGATAAACAGAATATACAAATAGGGATTTATATATCCCAAAAATTGAATATTATCCAGCACCAGTACCTGAAAAAGTACGAGTAATATAAAACGTATTATGTTTTGAAGTACTGTAGGCATATTTTTAATTGACAGTTGATAATTGTCAGTTGATCGTTTTATTCAATTGAAAAGTCGTTTATATTCGTTGTCAATTATAAACCAGTTTATTATTGTTCCTCAGATTTTTTCTCTAAATCTTTTTGTTCCTGATAATTCAGGTAGTTGATCACTTTCACATGCGAAAGTGTTCGAAAATCAACAGCCAGCTTTACTTTAATCTTATAATAAGCATCACTTGTTTTGATTTTAAAATCTTCTATATTTCCAACCGGAATCCCTTCGGGGAAAGTACTGGTAAGTCCGCTTGTGATCAATGTATCTCCCAAAGCCAGTTCTACATGGCGTGCTATATCGTTGAGGTTGGCGTATCGTGAGTCTTCGCCGTTCCAGAGTAACCCACCGCTGTAATTGCTTCGTTTAAATTTACAGCTGATTTCGATTTTAGGGTTTATAATTGGAATTACAACTGAAAATTTGGTTGAAACAGTTTTTACTATGCCAACTACGCCTTCATCGCTTACCACTCCCATATCGGGTTTTATGCCATCCAAAGCTCCTTTATTCAGCGTAATGTAATTGAGAGTTTTGTTAGTAGTACATTTTATTACCTTAGCCGCAATAAACTGGTATTCCATTTCAGGAGGAATGCGGAAGTGAACGGAGTCGGGAGTCACTTTTTTCAGTGAAACCAATTGATTTTGTAATTTGACCAGCTGATTTTTAAGTGCTGTGTTTTCTTCCGACAAGTTGTCGTTAGCTGCGCGCAGTTTGAAAAATTCCACCACAGAGTTACTCCACTCAAACATGGTTGAAGCTACTGAATTGCTTGATGAGAGAAACACACTTTTTTGATAGTCCTGATTCTTTGCAATCAAGGTGACGGAGATTACCTCTAGGAATAGAAATAAAAACACTACGCTGTATTGAATCAAAAAGTTGATAAGATTCTTCATGTGGGCGAAACTGCAGACGGGGAAAGATATATTTTTATAACAGAAATTTTCGGTAAGCATAGGAAATCTCCAATGCTTACCGAAAATTCAATTTAGTTTTATCGAATCAGGAACGAAAATTTATCTACGTTTTTCAACGCAATACCTGTTCCGCGTGCCACGGCGCGCAATGGATCTTCTGCAATGTGAAACTGAATATTTAATTTATCAGTCAAACGTTTATCTAATCCACGAAGTAGTGCTCCACCTCCGGCTAAATAAATTCCTTTTTGAACAATGTCGGCATACAATTCAGGAGGAGTTTGTTCCAATGCACTCAGAATAGCAGCTTCGATTTTCGAAATAGACTTTTCAAGGCAATGTGCTATTTCCTGATATGAAACCGGAACTTGCATAGGCAAAGCCGTCATACGGTTCGGTCCGTGTACGATATAATCTTCGGGAGCATCTTCCAGATCGGTTAGTGCAGCACCAACGTTTATCTTGATTAACTCGGCGGTACGTTCACCTACTTTGATGTTGTGCATACGTCCCATGTATTCCACAATATCTAAAGTTAAATCGTCACCGGCGATACGGATTGATTTGTTGGAAACAATACCTCCCAATGAGATAACGGCAATTTCGGTAGTACCACCACCGATATCAACAATCATACATCCGTTTGGAGCTTCTACATCAATGCCAATACCAATAGCAGCCGCCATAGGCTCGTAAATCATATACACTTCGCGTCCACCGGCATGTTCCGATGAGTCACGTACGGCACGAATCTCAACTTCAGTACTCCCTGAAGGAATACAAACTACCATTTTGAGGGTAGGAGAGAAGAGATGATTTTTGGTAGGGATCATTTTTATCATGCCCCGAATCATTAATTCTGCAGCGTAGAAATCGGCAATTACACCATCGCGCAAAGGGCGGACAGTGCGGATTCCTTCGTTTTCTTTTCCTTGCATTTGACGTGCCTTTTCGCCAATAGCAATCAGCTTGTCGCTACGTTTGTCCAAAGCCACCACCGATGGTTCATCAACCACAATTTTATCGTTGTGAATGATAATCGTATTCGCAGTACCTAAGTCAATAGCTATTTCTTGTGTAAATGAAAATAGTCCCATTTTCTTTCTTTATTTTCGGGTTGTTTAATTTTATTGTTTCGCTGTAGAGACAAGGCATGCCTTGTCTCTACAAGGGAAAAATTAATGTTTAAAATGGCGGAATCCGGTTGTAACCATTGATAATCCGGTTTCGTTGCATTTTTCAATAGAAAGTTTATCGTTAATCGAACCTCCAGGTTGGATAACGGAAGTGATTCCGGCTTCCGATGCTATTTGAACGCAATCGGGAAATGGGAAAAACGCATCTGAAGCCATAACTGCTCCATTCAAATCAAATTTAAATGTATCAGCTTTGTCAATAGCCTGCGTTAATGCATCAACACGTGAAGTCTGACCAACACCGCTTGCGCACATTTGTTTATTCTTAGCAAGAACGATAGCATTCGATTTAGAATGTTTTACTATTTTGTTTGCAAAAAGCAAATCTTCAATTTCGTCGGCTGCCGGTGCCTTTTCTGTAACCACTTTCAGGTCGTCAGCAATTTCTGTATGTGTATCTTTATCCTGTACCAATACGCCGTTGAGCAGTGAGCGGAATTGTTTCGCTTTTACTTTGGCATCTTTGATGATGAGAATAATTCTGTTTTTCTTTTGACTCAGAATTTCAATGGCTTCCAAATCGTAATCGGGAGCAATAACTACTTCAAAGAAGATTTTGTGCATTTCTTCGGCTGCAGCTTTATCTACGATTGCATTGGTAATAAGCACACCTCCAAAAGCTGAAACCGGATCGCCGGCCAAAGCTGCATTCCATGCATCAACCAATACCGGACGCGATGCAATTCCGCATGCATTGTTGTGCTTCAAAATGGCAAAGGTTATATCGTCAAAATCGTTGATCAGATTTACTGCAGCATCAATATCGAGGAGGTTGTTATACGAAATTTCTTTTCCTTGCAATTGTTCGAACATATCGTCGAACTTACCAAAGAAAATACCGTTTTGATGTGGGTTTTCACCGTATCGCAGCGCTTTTGGATTGTTCTCGCTGTAACGAAATGCGCTTTTTTCTTTATTGTCAAAATAGTTGAAAATAGCAGAGTCGTAATGCGAAGAAACAGCGAAAGCTTCTTTCGCAAACCAGCGGCGTTCTTCCAGTGTAGTTTCTGCACCATTTGCCGAAATAATATCAAACAGAGGTTCGTATTGATCCTGTGAAGCTACGATAACCACATCGTTGTAGTTTTTAGCGGCGGCGCGAATGAGGGAAATGCCACCAATATCAATTTTTTCAATGGTAGTTGGTTCGTCGGCTCCGGCAGCCACTGTAGCTTCGAAGGGATATAAATCAACAATAACTAAATCTATTTCAGGAATATCGTATTCAGCAATCTGAGCTTTGTCCACATCCAAATCACGGCGATTCAGAATTCCTCCAAACACTTTCGGGTGTAATGTTTTCACTCTTCCGCCCAAAATAGATGGGTATCCGGTAAGATCTTCAACGGCATTGCATGGAATATCGAGTGATTCAATAAAGGACTGAGTTCCGCCGGTAGAGATAAATTCTACACCTTCGGAGTGAAGTTTTTTGATGATTATATCCAGTTTATCTTTGTGATAAACAGATACCAAGGCTCTTTTTATTCGCTTTTTTTCCATATTCCGTTTTACGTTTAATTATGGGATGCAAAACTACAAAAAAATACTTGTTTTATCAACATAAAAAATAGATTGATTTTAAGACTCGGCTAAATTTAATAAGTTGATACAGAAATACACAAAAATACAGCTGCGGCTGACGAAAAGAGGGGGCTTAAGACTTTGAACAAAGCATCGAAATCTGTGCCCGGAATTTATTCGATAGCCTCTTTTACCTCTTTAAAAGCCTTTTCAAGTTTCAGCATTTCGGAAGACATAAATTGATAGAATTCCATCCATTGAATGCGGCGGTGAAGGTCTATTCCATTCTTCTGCGTGTAGATGCGGCAGACCTCCGTGCCACATTCGCGGGTGTAAGCAAAATCCCAGATTAGCCCTTCGGGGAATTGCTTCTCCATGATGATTTTATACTGTTCAAATTGTTCGTATTTTTTTAATCTGTCTTTGGCATCGTGCAGATTTATTTCTAAAATAACAAAAGCGCCATCGCGTGTGGCATCAAACTTCATTTCCACACCTTTCATTTTGGTGTTGTAAAGCATAAACTTGCTTTTCCGTCGTTTCAATGCCGGAATTTGACTACAATAGGTGCCAAATCCTTCCCAAAATTCTTTTTTCAGTTGTTTTAATTCTTCTTTGCTATACATTTTCCTTCGTCTATGGTCTGGTGTCAAAAAGTCTTTCCTGATATCGCGAAGCAACTACCGATTTATATCGCGATTGCAGGAAGTAACTATTTATTTTACGATTTTATAAATTCCGCCGGGCAGACATTTTACAATGCCTTTAAATTCCATTTGCAACAATAGCGATGAAATTTTACTGAAAGGCTTCGTCATTAGAATGGCTAACTCATTTACCTGAATGCCGTCGGGATGTTGCCTCAACGCAGATACAATTTCTTGTTCTTCGTCGGAAAGATCGACGAACAAGGTGGTTTGAATTGCAGGAGAATTAGTCGAACCTTGTTTTTCCCAGTTCATAAACTGTAAAATGTCGTCGACCGATTCTATCAGTGAGGCTTTGTTGTTTTTTATTAAAGCATTGCAGCCGGTTGACCATTCGTCGGTGACGCGTCCGGGAAATGCAAACACATCGCGGTTATAATCGTTGGCAATTTCGGCGGTAATGAGTGCACCGCCGCGGGCTGCCGATTCCACAACGACGATGGCATCACACAGTCCGGCAATAATACGATTTCGTTGCACAAAATTTGGTCGGTCGGGAGTTGTCTGGCTCAGGTATTCGGTAAGTAGTGCGCCTTGTTGCAACATTTTTACGGCTGTGGGGCGATGCGCTGCCGGATAAATCCGATCGAGTCCATGTCCTACAACTCCAATGGTGGGCAGGCCTGCATCCAGAGCAGATTTGTGCGCACAAATGTCGACACCGTAAGCCATTCCGCTAACAATGATTGAATTTGGTTGCACGGAGGCCAGATTGTTGATGAGATTCCTACAATTTTCTTTACCGGTTTCGGTAGCATTGCGGGTTCCTACAATTCCGATAAACTTTCCGTTGTTTAAATCACAATTTCCTTTGGTATAAATCATGATGGGTGAATCTGCACACTCTTTGAGCCGGAAAGGGTATTCGCGATCGGAGAAATAGAAAGTCTGAATTTTATTTTTTTCAATAAACTCTATTTCCTGCTCTGCACGAGGCAATACATTTTGCGATACAATTTCGTAAGAAAGAACTTCGCCTATACCCGGAATTTTAGCCAGGTTCTGTTGTTTTTCCTTGAAAATACCTTCCACACTGCCAACATAAGCAATCAGATTTTTAGCCAGATTGTTTCCGATCCCTTTAATAAGGGTGATGCCGATTTTGTATTTTAGTGTTTCGTCGACCATGCAAGCAATTACTTCTTTTGTTTAGACTATTTTGAAGTTTTGTTTGTTGTTTTTGGCATTAACCGGAGGATGTACATTGCCAATAAACCCAATAATGTTCCGAGAGTGTCGCTCAACCAGTCCGACCACTCGGCTGTGCGGGGAGCAAAGTACATGGGTTGCAGAATTTCGACAAGTCCTCCGAGAAAGATAGGAAATGCCAGACAAACTAAAATAAATCCGAGTGTGTTGATCTTATTATTTTTAGCATATCTTCTGAAATCGAAGATTAATACACAGGTCAATCCGGAATATAAAAGTAAGTGAACCAGTTTGTCCTCGTAAGTGAACGATGGGACGCCTTTAAATGTTGAAGGAGGAGCAAAGGACAAATACAGAATGCCTAAAGCAATTATAATTGATTCCCAATAACGGAGAAGGGTGTTTATAAGTTTCATATTTAGAAAATAAAAAATAAGAAATTGAATGTTTTGAGCTGTATTAGTTTATCAATTAATACAAAGAAAGAATTATCGTTGCAAAGATAATTCTTTAAAATATAGAACAAAACACTTGATCCATAAAATTATTGATTTTTGAAAAGGAGAATCCTTTTTTTATTAACTTCGAGTTCGAAAGCATTGCCTGTCGGACGGAAACAATTATGATTAGCTGCCGACTTCCGAAAGATAAGATACATACGGCATTGGTCGAGGAAAGCAGGAGCCAAATTGTCAACTGTTTTTGAGACTTGTTTTAATAACAACGGAAGTGCTGAAGATGTTGCCACCTATACCTTAAAATTTAATCGGGTAAAAAACATCTCCTGATGGATGCATGTTGGTTGCCGGGTGGAAAAGTGGAGGTATTTGTTTTTACAAAAGGAATTAAAACAAAAAAACCTTCGAACAGTATTTGTTCGAAGGTTTTTTTATGCCTCTTTTGGGGAAGTGGGGCTGTTATATCTTACAATTTTTCGCCAAAAGCCAAATCGCCGGCATCTCCAATGCCGGGAACAATATACGAATGATCGTTTAATTCCGGATCGATGGCGGCAGCCCAGATAGTTGTTTTAGCATCGGGAAAATGGGAGGCCACATAATCAATAGCCTGTTGACTTGCAATGACAGTAGCCACATGCACATGAGCAGGTTTGCCTTTGGTAAGCAATGCACCGTAAGCCAATTCCATGGAACCACCGGTGGCCAGCATGGGGTCGGTAATAATCAGCGTTTTTCCATCCAGACCGGGCGAAGCAATGTATTCAATATAAATATCGAACTTCAGCGCATCCTTATACTTGCGGTATGCCGAAACAAAGGCATTCTCGGCCCCGTCGAAATAGCTCAGAAAGCCCTGATGAAACGGCAGCCCGGCACGAAGAATAGTTGAAATCACCAACTTTTCATCAATCACCTCGGTGTGCGCCACTCCCAGCGGAGTTTTTACTTCTTCGGCTTTGTAACGCATGGTTTTACTCATTTCGTAGGCCATTATTTCGCCAATACGCTCCATATTGCGGCGGAAACGCATGGAATCTTTCTGGATTTTTACGGAACGAATTTCTCTAATGTAGTGTTTCAACACGGAATTATTCTCCGATAGATTTATGATTTTCATTTACTTTCTACTGTTTTTTTCGGGCACAAAAGTAATGCTTTTTTCAAAGAAACTGTGTATGTGATTGAATTTTAATTCAAAAAAAACGATGTTTCCGAGCACTGTCTTTTCTTGTTGCGGCAGGCAGCATGTAGGATGATTCGTTCTCTGCGCCCATTTCTGCCTGTGCAGGTTTGCCAGCGATTTGTTTGACGGCACTCAAAACAGCTTTTGAGTGTATTTCGAAAGGCTCTGGAGGATATGCAACCCTTTTTTTTTTGAGAAATAATCAGTTTGAAGTATTATAACGTGTGTTCGATATAAGCAAACAGCTAACAATCAATTAAAAGTGGATTTTAGAATCCTGAAAGGATTCAATGTGAATAACCGCGGGTGTAACCCGTGATATTTGTATAAAATAATCAGAACCCCGAATGGGGTTCAATATCACAATATTTATATATTGAACCCCATTCGGGGTTCGCATTCAGGTTCTGTCTTTTCCACGGGTTTCACCCGCGGTTATTGGCTACGCCGATTTTCAATTCACATTCAAGTCCTTCGGACTTGTAGAATATTGAGATTCAAAAGAATCTAATTTCGAACTCACGTTATTATAATAAGATTAGTATCAAACAGAAACGAAAATCTTGATAACACAACCCGTACGAGTTAAATATTTATGGATTAATAAAGATTAACTATTTTGGTAAAATACAAGTAATTAATCAGTTGAAATGATGTACTGTAATTGTTTTCGTCAGAATTGCCTATTTTTGAATAAAAAAGGGATAAAACAATGATTATATCTATTGCTAATTTAAATAATAGCACATATATTTGCATTGAAAATTATCGCTGTTGACCTCTGTTGAAGAGTATTTTGATTGATGAATTGTAGACTTGCTATCTATCACGTAAAATCTAAATAGAATCGATATGAATGTTTACCTTAAATCGTGCCCTTACAAGCTATGGGCTGAAAAAATTTACCTGTTGCGACAACAGACCACCCAATGCGCACATTCTGCGCTTCGTTTTCCTTATCCGTCACACTGTGCGGTTGCATTTCGTTGGAAAACCATTCACAATAAACATACATATTAAAACAAATTGAACTGTCGGTAGGTAACGACCTACATTGGCATTGTCACATCCTGTTATAAGGTTCACAAATGAATCTAATTGCTTTGTAAAGCAATCTTAGGAGTAAACATGACGATCATAAGTATTAGCAAACGAATCTTATGACTAAACATAGCAATCGTATGTGTTAGCAAACAAAACAAAAGTGTTAACACGACAAACAAAAGTGTTAGCAAACAAATCTTATGACCAAACAAGCAATCAAAAGTGTTAGCAAACGAATCTTATGACCAAACAAACGATCATAAGTGTTAGCAAACAAAAGAAAAGTGTTAGCAAAACAATCAAAATGATTCGTAAATAAATCGTACAACCAAACATTAGAAACAAAACAGACGGTATACAGATAATATATTCAATACTTTACAAAAACAAGAACCAGATAAAAATCATTTAAGGCATTAATTAAAATACACAAACTCACAGAAAACAGATTAGTAAAAACGAATTGTTTATAAAAATCACATCAAAACAAATTAATTATCAACAAACAAAAAAATCTATTTTATGACAAACGTTCAATTAGAAAAACTGAAAAAATACCTGATATTGCAGGTTTTATTTGGCACTAATGCCTCTATTGTTGCCAAGCTGCCTAATGCGCAGGAGTATTTAAAGGAGCTTGATGCTGCTATTCTGGAAATACAGACTTACAAAAAGCTGCAACAGGAAGGTAATAAAGAGCTGACCGAACAAGAAAAGCAACTGAAGGCTAAACTGGTTGCCGAGCTTCTGGAAACGCAACGAAGACTTCAGGCTTATGCTACCCGCGTGAAAGATAATCTGCTGTTGGAAACAACTAACCTTTCGAAAACAGATATGAATCGAATGGATGAACTGGATTTGATAGCCTATGCAAAAATGATTTATAATAAGGTGGATAGTTTGCTGGTTGCTCTTGAAAAATACGAATTGAATGCAGCCACACAAAAAATATTGATGGATATAATTACACAATTTGAGGCATTGAATCCGGAATCCGGTAAGTCGGAAGTTGATAAAAAAAGTATAACCGGCTACCTGGCCGAAGCATACAAAAGAGCCGATACAGTTTTGAGTTATATGGATAAGGAAGTGGAGATTATACGCAGCTCAGAGCCTAAGTTTTACTCCGAATATAAAGCCATTCGTAAGGTTGACCTGCCTACTGATGTGATGAAAGTGGTTGCCAAAATAACCGATGCCGGGACAGGCGCAGGTATACCGAACGCTACTGCAACTTTTACACTCAATGGCAGTACAGCGGAACCGATAGTGAAACAATCGGCCGAAAAGGGTGGATTTCAAATCAAAACCATTGCCCCGGGCATCTACACCGTGGTAATTACCAAAATAGGCTATAACCCCCAAACATTAACCGTCACCCTGCCCGGCGACGAGCCGTATGATTTGGCGGTGAAGATGGTGAAGGGGTGATGAACGTCGCATGTATAGACAACGCATGACGTAGAGACAACGCATGCGTATTGACAATGGATGGCGTATTGATGGTGCATGACGTATTGATGGTGGATGATGTATTGATGGCGCATGATGTATTGACAATGCATAACGTATTGATGGCGGATGGCGTATTGATGGCGCATAACGTAGAGACAACGCATGCGTTGTCTCTACAACCAACCAATCAACCAATCAATCAACCAATCAACCAATCAATCAATCAATAAAATAATTGTAATTAATATGGATAGAACAGAAGAAATGCGATTTGCACTGTATAAAGTGGATATGTTGTGGTTCGAAAAATATTCGGCCGAGAATCCCGATGTAGAAGAATTTTTAGGTATGCCGCCAGAAGAACTGGCAGAGCCGGATGGCCCGGAGAATCCAATGCTTGTGATGACTTGCGGGTATGATTACGGTGTAAATAGCGATGGAGTTAAGGAAGTATACATGGATTCGTTTACTAAACTTCCGCATTATGGTGCTTTGAAGCTTCGTTCGTATTACGAGATTGAAAACAAGACAGATTTCGAATGGGATGATGTGTTTTTGCCCGAGCGTTTTCGGGTGTTGGTTGAAAATGCAACGCAAAACGGACTGAAAAATTTCGTAATTCAGTGCGAAGCTCAGGGAGTAAAACTTTCGCCGGAAATGCTGGCACACCAACCGGATACTCCCCGGGAACAAATAGATGCTTTGACAGCCAATCTTATCAACGATTATTTCGATTACCGGAAACCGTTTATGGAAGGCAATGCCGAGACTATAAATATGCATGCCCTCACCATTCCACCAAATCAAAACTGGACGATCACCCTGCATCTTACCCTGCTGGTGATGGAAGAAGTGTTGTTTTATAACTTACATTTCAACCGCCGGAAAAACAGGGAGAAATTTTTTGAAGTCGTACCCGAGAGTTCCTTCTATAGTCTGCGCAATAAGTGTATTCTGTTGAACAAGCAAGAGATAACATTCAATCAGTTGGAAATACATTATTGGCTCATAGCACAAGACTGTGCGTTACAGATGGCCATGGGCGAAAAAGGTGATGCATTGACCCCTATCATGGTGTCGCGAGGATTTACCGCCGAAATACAGAAAATATGGCATACCGGTGCCGGTAAAATAGTAGAAATGTGTCGGGGTACAGTAGAAGTTTCTATTGCAAGTAAAGAAAAATTTGATTGGTACAAAATATTGAGCTGATTTTTTTGCTGTTGGTAGAAACAACGCATATCAGATAGAAACAACGCATATTGATAAAGACAACGCATGCTGGTAGAGACAACGCATGCGTTGTCTCTACGGGATAGAACAAACAAAATAACGGTTATATACAAATGATGGGTGAAGCCCGTGCCAGGAGGTGGTAATTTAAATGAAAAAAATATGGAATACTCAGAAAAAAATTTTGTGATCAATGATCGTTATATAGAAACAAAGAATAGAATTGCTGTTCCTATGATACAGTTAAACACTATTTTATGTATAATGGGAGCAATTATATTCCATTCAGATAAAGATATTTTAATGAGTCATATATACGCAGGTGTGGCGGTATTATTGTTGCTGCTTATCTTAGCGTACAGGCTGAAAAAAGACAAAAAACGAATTTTTTTGTCCAACATATCGCATGCCGAGACCTATCCTTATAAAGAGTTTAATGATGTATCTGTATGTTACAGGGACGCTTTGGTAACCTATTTCCCTGTAGTTTTATTTGGCAAAAGACCCAAAATGTTTTTTCTCATCTATCTATACAACCCCGATATTTATGTGGCTATAGCAGCTTTAGATGCTCAATCGGCGGTTGAGGCTTTTGAGGCTAATGGAGTTACAGTATATAAATATCATTGATAATTTCTATACCTTTCTTTTGGTAAGTAAATGATAATTATTATTGATATGTTTTTTATCACAATAGTTCACACTAGTGTTATGTTAGTTTTAATATGGCGTATATTTTGATTATCTTTGCAGCAAAAACTGCATTATGATACTATACACAATTAAGCTAAGTCAATCAGAAGTTGAGGATTTA
>WSSedL1CaDRAFT_10000108_pt1 | contig 51324 bp, 46 predicted proteins | sample WetSurSL1Cattail_FD_9464 | JGI IMG/M metagenome (IMG submission 9464)
GAAGAACTAACAGAAATATTGAGTACTTATGTGAGCATGCACAATAAAACGGATGTTGATTCAGCCAAGCGAGCCATTCGCGCCATTGAAATAGCCGCCTATAGTGCAAATAAAGAACCGGAGTACCACGAATTCCAGCCGATAAACAGTCTCATAATAGGTATTGATCTTGACCGGGAAGTTCGCAGACAGAAAATAACCCAACGATTGCATAGCCGACTCAAAGAAGGTATGATCGACGAAGTAAAATCGCTCCTCGAATCCGGAATTGCTTCTGAAGATCTGATTTACTACGGACTGGAATACAAATTTGTGACACAATATTTAATTGGACAATTAAACTACAAAGAAATGGTTGGGCAACTCGAAATTGCGATACATCAATTTGCCAAACGACAAATGACCTGGTTCAGAGGGATGGAAAGACGTGGATTTACAATTAAATGGATTCCGGCAGAATTAGCTCTTGATGAAAAACTATCGCTTATAGAAAACAAACTGCTTAAAGTTTGATTTCTGTAATCTTCAAATCTTCAATTTCTACTTGCTCATGAGTAGCCCAAACTACCAAGGGTTTGTACGTTTTAATCCAAACAGAAAGAAAATCTGTGATTCTCTTCTTTAGTTCATTATCCAACCCGGTAAGCGCTTCATCCAGCAATAGTACATCCGATTTTGCAGCCAGTGCACGCGCTAATCCTACACGTTGTTGTTGTCCACCACTCAATTCATCCGGATACTTATTCCGCTGATCTTCCAGCTCCATTTTTCTAAGTAAAAAATCTGACAGATCTCCGGCAACATGTTTATCTTCCGGCTTCATTCCATAAATAATATTTTCCAAAACGGTCAACCAGGGGAGTAACCGTACATCCTGAAAAGAACAGGCAAAACTAAGCAGTGCATCTTTATCTATCTTACCAGAGTCAGGTTTTTCAAGGTCTGACAACAAACGAAGCAAAGTTGTTTTTCCACTGCCGGATGGTCCTTTTAATACATTAATAACATCCGAACTCAAAGAGAAATCATCATAGTTACAAAGCGTATTCTCATTGAACTTCTTTTCCAGATTTAGCACTTTAATTGTTATCAGTTCAGAAGTCTGATCCACTGCTTTCAATTCGAATGATTGAGCGTATGATGGCTGATGCTTTATTTTTATTCTACGAATAAGCTTGATTACAAATTCAAAAAGATAACTAATACCAATAGCTACTACTGTCCATGCAATTAGTTCCGAAACATTGATATAAGCCTGTGCTTCTTTCATAGCCGTACCTATTCCATGAACCGGCCGTGCCAACACTTCACCAATAATAATTGCCCGCCAACCAAATCCCAAGGCCGTACTGATTCCATCAAAAATACTTGCTTTGGAAGCAGGAAGATAGATAGAAACAAAACGTCGGTAATCCGATTTTCCAAACAATTTTGCCATTTCCACATTTTTATAATCACACTGTTCCAGTCCTGTCAGGGTATTTTGATATAGAATAGGGAACATAGTGATCAAAGCAATAAAAACAGGCAACTGAACCGGAGCAAACCATAAAATAGCAATCAGCACCAACGATATTACCGGAATGGAACGTGTCACAACAATAATAGGATGGAAAAAGGCTTTCCAAAAAGCAGAGAATAGCGCAGCAACAGCGCAGCAAAAAGCAAATACAAATGCAAACGTAAAACCAATAATTCCGCGTAGAATTGTGGTTCCAAGCTCAGCATAAAAATGATCACTTACAAAAAGTCCGGATATTTCTTTTAACAAGTCAACGAGTGATGGGAATATGGCAGGAAAGCCAATAGACAAAGAAATAACTTGCCAGCCCACACCTAAAAACAGAATGGAAAGCAGAGTAGGTATAAATTTAGATCGCCTCATTGAAAAATAAATTCATTATCCGGCATTTTCCCACCAATACTCTTGGGGTTGAAATCATAGAAAATCTTGAGATACGACTTTATTTCCTGATCAATGGCAAAAGCTGCTACATAATGGATATTACATAATGGAATAGAACGCTTAGCCAAATTTAAATCAGGTGCCAGTTTATGTTTCACCAACAATTTTGCAGCATTTTCCGGTTGTTCATTTATAAAATTACAACTTCCTGAATAAGCTTTGCACACTTTGGCTATGGCAGCAGGATTTTGTTTTATAAATTTATTACTAACTAAAAAAGATGTTTGTACAAACACATTTTGATCCGAATTAATTAGAAATTCCTCACAACTTAATTTACAAACAATATGTATAGTTGAGTCCTGAGCTTGCAATCTACTCACCAAAGGTTCTGAAACAACTGCAAATTCAATTTTTTTCAATTTCAATGCTCGCGCAATATCAGCATTAGTACCCAAGGTATAATCGAGAACCACATTCGGAACCTTATGTTTCTGAATTAATCGCTGTAATAATACGTCCGAAGTCGAACTTTGCCCAAACACAGATACAGTTTTGTTTTTAAGGTCACTTATTTTTTTTGCCGAACCATTAGTCATCACATACAATGTTCCCCATACCGGACAAGCCACCATGGTATAACGCACGCCTTTATTATATAGATTAGCAGCCATGACAGTAGGAAGAATTGCAAAGTCAAGCTTTCCACGCATCATCATAGCTTGTATTTGCTGGGGCTCATCTTTTTGTATGATCTCCACCTTTTTACCGTCTATTACCAATGGTTGATCCATCATCTTGACAAAGCTTATAGCCGACGGTCCATTTAAAACTCCAATCCGGATCGTTTCAGGAGAACTCTTCGCGCAAGAGATAAGAAATAATCCGCAAAAGGTGATTATAAAAAATTTAAATGCTAAGTTTTTCATACACAAAATATGGCTTTGTTATTATTACCTTAAATTAAACTCCTGAAACTAAATTTTATTGTGGTCACAAAGATACAATTTTTACCTATATTAGTGCTACGATACAATTCAGAACCGCAAAAAGAGTTATATTTGTACCTTAGAAACATCAATAAATGAATATGGCACAATTGCTTTTTAGTATTATCATCGTTATTTTAGTCGCCGATTTTGGCCTTGAACGTTATCTTGCATTTTTAAATATTAAACAATCAGGTAAAGAACTCCCTGTTATTCTACAAAACATTTACGATCCGGAGAAATACAACAAACAACAGGAGTATTTCAGAACCAATTCGCGGTTTGGCATGATTACAAGTAGTTTTAGTTTTATTATCACCTTGTGTATGTTTGCTTTTGGAGGTTTTAACTGGGTTGATCAATTCGTTCAGTCTTATGTGCAAAGTGATATATGGACACCTATCATCTTCTTCGGAGTATTATTTCTGGCCAATGATCTCCTGAATATCCCTTTCGAATGGTACGATACCTTTGTAATTGAACAAAAATTCGGATTCAATAAAGTTACTCCCAAACTGTTTATTCTCGATAAACTGAAAGGATATGGAATGACCATCGTACTGGGTGGTGGTATTTTGTTTGCAATTATCTGGATATACAGTCTTACACCAACTTATTTTTGGTTATGGGCCTGGGCAGTCATCACAGCTTTCAGCTTATTTATGACCATGTTTTATTCGCAAATCATAGTTCCTTTGTTCAACAAACAAACTCCACTGGGTGAAGGAGAATTACGCACCGAAATTGAAAAATTTGCGATTAAAACAGGTTTTAAACTTGACAATATCTTTGTTATTGACGGTTCAAAGCGATCAACCAAAGCCAATGCTTACTTCAGCGGATTGGGAAGTAAAAAGCGTATTGTCTTATACGATACCTTAATGGATAAAATGACTGTAGAAGAGATTGTAGCCGTACTGGCTCACGAAGTGGGACACTATAAACACAAGCACACCCTGATTAATTTTATGATATCTATTCCATCTACTTTGTTACTTTTCTTTGCATTCGGGTATATTTTACAGAGCGATGCTTTTGCGCAGGCATTGGGTGGAAGTGCAGCTTCATTTCATCTCAATGCATTAGCATTTAGCATTCTGTATTCCCCAATTTCGTTGGTATTGGATATCATAACCAATGTCCTTTCACGTAAGTTTGAATATCAAGCCGATGCTTTTGCAACTAAACACGGTTATGGAGCCCAGTTGGAATCCGGATTAAAGAAACTGACAGCCACATCACTCGGCAACCTGATGCCTCATCCGTTGTATGTGTTTTTTCATTATTCGCATCCAACTTTATATCAGCGCATCACATCCATCCATACTAAATGATCAATGATTTGTGATTAATACTATTCATCAGTTTAATAATTAAACTTTCATCAGTTATGTTACTCGGAATAATGGGCGCCATGCCCGAAGAAATGGACAAAATAATAGCTGCCATACAACATAAAGAAATTGTAGAACGCGGTAGCCGCATTTACTACAAAGGCGATTTGTTTGGACAAGAGGTCGTAGCTGTATTTTCGCGTTGGGGAAAAGTAGCTGCAGCCACAACAGCTACTAATATGATTTTGGAATTTAAAGTAGATCGCATTGTTTTTACCGGAGTGGCAGGTGGTATCTCTCCCGAATTACATGTAGGCGATATCGTAATCGGACAACGATTGTATCAACATGATATGGATGCACGTCCGTTGATGCGTCGCTTTGAAATCCCGCTTACCGGAAAAACTTCTTTCGAAACACCTCAACAGAATGTAGACACAATGTCGCAAGCCGTTCATAATTTTCTGAAGAATAACAAAGACTTCCGGAAGACTCTGCACGAACAGCATATCACCAATGTAAAAATGATGAGTGGCGATATTGCCAGTGGCGATTTGTTTATATCAAGCACTAAAATGAAACATGCTCTGATTAAAAATCTTCCTTCGGTGGTTTGTGCCGAAATGGAAGGTGCAGCCGTGGCTCAAGTATGCGATGATTATGGCGTACCTTTAATTGTTGTACGTGTTATTTCGGATAGTGCCGATGAAGAAGCACATACCTCAGCTATTGGCTTTGTAAATCAACATGCAGGGGACTATTCGCTATCTATTCTTAAAGAGTATATTGCTATAATTCAAAATTTTGCAGTTATTAAGTAAGACTGATGAAGCTATATTAAAAAGCCTAAACCGGAATCCGGTTTAGGCTTTTTCTTTTCATCCATCATCTTATTATTTTTCTTTCAGATCATCATTGTCTGAAGCCCACTTTTGCTTCCATTTAGGGTATTTATTCAAGATTTTTTGAGGAGAATAATTATACCAGGCATACCCGTCGCGTCGTTCTCGTTCTACTTCGGCTAATGAATACACCACCTTACTATCACGGTTACAAAACAGGGGTCTATGCGTTTTAAGTTCATAATAACGTGTCCAGATAGGAGGAGCAGCTGAATCATAAACAACAACCCGGTCGAACTTCGAAAGTCTGTAGGGAGTTTGCATACTTGAAGCCGGAACTTTATCAACCCGAGTATTATAAATCTTTGATTCCTCAAACCAACTTACAGCAGATTCAATAGCCTTGATTATTCTCTGATCGGGATGATTGATAGACATTAAAAATGCAACTAATTCAGCACTTTCCTGACTACAAATAGCTGCAGGTTCAAACTTCCGGGCCCAGGCTGGTTGTAAAGTCACTTCATCATGCTGCTGACACCATACAGTCAGTTTACCATTGTCCACAATCTGAGTCTTTAAAATACAATCCAATCCTTTATCGTATGCTTTTTGCAGTTTCGTTTTAAAGCTATTATCAATAAATGTATAAGCCGGTTTACCATCCAGTATGCTTTTCAATAATATCATAATACCTACCATAGCACCGTCGTTATACGTAATATGAGAACTATAATTGTTCTTCTCCAGCGGATAATATTGCGGCCAACCACCATTGGCATACTGAGCTTTTACAACAAAATCAAGTCCTTTCAGGCAAGCTGCTTTATATTTTTCTATACCGGTAGCTTTATAAGCAATAGCCAAAGCTGCAATTTGTGTATAAGTACTGCCATTATCAAAAGTTGTATTGGTTAAGCTTTTACCCTGCCTCACACTTTCGCGTTGAGAATCGCTGAGAATGGCAAAGAAATCATAGTTTTTGGGCCAACCACCATTCTCTTTTTGAAATAGCAGCATATTATCGGCAATATTGATTATTTCAGTCGGTTTATAACGGGGACGGTCGGGTAGGGCATTAATCATATTGTGCTTATCGGCCACACTGTACCAATGGTTGATATTATCTGAAAAAGGCGCATATTCAATACTCGTAAATTGTTGCTCGTCGCTTTTCTTTTGGGCAGAACAGACTCCGGAACAGAGTATAAACATAAGAATCAGCCCGGTTGCTTTCAAGCTTGAAACGATCTTACACCTGTTTATTTCAAATTTCATCATGTCATTTATTGTTAGTTGGTTTATATGAACAAGATCAATCAGTATACGAACTGTAATTCGACAATTCATATCAACAATGGTTTAATAGTTCATATACTATATTGTACAAAAATAGAGTTATATCCTCGTACAGATGTGTAAAAAGTGACCTTTATCAGTGCAATATCTGACTTAAATCAATAAAACCAAACTATGTTCTGCTTAAATTGTATCCAGATACAATGCTTCCACCTTAGCTCTTGCCCAAGGAGTTTTGCGTAAAAACTTCAGGCTGGAACTAATACTTGGATTCTCGTAAAAACAATTTATCCGGATTCGGACAGCCAGTTCTTCCCAACCATAGGTTTCAACCAGTTGTTCAACTATCATCTTTAAAGTAGTACCATGCAGTGGGTTATTTTGTTGAGTAGTCATATAAGCAGTATGTAAAAACAATGAGGTTTATAAATTAGTGAGCGCATTTTATATCATTCAAAACCCATTGCAATTCAGGGTCAGTTCCATTTATTCTATCCTGTACCGTAGGTGTTATTTCAACATCGGGAAAAATGCCCCGACCGTCCACTTTTGACTGATAAGATGCCTGACAAACCAACAGTCCAAAACTAACCTTAAGTTTCGACTTGGGCAATGTACGTACAGGCATAATTCCTGCCACACAACCATTGTCTGCACCTCCTGTTTCCTGTCCTACAAAAAAAGCTCTTTTAGAACCTTGCAGGTTAGAAGACAAAAGGCAAGATGCCGAAAAACAACCTCCATTGATAAGCACATATACTTTACCCTTAAAACGATTAACTTTGGGATGAGCGAGTCTGGATTCTTTGAAAGCAAACCGATATTTGTTATCCGATCCTTTTTTCGTTTTCAAGTAAGTATATCCATCAACACCGATCACAATCGGGAAAAAAGCTGTTTGAATTACCTTTTGCCAAAGCGGTCTGTCATGATAATAACCAAAATGCCAAAGACTTATTTTGGAAGTAACTTCCGATTTTTCAACCAAACGAAAACAACTATCAGCTAAATAAGAATACAAATTATGAATTTCACGTAACCGTCCTCCCGTATTATCCCGCAAATCAATAATCAGATCTTTTGTATGCAGTGAGTCCAGTTGCTGAAAACTCTTTTTATAAAACTGTTTGTAAGCACCTTTGGTAAAGTCTGCAATTCTCAGGATAGCAATACTGCTATCTTTTGTGGGAAAACTCAACTGTTTGCTATACATTTTCTTCAATGCGTCATAACCTTGTAGTCTTCGCTTCTGGCTTTCCGCTTTTTGCTTTTGTTTTTCTTGTACTGTTAGCTTTATCGGTTTCTTAGCGGTTACAGTTTTTGATTTTTCAGGTCTTTTTAGAGTAACAGTCCGTATACTATCCCGGTAATTAAGCTCACAGACTATACTATCCGTAACTCCATAACGATAATAGAAAAAACGAGGGAAAGACTTTGCCAGTCGTCTGTTGATAAATGTTGTATTATACCCATCGGAAGCAAAGGTATTCCTATATGCAGCTATAATATCCTGAGGTGGCGTTGCATTCATTGTCCGTATTTCAGTTCCGGCCTTAATTGTAGAGTCCTTCGAATAATTTTTTACTATGTAAAGCCTGTTATTAAACAATTCTAAATCAAACTGATTCAATGGTGACTGACCTCTGAGAAAAACAGCCTTTTTTTCGGTAGATTTCAATTTTTTAGTCAGAGGAAATGTCTGAGTATGTCCTTGCTTAATAGAAGCAATTACCGGACTCAGTTTGAAAAAGAATTCATTACTTGTCATCGGGCCCGTAAGCGATGCCTTGAGACTATCAAATTTATAATCCAATTGTTCCTTACTAATGTAATGATACAAGTCCGGATGAAGCTTTTCCAACTTATGCCGGATATAATCTACATCAGTCTTTAAGTCTTTTTCATTTCGCGCCGTATTGATTTGCGTATTGTATTTATCTACCGATGCACAACCCGATATACACAATGCCAGTATCAGTATACGGCAAATCATCTTTTGTTTGTCTAACATTCTTTCTGTTTTACAATTGATTCGTTTATTCAAAAAATATCATTTAGCGCTTTCGGAATGGTGCACAGAAATTATTGGAAGTGTACCTGAGCTAATGCCTCACCTACTATAAAATTACTCCCTCCGATAAAAATAAAGTCATCGGGTCCGGCATCATTGATTGCTGCATGAACAGCTTGTTTTACTGAAGGATAAGTATTGCCATCTAAACTGTAAGTTTTAGCCATTTGCTGCAAATCAGACGCCGGAAGAGCCCGAACAATATCAGCTTGTGTAAAGTAGTAATGAGCTTCGACGGGCAATAATCCCAATACGGTGGAAATATCTTTATCATTTACCATGCCGATAACGATACGCAGGGTTTTATACGATTGAGCTTTGAGTTGATCCACCACAAAACGAATGCCACCCACATTGTGTCCGGTGTCGGCTACCACCTGCGGATGTAGTTGTAGAATCTGCCAACGTCCTTGAAGCCCTGTAATCTCTGTAACCAGCTCCAGACCTTTGGATACAGCATCCTCCGGCAGCTGGAAACCCAGTTGATTCAGCTGTTCAACAGCCGTAAGTACAGTGGCAATATTCTTTAGCTGGTAGATACCACTTAAACCCACTAAGAGTGATTGCTTGTCGGAGGTGTTGACCAGCATCTTTGCACCGGTATACGATTTGAAAGTGACTGTCATCCGTTCTTCGGCAAAAAAGATCGGAGCATCCTCGTCTGTAGCTTTGGCTTCAAAGACCGGACGTGTTTCGGGCAATGCTTCGCCTATCACAACGGGTGTATGATGTTTGATAATACCAGCCTTTTCAAAAGCAATTTTAGCCAGTGTATCGCCCAGAAAACCAACGTGGTCGAAGCTGATATTGGTGATAACCGATAACTCGGGTTGAATGATGTTGGTGCTGTCCAATCGACCGCCTAAGCCCACCTCTATAACGGCAATGTCTACCTTGCAGTCGGCAAAGTAATTAAATGCCATGGCCATGGTAGCTTCGAAAAAGGATGGTTCGATGTCGGAGAAGAGGTTTTTATGGTCCGAGACAAAGTTGATTACATATTGCTGATCGATCATCTTTCCGTTGACACGGATACGTTCGCCAAAATCAACAAGATGCGGTGATGTATATAAACCCACTTTGTAGCCGGCCTGCTGTAATACAGCAGCAAGTATGTGCGACACGGAGCCTTTACCGTTGGTTCCGGCAATGTGGATGGTTTTGTACTGTGCGTGTGGGTTGTTGAGCGCATTCATTAACCGGATCGTATTGTCGAGTCCCGGTTTGTAGGCTGCACTGCCTATGTGATGAAATACCGGAAGCCGGTCGTAAAGATATTGTATAGTGTCGTTGTAAGTCATGAACAAATTAATGGTAAATTATTAATGATAAATGGTTAATGATAAATGCTAAGAGGCTGACATGAACAGGCTCTTCGTTAATCATTCATAATTAACCATTAAGCATTGCTAGTATTTTTCCCAACTGACAATTTCCTGCATGGGTTTTCGTTTTTTCTCGCGGAGCGGTTGGCTGGAATAACCGAGGAGAATGATAAGCATAACGCGTTTGTTTTTGGGTATATCGAGTGTTTTTTGTACTTTCTTTTCGTCGCACCAACCGATGATGCAGGAGCCAAGACCCTCGTCGGCAGCGGCAAGGCTGATGTGTGCTGCGGCAATACCCAGATCGATATGAGGATAATGCTTCTTGCTGATCCAACCGCCCAGATTTGAAGTGAAATTGGCACTTTCTTCCAAAACAACCACCTGCACAGGAGCATGCCGGCTGAAATGATTCATCGAAAGGACTTTGTTGGAAGTTGCTTCGGCCACTAGTGTGCGTTTTTCCGGATCGGTAACAACAATGAATTTCCAGGGTTGCGCATTACAGGCTGAAGGTGCTAAATGTACGGCCTCGAGTATGCGTTCTATTTTTTCTCGTTCCACCGGAGTATCCAGATAAGCACGATCGCTTTGGCGTGACTGAACCAGTTCTAAAAAAGTATTCATATTTAATAGGTTAGTTTGATAAATAAAAAAGAGATAAATTGCCGGAGCCTGTGTACAACAAACCGATAAGTAATGACTTATTTAAATTAAAAGCCCGGAGTTTTTTTGTTTGCAGTCTGTTCGTTTTCGTAACGCAACTTCCTGTTTTTGCAAAAAAATGAATATCTTTGTACATATCATTTTCAAGTACAAAGATACGCCAAAACAGACAGAGTATGCAACAAAAAGTAGAAACTTACATTCAGAAACATCAATTATTGGACCACAAAACATCAATTATTGTGGGTGTAAGCGGTGGAACGGATTCGGTGGCATTGCTGCATATACTGGTTTCGTTGGGATACAATTGTGTGATAGCACATTGTAACTTTCATTTGAGAATGGAAGAGTCGGACCGTGATGAGGAGTTTGTTCGCGAGTTAGGTAAACAGCTTCATATTCCATTTTATCGTATTGATTTTAAAACAACTGAGTATGCCAGCCGTGAAGGAATATCCATCGAAATGGCGGCACGGGACTTACGCTATAATTGGTTTCACGAACTGCTCAAAGAACTGGATGCACAGGCCATTGCAGTGGCGCATCATGCGGATGACAGCATAGAAACGATGCTGATGAATCTGGTGCGCGGGACAGGATTGCGGGGACTGACGGGTATACAGCCCCGAAACAAAAAAGTGGTACGTCCCCTACTCTGCTGCACGCGTTTGGAACTGGAAAATTACCTGATAGAAGAAGGGTTGGATCATGTGGAAGACTCGAGCAATGCTTCCACGGACTATCAGCGGAATAAGTTCCGGAACGAAATCATTCCGTTGCTCGAAGAAGTGAATCCGTCGGCGCGGCAAACGCTGTATGACTCGCTGTTGCGCTTCGAAGGGAATCTGGCTATTTACCAGCAAGCCATCGACCGGATTAAAGAACAGATAATTTATAAAACAGGTGACGTGACAAGATTCAATATAGAGCTGATAAAACAACAGGTGCATATACCTACTATTATGTATGAGTTGTTGCAGCCTTATGGGTTTAGTCCGGCGCTGATAGAGCAGGTAACGCAAAACCTGGACGCTGAGTCGGGAAAGATTTTCTACTCGGATAATTACCGGTTGCTGAAAGACCGGAAATATCTTCTGCTAAGTGCCAGAAAAGAAACGGCAACAGATTCATACTTTATTCAGGAAGATGACACGGAGCTGACCGAACCAATAAAACTGACTTTGCAGAAAATGACGGTGGCACCCGGCTTTAAAGTGTCGAAAGAAAAAGGATGCGTGCATCTTGATGCTGCTCAGCTGCATTTTCCACTGCAACTGCGGCATTGGCGCGAAGGGGATAGCTTTTTTCCTTTCGGGATGAAGCAGCGACAAAAAGTGAGCGATTTTTTTATTAATAATAAACTCAGCGTGCTGGAAAAAGAGCATAGTTGGCTGTTGGTGTCGGGCGAAGATATTGTGTGGATAGTGGGACAACGGATGGATAACCGCTTCCAGCTGACTGATGCAACGAAGGAGGCGGTTGAGGTTAATTGTAAATTATAAATTATTAATGATCAATTATTAGTGATAAGTGATTAATGGCTGGGTGTATTATAAACAATCATATATTGAATTGATATGGAATCGGAAAAACCGTTGGTAGACAAAGATTATCTGCTGCAGAAGTATCCAGGCAAGGGTGGCTGGACGTATGCGGCCATTCCCGAAGTGGCACCGGAGAAGCATGCGTGGTTTGGCTGGGTGAAGGTAAGGGGTAGCATTGATGGCTATGAAATTTCGAACTACCACCTGATGCGGATGAACAGTGGTACTTTATTTTTGCCTGTGAAAGCGGCCATCCGCAAGCAGATAAAGAAAAATGAGGGCGACTGGGTGCATGTTATTCTTTATTCGGAAGAATTACCGGCTGTGACGCCTGATGATTTTACGTTGTGTCTGCAGGATGAACCGAAAGCTCACGAGCGTTTTAAACAATTGTCGGCCGGCGAGCAAAAGGAACTGGTTGACTGGATATATGCTGCTCCGCGCGACGACACGAAGGTGGAACGCATGGCTCAGGCGATAGATAAATTATTGAATGAATTTAATGGATAACCACTAAGACACTAAGAACACAGAGTTACACTAAGAAATATGACAGCTTATCTGAAGAATAACCATTAAGGAATTAAGGACATAAAGGTGGACTAAGAGGTGTTTTGATCTAATTTAATGGATGACCACTAAGGCACTAAGAACACAGAGTTACACAAAGAAATATAACAGCTTATTTCGGATAAATTATTGAGTCAATTTAAAGAATGACCACTAAGGCACTAAGAACATAGAGCTACACTAAGAAATATATCATTTAATTTAAAGAATAACCATTAAGGAATTAAGGACATTTAGGTGGACTAAGAGGTGTGTCAATCCGAGGATGTTGGAATTGGTTGAAAATGAATAATTCTCAATAGTTTTTCTAAATATGATATTTAATTAAATAAGGAATATAATTATTACAAACAAATAAATCAATCACCGGATATTTTTGCTTCCGGGCTTTCGCCTGTACCGACCGTTTTACTTAAAGATGTATCGTTATGCACGGAAAAATAGCACAGTTACTCAACCTACCCTTGCCCCGTTTGCTTGCTTTGCCTTACGGATGGGCTTATTTGCTGGTCTTGTTTATACTTGCACCGGTAGCACTTAAATTGCACCTGTTCTTTGTCGACCTGAGATGGTACACACCGGATAACGAATGGCTATTAGTCGTTTTCGGAGCACCGTGTATTCTCAGTTATGTGTTGTATTACTTTGTGTTAGGACTTTGCTTTAAAAATTATTACCACAGGAGAAACTGGACTTTGCGCAAAGAGCTTTATAATATGCTCAGTTTCTTTGTTACGGCCTTGCTGGCAAATGCAGTGTTTCTACACTATGTAATGCCGGGACATCCTGATGACCATACCTTTGCATTGTTTGTGTGGCATATCACGGTTACCTATAATCTGATGCCCGTAGTGTGTTTTACTGCCATCAAAAACGGTTATTATTTTGCCCGAAAAAAACAGTCGGACAAGCAAGAAGAACCGGAGCCAACGCAAGTTGCCATCGAAGAGGGAGTGCTGGACTTGCAACCGTATAAGGGAGAGGTGTACAAGCATAATGATCTGGCATTTTTCTATGTGGATGGAAATTACACGGAAGTTCATGCTTATGAAAACAATGAGCTGCGAAAAGTTCAGTTGCAGATAAGCCTGGTTACCATCCAAAATCAACTGACGGGGTACGCGCAATTTGTACGTTGTCATAATTCATTTCTGGTTAATACCGATAAAATAGAACGTTCTACCGGTCCCAAACGCCAAAGACGGCTGAAAATTTCAGGGAGTAGAACAGAAGTCAAGGTTGCGTACGATCGGGTCGACGCAGTAGATGCTGCACTGAAAATAAGACAAAAATAACGGGTCTTCCAAGACCAAAACTCCGCTGTTATTTGCTTGAAAAATGCCTTTTTTTGGCAAAAGCAGCTCTGCTCCCAACTTACCACCGACCTAACCGTCATCTAACCATCCTAACCATCACTTTTCTCATTGCAATATCGAGAAGTACGCGTATCTTTCGGACGTTTTTCGGAGAGAAAACGACGCTAACACTGCCGGGGATAATGCTTCACATGTAATAATCGGGACTAAACTGATTTTTATTGAGCCTGCAATGGATGGTGACGACGCTGAATGATTTGTATACGACGCTAACATGATCTGTAACGACGCTAACATGATCTGTAACGATGCTGACACGATCTGTAACGATGCTAACATGATCTGTAACGATGCTAACATGATCTGTAACGATGCTAACATGATCTGTAACGACGCTGACATGATCTGTAACGATGCTGACATGATCTGTAACGATGCTGACACGATCTGTAACGATGCTAACACGGCCTGGGACGACGCTGACACGGCCTGGAATGGATAATTATTAGTCGGTAGTTGCTGGTAAGTAGTTGGTATATAGTAACTATTTGTAAATGGTTCGAGGTTTAGTTTGGACGTTTGAATAAGGAAGAGATTAATTTTACTATAATATAAATAATTTAAAAATGTGACGCTTATGAATAGCAGACAAAAAGCTTTTGAGTCTACTTGTCGCAGGTTTTCAATTTTTTTGAATAAACATCCTGAGGTTACAAGTACTCTACCAACATTTGAAGATAAGCATACAACGTTTGATGCTAATCTGGTTAAGATAACAAATTGTGGCAATCAGCAGGGAATGGATTTGACCGGACTGCGGATTCAGAAAAAACAGATGAAAGAGAGCACCGGTACGAAAGTACTGGATCTGAGTAATCGTATTGGAACATTTGCAAAGATTACAGGTGATCCGGTATTAATGAAAAAGGTGCATTTGGCAGAGGCAACTTATCGGCGATCGGCGGATCGTGATTTTATGGGGGCTAATGACCGGGTGTATAGTTTAGCAGAAAGCAACAAGGAACCGTTGCTGAAATATGGTGTAACTCCGGCTTTATTGACTGACGTTAAAACAAGTATGGAGGCATACCGGAGTGAAGTGGAAGCGCCGAAGCTAGGTATTACCGGGCGAAAAGAACTGACAGGTGATCTGTCGGAGCTGATTGATGAAGAGACCGAAGTACTGGAAAATCTGGGTGCTTTGTATGAGTTGATCCGTTATACTCATCCATCGATTTACGCTGAATATCTGAATGCTCGTAAGATTGAGTATCGTTCGGGTTCGTTGGTGGTAAACAGTGCTATTACCGATGCTAAAACGGGTCTGGCTTTGTCGAACGTGAAGATGGTTTTTCTGCAGGATGGCGTGGTAGTGCTGGAAAAAACAACGGGTGACGCGGGTGGTATGCATATCAAATCGATGGATGCGGGGACGTACACAGTGACCTTGTCGAAAGTGGGTTATGTGACGCAAACGCTCTCGCTGGACATTGACGGTGAGGATTTGTATACTGTGACGGCGGCGATGGTGGCGGGGTGACCTCTTACCTATGATTGAAATCATAGGATACTTATATCGGTCGTGCCTATGGCACTTGGTGGAACCTAAGTAAGTCCCGTAGGGGCGACCGATATTGGAGCAATAGATTTTAATCTGTTGCGATGTGGAGCCAATGTTTTAATGTTTAACAATAAATAAGTTAGAATATGGGAAATACTTATCATCAGATTTATATTCAGGCGGTTTTTGCTGTGAAGTATCGCAATGCTGTTATTGATAAGGCATGGAAACCACAATTGCTGGGTGTGCTTGGTAATTTGATCAATGAAACGGGTTGTAAAACGATTCTGGTAAATGGCGTGGAAGATCATATTCATTGTTTCTTTTGTCTGAAGCCGGATGTTATGAAGGCGACTAAAGCTAAATCGTCAAAATGGTTGAATGAAAGTGGATTGCTCCGGGAACGGTTCGAATGGCAACGGGGATTTGGTGCTTTTTCGTATAATCAACGGGATGTTGCGATGATATATAATTATATCAAGAATCAGGAAGCTCACCATAGTAAGCAGTCCTTTAGAAAAGAATATCTGGAATTGCTCCGTGAATATGATGTGGAATTTGATGATAGGTATGTTTTGGATGATTTGATTTGAGATTGCCTATAATTGAAATTATAGGCAATTTATATCGGTCGTGCCTATGGCACTTTATGACGCAGATAAAATGGAGTTACTTTGTTTGTGCTGAATTTTTCTATAAATAGAAAAATAAGTACATTTACACTTCAAAAAATTTAGTCCAATTATGAAGTCAATCCTCGCCTTTCTGAATCAAATCAAAGAAAATAATAGTAAAGAATGGTTAGATGCACATCGTGCGGAATACCAGGCAGCCACCCAGGCTTTCAACTTACTGGTCGAAAAACTGATTGTCGGAATCAGTGAATTCGATCCATCTATAAAAGGTGTCACAGTAAAGAATTGTACGTATCGGTTCAATCGCGATATCCGGTTTTCGGCTAATAAAATGCCATATAAAACACATTTCGGGGCATTTATCTGCCCTAATGGAAAGAATTCCGGTTTTTCGGGATATTACTTTCACATTGAACCGGCAGGCTCCGGCTATCTGAATGGTAGTATGTTGTGTACGGGAATTTATAGTCCACTACCCACTGTATTAAAAAGTATCCGTGAAGAAATATATCTGAATGGAGATAATTTCGAAAGTGCAGTTCGTGAAGCCAAGAGTTTTGTATTGGAAGACAATCAGGCACTGAAGAAGGTGCCTCGTGGTTATCCGGCTGACTACAAATATGCAGAATACCTCAAAATGAAAAATCCCAGCGTATATAAACGTGTGGATGATGCATTTCTGCTCAGCGATCAGTTTGTAGAAAATGCTCTGGCAGCTTTTCGCGAAACGTTTTCGTTCAATACTTTATTGAATAAAGCGGTTCAATTTGCCTATGATTGAAATCATAGGATTTTGATATCGGTCGTGCCTATGGCACTTGGGGGCTAATCACCTACAATTGAAATTATAGGTGTCTATATCGTTCGTGCCTATGGCACTTGATGAATTCGGTTTGTTTAGCCTAAAGTAAATAATCATTTAAAACAAAATAGTATGAAAAGAATTGCATTATTATTTCTCATTGTATTGAGTGCTTCACTTTACGCACAGGAAGATGGCATCAAGTTCAGTAAAGATAGTTTATTGTCTGACGCGTTGGCACGATCTAAAAAGGAAGGCAAACTTGTATTTATCGATTGTTATACCAGTTGGTGCGGACCTTGTAAATATCTGGCTAAAGAGATTTTTACGCAAAAGGAAGTCGGTGATTTCTACAACAGTCGCTTTATCAATCTTTCTTTTGATATGGAAAAAGGCGAGGGAGTGAAGATCCGTACAAATTATGCAGTAAAGGCCTATCCTACCCTATTGTTTTTAAATGCCGAAGGTGAAACAGTGCATGTAGGAATCGGTTCTATGCCCGCCAAGGAACTTATAGAATTGGGCAAAACGGCGCTGGATGATACCCGAAACGTACTTTCTATATCAAAGAAAATGAAATCCGGAGATAAAAGCATTCAAACATTAATGCTGTATCTGAAAGCCAATCCTTATGCAGCCGATGCCGATGTGCTGACTGCTGAGTATTTCAAAACAGCTACCGATGATGAGAAACTATCGCAGGATGCATGGCAACTGTTTAAAGAATATATCACTGACATAGACAATGACCAATTTCAGTATTTCTTAAAACACCGCTCCACTTATGAACAGAAATACGGTAAAAAAGAAGTGGATAGTAAGATCATAAACGCATTCGGTTACTATCAACAGAAATACAAAGCTAACCCTGAGAAAGCTGAATCTGTGAAATCAATTGATCCGGCACTTTTTGCTAAGTTTCTGGAACTTCGTAATTTTGCTTTAGCTTCTTACGAACAACGTGCTAATAAAACCGACAAAAGTAAATGGGACAATTATATTGCTAAAGTAAAAGTACTGTTCTTGCAAGACGATATGGAACCGATGACTACTAATGATATCTGCTGGAATATCTATGAAAACTACCGGACATTTAATGATGTTGCCACATTGAAACTAGCCAAAGAGTGGCAGGAAAAAGCGTGTAAAGTACTTCCCAATAATCATCCGATAAACGATACTTACGCGCATATATTATTCGATCTTGGATTTGTAAAAGAAGCAATAGAGCATGAAGAATTAGCTATAAGAATAGCAACAGAATTGAATAATACCAAGGATTTGAAATTTTATAAAGATGAAGTTGAGAAATTCAAGAAGCTAAAAAAAGAGTGAATTTCAATTGATTTAAATATTATTGCTTACTGAGGTAAATAAACTATATTTGAACATTCAAATTGGGGTAAAACGAAAATAGAAAAATCCAGATTAAAATTCAACGTTATGATCACAGACAAAGACACAAACACGATTTATTTTTCGGAAAAACTAAAAGAACAGTTTCCTGAGATTGCCAGTGAGATTTACAGTACTCTTGATTTGCTGGGTGCTGATTGTCGATTTTTGTCCGGGACAAAAGATATATGGGCCAGGGACTATATGCCTGTACAGGTAAACGGACATAAATTTATTCAATATAGATTTCATCCGGATTACCTTCAACAGTTGGAAGATATAAAGTCGGATCCTGAGAGTATTTGTGCTGATCTTAAATTGACAACCATGCGGTCTGATATTATTCTCGATGGTGGGAATGTTGTCAAATCGGATAACTGTGTTATTATGACTGATAAAGTTATTCTTGAAAACATACAGAAATACAGCAAAGATCAATTATTGACTCAACTAAAGGATTTGTTTGAAGTAGACAAAATAGTATTAATACCCTGGGATCGCGGTGAAAGGTATGGTCATGCTGACGGCATGGTGCGATTCATTGACAATGAAACAGTTTTGTTACAGGGATATTATAGAACACGTAAAGAACTTTTTGAAAATGAGTTTATAGAATACCTGTTGGGTTCATTAAAGGAAAATCATCTGAAATATGAATTTTTAAACATAGACTATCCTGAAAAGATAAATGCGAAGTTTGCCTACATTAATTATCTACAAACAAAAGATTTTATTCTGTTGCCTTCGTTGGGTATAGAAAAGGATGATGAAGACTTAGAAAAAGAAATATTGAAATACTTTCCTGTTTATAAAGGTCGGATTCGGAAAGTCAAAATGAATGGTGTTATAGCCAGAGGAGGTGCTTTAAATTGCATATCCTGGACAAAAAAGGAATAGCAAATCCGCCATAAACAAAAATCGGGATTTGGCTTTGAAGATCATGAAAAGATAAATAAATGACTCCAAATTATTAAACAGAATTCCTTTCAAGTTGTTAGAATGATAATTTAAAACAGGGAATACAACTTGAATATGGCAAACACACTGAGTATAAAAGAAAAGTCGGTACACATCAATATCGATTCAAAGTATTACGGCACGATAGCAGAGATAGGCGGTGGACAGGAAACTGCCCGGCACTTGTTTCAGGCCGGTGGAGTTTCTAATACAGTAGCCAAGTCCATTTCGGCTTACGACAAACTCTTTAGTGATCATTTTTACAATCAGGGAATGCCGTCGCGTTATGTGGCCGAAGACCGCCTGCGGAAAATGCTCGATTATGAGTACGACGAGCTGATAGAAATACTGGATAAAAAGAACAACCAGAAATTCTTTGCTTTTGCCAACACGGTTGAAACACTCAACTTTTGCAAGACAAATCATGGCAACGGCTGGTTGGGCATGGCGGTGGAAGGGAATGACCGTTATCACCCGAATAAGATTTTTATTCATGTCAAGTTGCACGAAAAAGATACTTTGTTGCAACAATATACGCTCGGTGCATTAGGGATTAATCTTATTTACGGCGGGCTGTTTCAGTGGGAGGATCCACGCACCATCCTGCTGTCGTTACTTGATAACCTGAACACCGACCGGGTGGAAGTGGATTATGTGTACGTGGAAGGTCCCGATATGGGTTGGGTGGATAACCGCTTGCTGAACCTAATGCTGGTGAGCCATAACATGACTCCGGCCATTATGTTTGATCAGACAGGGAAAGTAAGACAACCCAGTGATATGCTTTATAAAAAAAATGTATTGCTGCTCAGAGGTAATTTCAGGCCCATCAACAGGCTGGGGATGGAATTTATACATGACAGCCTGGCTATTTTCAAAGAGGATGAAGATTACAAACCCGATAATACCATTGCCTTCTGCGAACTGTCACTGAATTCGCTGATGCAGGACGAAGAAGTGGACGAAAAAGACTTTCTGCACCGTGTCGACCTGTTGAATATGATGGGGCAGAGTGTGATGATATCGCGGTTTAAACGATTCTTCAAACTGGTAACCTATTTCGGTCAGTTCAAAATGATTAAGCTACGTGTGATTATCGGATTGCCTACTTTTGATAAAACGCTGGATGCATCCTATTATACCGATTTGCGTGGAGGTTTGCTCGAAGCTATGGGTGCATTGTTTCAGAGTAATGTAAAAGTCTATTTGTATCCTTATATTGATGCACATTCGGGCAAACTGATCTATCCGGATGATGCCCATTTCTCGGCTGAAAACAAATTACTCTGGCAATACCTGAATATGACGAAGAAAATTCTTGTATTGAGAAGTATTCCTTATAAAAGTCTTGAAATCAGATCGGACCATATCACCAGTCTGATTGAAAACGGTGATGACAGTTTTCGGGAGTATGTGCCGGAAGAGGTATTTAATCATATTAAGAGCAAAGAGTTATTTGGCTATAACCGGAACAATAAGAGCCAGCTTACTCAGGCAAACCTGGCCGATGAATGAACAAAACGCCGACAAGGCTTGTTTAGTCTCCGAAATAAAACAGATACCCGTCGTTATTAATTCCTTTCAGTGTCGCACAATCATACATTATATAAAAAACAAGTTTCGGCTATCCGCTCGGTAGCCGAAGGTGTTTATGTGCTTTCATTTCAGCGCAGTTTTACGTTTACAGCCGGACAGGTAATAGCAATTGATATAGTACCCGACGGTGAGGCCCGTTTGTATAGTATAGCAAGTGGCGAACAAGATAAAGATATCGAGATACTTTTCGATGAGCGACCTGAAGGCAGGCTCACTCCTATCCTATCCAGACTTCGTGCCGGAGATAGCATTTATGTATCCGAACCATTCGGATCGTTTCGCAGCGATGCTGGGAAAGCATACTGGATAGCAGCCGGAACAGGTATAGCACCTTTTGTATCGATGATCAGATCGGGAAAAGCAGATTATAAAACACTGCTACATGGAGGCAGGTATGATGAAAATTTTTACTTTGCTTCGCTGATAGAAAAGAACTTTAGAGGAAAATATATCCGTTGTTGCTCACAACAGGAAGATACGGCTTATTACAAGGGACGACTCACCGGATGGTTGAAAGAGCACAATTTGGCTACAGATAACCGATACTATCTTTGCGGAAGCGCCGAGATGGTGGTACAGGTGCGCGATATTCTGATTTCAAAAGACGTACCCTTTCAAAATATTGTTTCGGAAACCTATTTCTGAAACAACAATCATAACTGACAGACAATGAAAACAAATCTTTTCGGACTTACCCTGTTTCAACTCAAAGAAGTCGTCAGCTCACTCGGACTTCCTGCCTTTACGGCTACACAGTTGGCCGATTGGATGTATAAAAAACAGGTGACAAGTATTGCTTCCATGACCAACCTGTCTAAGCAAACGCGGGAGAAACTGGAGAGTAAATACTGCATCGGAATGACCGAACCTTCGAAGGTACAGACTTCGACTGATGGTACAAAAAAGTATCTTTACCCAACGCAAATTCAGAAGTTTATCGAAGCAGCATACATACCGGATGACGATCGTGCTACGCTCTGTGTATCCACTCAGATAGGTTGTAAGATGGGTTGTTTATTTTGCATGACGGGTAAGCAGGGTTTTCAGGGAAACCTCACTACGGGTGAAATAATCAATCAGGTACAGTCGTTACCCGAGTTTGAAAAACTCACCAATATTGTGTACATGGGCATGGGCGAACCGATGGATAATGTAGAAGCTGTGTTGAACAGTATTGAGATCATGACTTCGCCTTGGGGCTACGAATGGAGCCCAAAACGCATCACGGTATCCACCATTGGTATTATTCCGGCTATGAATACTTTTCTGGAAAGAAGTCAGGCGCATCTGGCAGTCAGCCTTCATTCTCCTTTCGACGATGAGCGTCGCGAAATCATGCCCATACAAAACGTTTATCCCATTACGCAGGTCATTAGTGAGATCCGTCGTTGGCAGCTGGGTCGTCAGCGCCGGGTATCTTTCGAATATATTATGTTTAAAAGAGTCAATGACACGCCACGTCATGCTAATGAATTGGTGCGGTTATTGCATGGTATTAAGTGCAGGGTGAATCTGATCCGGTTTCACGCCATTCCTGATACACCCCTCGAAGGAACTTCGCCGGAAAACATGGTGACATTTCAAAACCATCTGAAAGCAAAAGGTCTTACTGTGACGATCAGGGCATCGCGGGGCGAAGATATATTTGCCGCCTGTGGATTATTATCTACCAAAGAGTTATTGCGCAAGCAACAGGAAACAGATTTTTGAAGAATAGCTTTGGCAGACAAAGTGAAAAAACACATGCAGGCGGAAACAGGAAACCCGCTTGCATTTATTGTTTTTACAGCTTTACATCTATCTCTGTAGACTTTCATGGTACAGATTCTCAGCTAAATTAGAAGAAATGAAACAAACAGTAGCAAAATATATTTCGATTATCGGGCATCCGCTAATCACGATTCCTCTTTTCGTGATCATTACCACTTTCAGTCAAAATGATTTCAAGAAAGCGGCATTCATTTCGTCTTTAATTGTAGGTTGTGTTTTCCTGCCGTTGGTCTTGCAATTGTACCGTAAATCAAAAAACGGAACTTATACAAACTTTGATGTGTCCGACCGAAAACAACGAAAATCTATGTATTTGTTTATTTTGCTGCTGTTGCTCGTTGTGACGGCGGTTTTATACCTGAGCGGACAACCGGCTAATTTGTGTTTGAGTGTGTTTTGTGCACTGATGTTGATATTTATCTCGCAACTTGTAAATTTTTACGTGAAGAGCTCGCTGCATGTATCGATGAATATATACCTTTCGTTTCTGATTATGCCCATCAACACAACATTTGGAATCATTGTTCTTCTGTTGACCGGCTTAATTGCTTGGTCGCGGATTGTACTTGGGCGACACACGTTTAAAGAAGTTTGGGTAGGGACGATATTGGGATTGATAATAGGTTTAATAATGTTTGCATTGGTGAAAAATTGAAGATAATTTCTAAGTAAGTAAGCCTAAACAGCTTATAAACCTATAATTTTAGGTAATTTTGCAGCTATTATTTGATTCTTATACCTGACCTAAGAGCTGTCTGTTTATGATAACTTCAGCCAGAAAACTAAACACCAAGAATACTATCCGATAACGGTTGGATACGCTCTATTTAAGTAAGTAATACTATTTAATGATCTGTTTTCTGAAAGCAAAATTCAGATAAACAGTCTTATAACTCGTAACTATTTACTTGTAACTACTTATTATCTTCATGCAATAAAAAGCATGGATCTTTACTAAAAGTAATGGCAGTTTTATTGAAAAATTATGTTGGTACTTCATCACGTGATGGCGGAGTGACCATAAAAGAATATATGATAGCAGAATCAGTTCCTTTTGGAATGATATTAGCTATAGTAGGTGGTTTTCTGGATGCCTATACCTATATCGGACGAGGTGGTGTATTTTGCAATTCGCAAACAGGAAATATCGTTTTGTTGGCTGTGTATGCCGTTAAAGGAGAATGGAGCCGGGCATTAGTGCATATTCCCCCCATTTTTGCTTTTATGTTAGGAGTGTTTACTGCCGAGTTTATAAAGAGACATTTATCAAAAATAGTAAGAGCCGACTGGACATACATCGTGTTACTGTCTGAAATAGCAGTGATGATTATCATTGGCTTTATTCCTACTTCCGTATCCAACATCCTGACAACAGTTGTGGTATCGTTTGTAGCTTCATTGCAGGTGTCATCATTTCGCAGACTTGTAGATGCACCATACAGTACAACGATGACCACCGGAAACTTACGATCGGCTACAGTGGCGGCATTTCTGGCTCTGACTAAAAATGATCGTCGAGCCGGAATGCGTTCGATGCGATATTTTGCCATTATATTTTCATTTATGACCGGGGCGGTCGTTGGCGGTTTGCTGACAGCACATGTTGGAATAACAGCTATTTGGTTTGCCGGAATAATCTTATTGAGTGCGGTGGTACTGTTTAGAGTGGATGAAATAAAAAACAGGAGATAGTTACAAGGTTTTAGTTACGAGTTACAAGAATGTGGTAAGATGTTTTATTATCTAAAACAATTCGGCGCTTAATAAACAAATAATGATTAGAAATTTTAGTAGAAATGAAATTTAATTTAGTAGGGATTTCGCTTTTGGCGATTTCATTGACAGCATGTTCGTTTAGTGAATCAAAAAAGGACAATCAGATTGATCCGGAAATTAGAAATCAGATATATGTCTTAAATAACCGAATAGTGAGCGGACTGGTTGAAGACAGAGCGGATAAAGTACTGGCAGTTTGCAGTGACAAACTGCGTGATAAACGAAGAGATATAAAAAAACTGACAGATGTTCTGAAAGGTAATCTGAAGATGCAAAACTTCAGAATTATAAGTGAATATTACCAGAAAAATACCGCAAAGAAGCACGTTGGTGAAGTTAGTACGGATGACAATCCAGGTCGTGATTACCGGATTAAGTACGAGGCTCTAAATAAGGAAATGTATGTGGTGGTGACCGATTTTGAAGATAGTCTTTACCACAAGTCTTTTACTTTTATTTATGGTAAGTACGGCAATGTCTGGAAACTTAATAATTTGCAAGCCGGTATATTGAAGATTCTGAATAAAGATGCCTTTGACTGGTATCAGGTGGCTAAATCGGATTATAAAAAAGGTGATCTTATTGATGCTCTTTGTCACATAGGCTTGTCGACACAGTTATTGAATCCTGCCAATCAACTGTGGAAATACAAGAATGAAGATGAAATCCAGAGCTTCGAACAAAAAATTACCAAGCAGATTTATGGCAAATATAAGTTTCCTATGACGGTAAACAATGTAGAAACAAAACCGATGATATTCCGGGTATATTCGCAAATTATGAACACCGGTTGTTTTCCGTTGATACAATATACCACTTCGGTTGATTTAAAAGATATACCAGCCTTGTCGGTGGAGTGTAGAGAACTTCATAAGAACATTGGAAGCTTATTTAAAGGTATTGATACAAATAACAGCACGATTTTATACCGCCCTTATAAAACCATTCCAACAGGTACGGAAACTACCAAACCCTATGGTTTTATGATGAAAACGCAACAGGTAGCAAGCAACAAAATAGCTAGTACAAAAAATTAAGTTACAAGTGCAAGTTTTTTACTGGTTATTGCAAAATAATGTATGAACGGTATTCTCAGAGAATACAATCTATTTTAAGTGATATGGATATAATATTAAGAAAACTGAATGTAACAGACTGGGATCAGGTTGCAAAAATCTATAAAGAAGGAATTGCAACCGGTAATGCCACTTTTCAACAAAGCATTCCTACCTGGGACGATTGGAACAAAGGACATATAAGTGCGTGCCGCATTGTAGCTGAAGTAAATCATGAAGTAGCCGGTTGGAGTGCTCTATCGGCTGTATCGAGCCGACCGGTTTATGCCGGTGTGGCCGAAGTAAGTGTGTATATTGGCAACAAATACCGCGGTCAGCAAATTGGAACAAAGTTGCTTGAAGCTATTATAGTCGAAAGCGAAGCCAATGGTTTCTGGACATTACAGTCAGGTATTTTCCCCGAAAATAAATCCAGTATAGCTATTCATAAAAAACAAGGATTCAGGGAAATCGGTTATCGGGAAAAAGTAGCCAGGATGAATGGAATGTGGCGAAACACGGTTTTGATGGAAAGAAGAAGTATGGTTAGCGGTATTGAATGATTTTTGCAAGATAAACTTATTGATAATAATTCCGTTATAGTTTGATGAAAAGTAATGCAGCGCAGTTAGAAAGCCGGGGGTATATTGCAAATGGCATAGAAAATAGTTATGCAACTATCTCTTTTGAACAACGCGTAGTATTACTGAAAAGTAAACAGGCTACTGAAAGGACATTGGGTGCCAGATTATTGATCAAACAGTCCGATTTACAGGTGATAAATTGCTTAATTGCAGCTTTGCAGACAGAGAAAAAGTTATATCCCAGACTCGAAATATGTAATTCGCTGGTGTCTTACGATCGGGCTGCTGTCATGCCCTTGATTGCCGTGTTGGGTAAAATTGGGAATAATCAACACCGGATTGTTCCGGCTGCTGACTTTAAAAAAGTGAGTTATCCCCTACCCCGTGATCTTGCTGCCAGAACGCTTATTCGTGTGGGTACAGTTGCTTTACCTGATCTACTCACAGCTTTAAAGAGCGCAGACATAATTCAGCTCAGTGAAGCAATTGATGCGATCGGATTTATTTGTTTTTACAACTATCAATCCGATATAGCCGGAAAACTGGAAAACTGTTTTTACCGGAATAATCAGAGCGAGCTCATACGATGGAAGATATTCCGGGCTATGAGTGCGTTTCCCGAAAGTATTGTATTTCTGAATGAACAACTGAAACTGAATACCGCTATTTTAAAAGCAGAAATAGAACGTAGTTTGTGGTTAATTAAAAACCGACAGACCTGAGGCTAAAAATATAAACAAGAAGTATGAGAGCAACTAATTTATTTAAAGAGTTTTTCAATAGCGAAAAGGCAGGCGGACTGATTTTAATTGGCTGTACAATTGTTTCCATTTTAGTTGCAAACTCAGTTTTTGGAACTGATTACCATCACTTTTGGCAAATCCGGTTGGGAGTCCACAATATTGAACACTGGGTGAATGACGGGCTGATGACCATCTTCTTTTTGTTGATAGGCCTGGAACTTGAACGGGAAGTTTATAAAGGAGAACTTTCCCAAATTAAGAATGCATTGCTTCCCATTTTTGCTGCATTAGGTGGTATGTTGTTGCCTGCAGGATTTTATTTGCTGTTTAATTACGGAACTCCAACGCAATCGGGTGCAGGTATTCCGATGGCCACAGACATTGCTTTCGCATTAGGTATTCTCTCATTATTAGGGAATAGAGTACCTACCTCGCTTAAAGTGTTTTTGACTGCATTCGCCGTTATTGACGATTTGGGTGCCATTCTGGTCATTGCCATATTTTACACCAAAACGCTGATCTGGACAAATCTTTTTATTGCTCTAGGTATTTTCGGAGTATTGATAGTGTTGAACAGATTAAAAATTAAAAATCTGATTCCTTATTTAATTGGTGGTGTTGCCATGTGGTATTTCATGCTTCACTCGGGCGTTCATGCTACCATTACGGGTATTTTACTGGCCTTTGCCATTCCATTTGGTAAAGGAGATCAAAAATCAAGCTCAAGCATCTTACAACACTTTTTACATAAGCCGGTTGCATTTGTAATTTTACCCATATTTGCGTTAGCCAATACAGCCATAAGCATAAGCGGAGACTTTGGACATACACTTACGCAACATTATAGCTTAGGTATTCTGCTTGGACTCATTGTAGGTAAGCCTCTGGGCATATTTTTCTTCTCATTTCTGGCTGTCAAGCTTGGATTTTGCCAGCTTCCCAGTGATCTGAACTGGAAAGCAATCTTTGGTGTCGGACTGTTGGGCGGGATAGGATTTACAATGTCTATTTTTATCACTTTACTTGCTTTCGACAATGAAGTAATTATAAGTAATGCGAAACTTATTATTCTTTTATCGTCGTTAATAGCCGGTATAATGGGATTTTTGAGTTTGAAATTATCTTTGGTAAGACATACAAAACAAAGGCAATGAATAATAAGGTCTTCGAATTTATCAATTTACACAATGGTGAAGAGGATAAGAAAAAAGTACTGGAGAATATAACTTCAAGTATATCGTTCAGAGGTTCCAACCTGTGGATTTTAGCCTGTGCCATTATTGTTGCTTCCGTAGGATTAAATGTCAACTCTACGGCCGTTATTATTGGTGCTATGCTTATTTCGCCTTTAATGGGGCCTATTATTGGTGCCGGTTTTGCATTAGGCACCTATAACTTCGATTTACTAAAAAGATCTTTTAAAAACTTGTTTATAGCCACGGTTGTCAGTCTGGTTGTATCTACTGTTTATTTCTTTATTAGTCCGTTCAAAGAAGTACAATCGGAACTTTTAGCACGTACTTCACCGAATATCTATGATGTACTTATTGCTTTTTTTGGTGGTCTGGTTGGTGTAATAGCTATAACGAGAGTGGAAAAAGGAAATCCGATTCCCGGTGTAGCCATTGCCACAGCGTTGATGCCTCCATTATGTACGGCCGGATACGGACTGGCCATAGGTAATCTTCATTATTTTCTGGGAGCATTTTATTTGTATACCATCAATTGCTTTTTTATCTGTATCGCAACATTTCTTATTATTAAGTATTTAAAATATCCTCCGGTCAAAACCGTAAATGAAAAATATGAAAAAAAAATTCACTATTTGATCAGTGCAATTATAGTATTGATGCTTATTCCCAGTTTTTATTTAGCATATAATCTTTTTAATCAAAAGAAATACTCACAAAATGTTGAGCATTTTATTCAAACTGAATTTACAACCGAAGGTCAAATGGTTATCTATAAAAAGGTAAACTTTAATTCTAACCCAAAAAAAATTGAACTGGCATTTTTGGCTAAAAAATTCACTCCCGCTGAAATTGCAGTGCTAAAAAATAAACTTCCAGAATATGGACTTCTGAATACGGAATTATTTATAAGGCAAGACAACAAAGATATTAAGAGTGAGATATTGAATGAGATAGGTAATCAGAATAAAAATATATCGGAAAAAGACATTACGATAAATCAACTAAAAAGGGAGCTACTGAAATACAAATTTGATAATTCGAATATTATTAAAGAAGTAGAAATACTATTTCCTGAAATGAAAGACATCTCGATCGGAAAACATTTGACACATCAAAATACTGATAGTACGAAAATAGAAACTGTATTAATCTTTAGCAGCAATAAAAAAGAGTTACAGAAAGATATATCCAGATTAAAATTGTGGTTGCAGCAGAAGCTCAATACAAAGGATATAAAAATAATCAGGCAGGCGTAATTAAAAAATTAAATTATACAACATATCGCTTTTATATTACATATTGTCCATTATAGGTACCGGCTTTGTTTAATAATAATTTCTTGCTATTGAATCAATTGAAGAAACTCATTTATAATTGAAGTTGTTAGTGTTATCAGATTTGCTATTTAAAATACTGTATAAATTCTCACTTTGGGGTTGTATCGCCTGACGACATGGAAACAATCGTTTCCATGTTTGAACCTGTTGGTTTGAAAAAAGGAGAATACTTATTAAAATCAGGCAAATGCAGTGACCAATTGAGTTTTGTTCAATCGGGACTATTAAGAATGTTTGTTTTGATAGATGGCAAAGAGGTGACGCAATGGATTTCTACTCCTGGATATTTTTCGACAGATTTATCAAGTTTCATTTTTGAAAGCCCTTCGCGTTGGACCATTCAGGCAATGGTGGATACCGAACTGTACAGCATTTCAAGAACCAACTATAAAAGGTTGAATGAGTTGGTTCAAGCCTGGAATGAACTCGAAAAAATGTTTCTTATACGGTGTTTTATTACCTTAGAAAACCGGATTTTCAGCCACCTTTCGATGACAGCAGAAGAAAGATACCGCTTTTTCTTTGAAAATAACAAAGAACTTTTCAATCAGGTTCCGTTGCAGTTTATTGCATCTATGCTGGGGATGACACCCGAGACTTTTAGCCGGATCAGAAAAAGACAGTGTTTATAAATTCTTGATTTATGTCAAGGTTGAAATACCGAATTATGTGAGATCTTTGCAGCGTAAAACAAACGTGAGACAAAATATGATAATCAATATAAGTCTTTATCAATTATTTAAAGTGTAATAATCATGGCAAAAGAAATTAAAACAGAAATTCGGATAAATTCAACTATAGAAAAAGTTTGGGGAGTACTTACTGACTTCGATAATTATCCAAGCTGGAATCCTTTTATAAAATCAATCAAAGGACCGGTCTTAGTCGGAAATAAAATAGTTGTGAGGCTTGAACCACCCGGAGCTACCGGAATGACATTTAACCCCAAGGTGCTGGCTTTTGAACCTTACAAAGAATTTCGCTGGATTGGACATCTGGTATTCCCCAGCTTGTTCGATGGAGAGCATAAATTTGAACTTATTGATAATGCCAACGGAACCACCACGCTGATACAAAGCGAAAAATTCAGCGGAATATTGGTGCCGTTATTCAAAAAACAACTGGACGATAATACAAAAAGAGGATTTGAAGCAATGAATGAAAAATTGAAAGAACTTGTTGAATGATGAGGACAATCAGCATTTAAACGATATTAGCACGTCATCAGATAAACAATAAAAGCTTCACATTCTGCGAAGCTTTTATTGTTTATCCGTCTTGAAATAGAATCAAAATCCTTATTATATAAGGCTCTGACTTTTTCAGGAGTGATGACTCAGAAATAAATCTCATTCGCCCAGTAGTTATTCTAAAAGTATAAGATTCTGCTACCAAAAAGAACTAATTATTAATTGTTTTAGCTATTTTTGTACTATCAAAACCAGTATGAATTAGCTCTTATGGAAAACTCCTCTCCTTATTATCAACTTGCGCATGATTTTGCCTTGCTTACCAACCGGTCTATTTTCCTTACAGGAAAAGCGGGAACGGGAAAAACGACTTTTCTGCATAAACTCAAAAAGGAAACAAAGAAACAACTGGCAGTGGTTGCACCTACCGGTGTGGCCGCTATCAATGCCGGAGGAACCACCATGCATTCATTTTTTCAACTACCTTTTACACCTTTTATTCCTACACCCGAAGGACGTAAAAATCTGATAGAAAAAATGAAGATGCAGGGAAATCGGCGCAAGGTATTGCAGGAACTGGAGTTGCTGGTGATAGACGAAATAAGTATGGTGCGGGCCGATGTGCTCGATTCGGTGGATACGATCCTGCGTCACGTTCGTTATCGCAACAATGAGCCTTTTGGTGGTGTTCAGGTGATATTTATCGGCGATATGTTTCAGCTTTCGCCTGTGGCTTCCGATGATGAGTGGCGTATGTTGAGTCAGTATTATGCCAGTCCGTACTTTTTTCATTCTCAGGTTATATTGCAGCAGCAGCCGGTTTATATCGAGCTGGACAAAATATTTCGTCAAACCAATGCAAGCTTTATTCAGGTACTCAACGAAGTGCGAAATAACTGCTTGTCCGATTCCAGTCTCCGGTTGTTGCAAAGTCGCTACAATCCGCTCTTTGTGCCACCGGCTGATGATACCTACATTACGCTTACCACACACAATTACAAAGCCGATCAGATAAATGCTGAAGAACTGGCCAAGATAAAAGGAAAGATATACAGCTTCGATGCAACTATAGAAGGTGAATATCCCGAGAAAAGTTACCCGACTGAGAAAACACTCGAATTAAAAATCGGGGCTAAAGTGATGTTTCTGAAAAACGATACCGAAACTCCACGTCGGTTTTTTAATGGCAAGATAGGTGTTATTGAGAAGATAAATGATAACAGCATTACTATTCAATGCCCTGACGATGCTGAATCTATTGAGTTAGGAAAAGCTGTGTGGGAAAATATCCGGTATTCAACCAACGCGGTTACCAAACAAATAGAAGAAAACGAATTGGGCAAGTTTATTCAATATCCGTTACGGCTGGCATGGGCCATTACCATTCATAAAAGTCAGGGACTCACCTTTGATAAGGCTGTGATTGATGCCGGATCGGCTTTTGCTCCGGGGCAGGTGTATGTAGCGCTGAGTCGTTGCCGTTCGTTGGAAGGGATGGTGCTATTGAGTAAAATAAATCCCGGAAGTATTCAGAATGATCGCCAGATAGTGGAACACGAACGTAATAAGTTGTCCGTTGAAACACTTGAAATGCAACTGAATGAATCACGCAATGTGTATCGCAGCTTTATCCTGATGCAACTTTTTGATTTTAAAAATGAAGTAGGTCAGTTATCGCGTTTAATAAAAGAAACTACTGATGTGCAGTCTTCGTTTAATGAGGAAACTTTGACCTACCTCAACAATATACTGCGTCAGGCACAGGCATTACAGGAAGTGGCTTCGAAATTTCAAAACCCAGTTACTTGGTATTCTCGATCTGTATCCGGTAGATGAAGAACATTTGCAAAGTAGGATTACGGCTGCTGTAGAATTTTTCGGAACCAGAATGAATAATCTGATTGAGACATTGCGGCAATCACCGGCAGTTACTGACAGCAAGTTGCATGCTGCCGACTACAACGACGGTGTACGAATGATTTTCTCTAATATTGCTCAGAAAAGCTTTTTAATGAAGGGTCTGAAACTCAGGTTTACAGTGGAAGATTACTTTGTTTTAAAAAATACATTTGCCGTACCTGATTTTACAGTAAATGCTTATGCAAAAACAAGTTCAAAGCAAAAGCTTACTACGCGACAGCCAGAGTTGTACCGACGGTTAATGACACTTCGTAACCATATCTGCGAACCGCTGGACCTGCCTATTTACCTTGTTGCCGGATCGCAAACACTGAATGAAATGTCCGACTATCTGCCCCAGACCGAAAAAGATTTACTTCAGATAAGCGGTTTTGGACCGGCTAAAGTAGATAAATATGGCAAGGCGTTTCTGGAAGTTATCCTGTCCTATTGTAAAGAGAACAAACTTTCGTCGCTTATGGACGAAAAAGAAAAGCAGAAGGAGAAAAAAGAAAAGAAACCCGTTGGTGAAACATTCCGTACATCGCTGGCCATGTACAAAGAAGGAAAAACAATTCAGGACATAGCTTTTACACGCAATCTGCATGAAGGTACCATAGTTGGTCATTTGGAAAAATATGTGCTAAGTGGTGAACTGGATATAAACGACTTTATTAGTCCTGAAAAACGTGAAAAGGCTGCAGACTTAGTAAGAAAAGGGTCAGAAACCGGCTCCATATATGAAATGTTGGGGGCGTTTCTGAATTATACGGAAGTAAAAATGTTTATGGCCTGGCTGAGGAGTGAAAAGAAATAACTTTTTTCTATCTTTGATGCTCTAAATCTATATCTAAATATACAAAACCTAACCAATCAACCTGAATGCTATCTACATTTTACAGAAAATATGCAAACCACGGAATAATGAAATTCTTTAAATATGGTTTGGTCGGAGCGTTAGGTTTAGTAGTCGATATGGCTGTTTTTTACCTGATGAATAAAAGGTTAGGCATTAATTATGTTGTTTGCAACATTAGCAGTTCAACCCTGGCTGTGATACATAATTTTATGCTGAATAGTTACTTTACCTTCAATGTTACAGATCGGAAGATAAAGCGTTTTTTATCTTTTTACGCTATAGCTTTGGTAGGAATGGCCATAAGTACCGGAATCCTGGCATTACTCATCGACATCTTTAAGCTGGACAGTATGATTTCCAAGTTTATATCCATAGTTATTGTTGCATTGATGCAATATTTTTTCAACCAGAAACTCACTTTTCGAATTCATAAATCAAACTAAAAATGGAAACACTCAGTGTTATTGTTCCTTGTTATAACGAGGAGGAAGTTATCACCGAATCATATAGCCGATTAAAAAAAGTTCTTGATGGAATAAGCAGCTATCAGACCGAAATAATCTTTATCAATGACGGCAGTAAAGATCGCACAGCAGAAATGCTCAGCGATATTGCTGCTACCGACAAACAGGTAAAAGTACTACACTTCTCACGGAACTTTGGACATCAACCGGCTGTTACAGCGGGTATTCATTATTGTACCAGCGATTTGACAGTAATTATTGATGCTGATTTACAGGATCCGCCGGAACTGATTCCGGAACTGATAGAGACACTGAAACGGGAACAGGCCAATGTGGTGTATTGCGTAAGAGAAAAACGTCAGGGTGAAAGTTTTTTCAAAAAACTATCAGCAAGAATTTTTTATCGTTCCATGAACTACCTGTCGGAAATCAATTTTCCGCTTGATACCGGTGACTTTCGCTTGATAGACAAACAGGTGATGGATGAATTTAAAAAATTCCGCGAAAAAGGTAAATATATACGGGGCATTATCAGTTGGATAGGCTTTAAGCAAGTACCCTTTGCTTACCAGCGTCAGGCTCGTTTTGCGGGTGAAACAAAATATCCATTGAGTAAAATGATTCAGTTTGCATCAACTGCCATGCTCTATTTTTCCAAAAAGCCGTTGAAACTGGCTACTGGCTTAGGTTTTATCACTGTGATGATCGGTATTGTATACGCTCTTTATACCCTCATAGGTAAGATAGTTGGTTATACACATGCGCTGTCCGGATGGAGCTCACTTATTATATTGATCGTATTTTTTGGTGGTGTGCAGCTTCTTACGGTAGGTGTGTTGGGGCAATATATCGGAATTCTTTTTGATGAAGTAAAAGACAGGCCGGAATATATTGTACAGAAAGAAGAAAATATAGAGAAAAACTAAACTAATGGGTCTTCGATGGAGTTTCCCAAGTCTTCGATAGAGTATCCTAAGTCTTCTATAGAGTATCCTAAGTCTTCGATGGAGTTCCCCAAGTCTTCGAGAGAGTTCCCCAAGTCATCTACGAGCTAGTACAAGTCTTCGACAAGGTAGTACAAGTCATCTACGAGCTAGTACAAGTCTTCGACAAGGTAATGCAAGTTATCTACGAGCTAGTACAAGTCTTCGACAAGGTAATGCAAGTTATCTACGAGCTAGTACAAGTCTTCGATAAGTTAGTTCTAGTTTTTTTATAAACGAGTGCAATTAAATTGCCGTTTTATTGATTCTGGCTACCCATACTCTCATTTATTGTTATTCTTTCGCGATTATCTAAACAAAAGTTGATGAATGAACGTTCATTTTATAAATTTATTTAGTAGTTTTGCAGTGAAAAAGAAATATCAATATACATTGATAACATTGAAACAATATGAAAGAAAAAGTTAGTGATAAATATTCGGCGCTGCTTCATGCAACACTTACGATGGTGAATAATCGAGGATTTCACGATGCTCCCATGTCTAAAATAGCTAAGTTGGCAGGAGTTTCGCCGGCAACCATTTACTTGTATTTTGAGAATAAGCAAGATTTGATTAACAAGCTTTATGTAGAGGTCAAAGCGTCTTTTTGTAGTCATGCTTTTCAGGGATACAATCCTGAATTACCTGTAAAAAAAGGATTTGAGATAATTTGGTATAATATTGCCGACTATAAACTGAACAAAGTGGAGGAATCAATGTTCTTATCTCAGTGCGACAATACGCCTATGATAGATGGTGAAAGTATACAAGAAGGTTTAAAGCATTTGCAACCTTTACTAGACTTGTGGGAACGTGGCAAAAAGGAAGGTATTATCAAACCTATATCGCCCTATTTGCTTTATGCTTATACCATTTATCCTTTGTCTTTTTTACTGGCTATGCATGTAAAAAGCCTTTGTGAAGTAGGTGGAAAATACCGCTTGGAAGCTTTTCAGGCAGCATGGGATTCTATTAAGGTCTGATTTTTTTATCCAATTTAAAGAATGAACGTTCATTATTTTGGTTTTTAATACCGATAATAATAAAAGAAAAAAACGATGAATAAAACAATTATTTTAGACAAACGACCTGTAGGGAAACCACAGCTCACTGATTTTAAATTTATTGAAGACGAGAAACCTCAACCGGGAGCAAACAAAATAGTATTAAAAGCAAGCTATGTTTCCGTTGATCCGTATTTGCGGGGCAGAATGAGTGATGCTAAATCGTACTCCGCTCCTTTTGAATTACAAAAACCGATAAGTTCGGGTGTAGTAGCTGAAGTTGTGGAGTCAAATCTTGCCGGTTTCAGCCAAGGTGATTTTGTATCGGGACTCCTTGAATGGAAAGAATATCAAAAATCGGATGGTAAAGGTTTGCTCAAAGTTGTTCCGGCTAAAGCCGCGTTATCAGCTTATTTAGGTATCTTGGGAATGACTGGGTTGACTGCCTATCTGGGACTAACCGAAATTGGAAAGCCCAAGCAAGGTGAAACATTGGTGGTGTCGGGTGCGGCAGGTGCTGTAGGAAGCGTAGTCGGACAAATCGGGAAAATACTGGGCTGTCACGTTGTGGGTATTGCCGGCACAGATGAAAAAGTAGCGATGCTTAAAGCGAAGTATGGTTTTGATGCTGCCATTAATTACAATACAACGGAGAATATGAAGGAAGCTATTGCAAAGGCTTGTCCTGATGGTGTAGATGTCTATTTTGATAATGTGGGCGGCGAAATCACCGACGGTGTATTGGCTAACATTAACCAGTTTGCACGTTTGATTATATGCGGTTCTATTTCTGTTTATAATGAAACTTCAGTGCCGATGGGTCCCCGGGTAGAGACAACACTGGTAAAAAACAGTGCTTTGATGCAGGGATTCATTGTCCGCAATTATGCTGCTAAGTTCCCTGAAGCACTGGCAAAACTGACCGAATGGGTGCAAGAAGGCAAACTTACTTATACCGAAACTATCGTAGACGGATTTGATCAGATTCCACAGGCATTTATCGGACTTTTCGAAGGAAAGAACAATGGCAAAATGATCGTAAAGATCTGACTATAGTTACGAGTAAATAGTTACCAGACTATTTATCTGTATTTTGCTTTATGAAACATATCATTAAACATCATTACTAACTTATTTACATTACAACAAAAATGAATTCAAATTATAAAAACATTTTTTCTCCTTTTACTTTTCCGGTTTCCGGCATTGAAGTGGCTAACCGAATAGTGATGGCTCCCATGACTACTTTTTCTGGAAACGATGATGGCACTACTACCGATGCCGAAGTGGCCTATTACAAGGAACGTAATCAGTCTGCCGGACTACTAATTACTGCTTGCGCCTATGTAATCAGACATGGTAAAGGATTTCACGGACAGATTGGTGCCGACACCGATGAACTGATTCCTAGTCTGAGACGAATAGCCGAAACCCTGAAAGCAAATGGTAATAAAGCAGTACTTCAGATCTATCACGGAGGTAGAATGTCGCCTCCGGAAGAATTGCTTGACGGACAATCGGTAAGTGCCAGCGCTGTTGCTGCCGAAAGAGAAGGTGCACAGGTTCCACGCGAAATGACAGAGTCGGAAATAGAAGAAACCATTGCGGCTTTTGGTGAAGCAACCCGTCGCGCTATTGCAGCCGGTTTTGATGGTGTGGAAATACATGGAGCTAATACCTATCTGCTGCAACAATTCTTCTCGCCTCATTCCAATAGAAGAACCGATAAGTGGGGAGGCGATCTGATAAAGAGAATGACTTTTCCGTTGGCAGTGGTTGATTCCGTGAAACGAGCAGCTGCGCTTGCCGGTCGACCATTCCTTGTAGGATACCGCATTTCGCCCGAAGAAATGGAAAATCCGGGTATTACCATGGAAGATACACTTTATTTGGCAGAAGCTCTATCGCGTAAAGAGCTGGACTATTTGCATGTTTCCGTTATGGATTTTTGGGCTGGCTCTATGCGCGATAAGCAAGATACAGCTGCCCGCGCTCAACTAATTGCTGCTAAAGTCGGGCATATTCTTCCTGTTATTGGTGTTGGTGGTTTTCATACACCGGAAGATGCTGAGAAAGTCCTTGCCACAGGCATTCCATTAGTGGCTATGGGACGCGAGCTTTTGATGGATCCACACTGGTTGAAGAAAGTAAAAGAGAACGTTACTGACAAAATAGAAACCGAACTGGATATTAATGCTCAGGATGCATTGAAGATACCTACTCCACTTTGGCAAGGACTTGTTTTAAGAACAGGTTGGATGCCAATGAAAAAATAAAGACACGAACAATTTAATTTATAAATCTTTAAAACAATAATTATATGAATAATTTTGAGTTTAGAAACCCAACAAAGATTATTTTTGGAAAAGACAAAATAGCTAATCTGGCAACGGAGATTCCTGCAAATGCAAAGATCCTTATGTTGTACGGAGGCGGAAGCATTAAAAGTAACGGCGTTTATGATCAGGTAAAACAGGCTCTTGCTGCTTTTGAAGTCATTGAATTCGGAGGTATCCCTGCAAATCCTGAATATGCCGTGCTGATGAATGCATTGGAACAGATAAAAACGCAAAAGATTACTTTTTTGCTGGCTGTAGGCGGTGGTTCGGTGATCGACGGAACCAAGTTCTTGTCGGCAGCAGCTGAATACGATGGTGAAACTCCCTGGGATATCCTTACGGGCAGAAAGCCCATATTGAAAGGCATGCCCTTCGGAACTGTATTGACTTTACCGGCTACCGGTTCGGAAATGAATTCCGGATTTGTGCTTACACGCAAGGAAACAAAAGAAAAACTGGCATCGGGTGGACCTGCTTTGTATCCGCAGTTTTCTATTCTCGATCCGCAAGTGGTGCGTTCTATCCCTCAAAAACAGATTGCAAACGGACTGGCAGATGCATTTACCCATGTGTTGGAACAATATATGACTTACCCGAATCATGCTTTGTTGCAGGATCGGTTTGCCGAAAGTATTCTTCAAACGCTGGTAGAGGTTGCTCCCACCATGCTGAAAGATCCTTCGGATTATGATGCTGCTTCCAATTTTATGTGGAGTTGTACCATGGCACTTAATGGTTTAATTGGAGAAGGTGTTCCTCAGGATTGGGCCGTACATATGATGGGTCATGAACTGACAGCTTTATTTGGTATTGATCATGCCCGTACACTGGCCATCATTGCTCCTAGTCATTACCGCTATAACCTGGACAGTAAAAAAGAAAAACTAGCTCAGTATGCAGAACGTATCTGGAATGTAAACAGCGGAACTCTGGAAGAAAAAGCGAAAGTCGGTATCGAGAAAACGGAAGAATTTTTCCATTCGTTGGGTATCAAAACCCGGTTGTCGGAATATACCGAAGACTATTCGGGTACTGCCGAAATGGTATCGAAACGTTTTACCGAACGTGGTTGGCTGGGGCTGGGTGAAAACCACAAAGTAGCTCCTGCTGATGTGGCTAAAATAATAGAAATGAGTTGTTAAATAAACAGAAGAATAAAATGAATACAATTCTCAAAGTATTAATCGTATTGACATCGCATAGCGATTTGGGCAATACCGGACACAAAACCGGATTTTGGATTGAGGAGTTTGCTGCTCCTTATTACGTACTGGCTGATGCCGGAGTACAAATCACATTGGCATCGCCTCTGGGGGGCCAACCTCCTATCGATCCGAAGAGTGCATTGCCGGAATCACAGACGGCTGCAACACGTCGGTTCGATGGTGATGCTGCATTGCAGGAAAAACTGGCGCATACAGCAAAGCTGGCTGATGTGAAAGTGGAAGATTACGATGCCGTATTTTATCCGGGCGGACACGGTCCGCTGTGGGACTTGGTCAATGACGCTAACTCCATTGCTTTGATAGAAAACTTCTACAAACAACAGAAACCGATTGCTTTTGTGTGTCATGCTCCCGGAGTTTTGATTAAAACCAAGTTGCCAAACGGAGAACCTCTGGTAAAAGGTAAAAATGTTACGGGATTCTCGGACTCCGAAGAAGAAACTGTACAACTAACTAAGGTGGTGCCGTTTTTACTGGAAGATGAATTTAAAAAGCTGGGTGCGAACTACAGTAAAGGTCCTGATTGGGGATCGTACGTAAAAGTCGACGGCTTGTTGATTACCGGACAAAACCCGGGATCTTCCGAAGCTGCAGCTAAAGAGCTCATAAAACTGTTGAAGTAAACTAATTATGCTCGATGATCTGCAGACTGACCGTCGGGCATAATTTAATATCAATTAAGAATACCAGATACACTGAAAATTAGTACAGAGGTGAGTGACGACAATTGCGTTAAACTATTAATAAAACAGAACAATGAAAACTACCAATTTAATTCAAAATATTTTTCGCATACTACTGGGTGCTTTTCTTGCATTTGCAGGTTTTAGTCACCTAACGTTTAATAGGGCAGAGTTTCTGGCTCAGGTTCCTCAATGGGTTCCTCTCAATCCGGATCTGGTGGTAATTCTTTCCGGTATCGTAGAGATCAGTCTGGGACTTTCTCTGATCTTTTTTCTAAAACAAAAAAGGAATATCGGAATGCTTGCTGCTATTTTCTTTATATTGGTATTTCCCGGAAATATATCCCAATATATAAACCACGTAAGTGCTTTTGGTTTAAATACAGATGCACTTAGATTGGCACGGTTGTTTTTTCAACCGGTGTTAGTGGTTTGGGCTCTTTGGAGCACCGGTGTATTTATAAAATCCGAAAAATAATATTCTAACCATAGAAACATAAAAATCAAAATGAAAACCATGTACACAGCAGTAGCTACTGCAACAGGAGGTCGTAACGGCCATGTAAAATCAGATAACGGTGTGTTGGATCTTCAGGTGCGGATGCCTAAGGCTTTGGGCGGACGCGATGATGAAAATACCAATCCGGAACAATTGTTTGCTGCCGGTTATGCGGCTTGTTTCGACAGTGCATTAAACCTAATCCTTAAACAAGCCAGAATTAAAACGGGCGAAACCAGCGTTACTGCCAAGGTAAGTCTTGGACAGACAGAGAACGGAGGTTTTGGTTTAGCAGTGGAGATGGCTGTGAATATCCCGAATATCAGTCAGGAAGAAGCACAGGATTTTGTTGAAAAAGCACATCAGGTTTGTCCTTATTCCAATGCAACAAGAGGAAATATCGACGTAAAATTGACGGTAAGCGTCAACGAGTAAAGATTACACAAGACTCCTTATTCTCACAAAGCGATCATCTGAATTTCAGGGGATCGTTTTTTTTGTTCAAAACCTTTTGCCTGTGTATTCGTTTTATGGCAAACATAAAAACCGATAAAATGAAGTCAACAGAACAACATAAATATAGCAACCAACTGATACACGAGAGCAGTCCGTATCTGCTGCAGCATGCCCACAATCCGGTAAACTGGTATCCATGGGGACAGGAAGCACTGGACAAGGCTAAAAGAGAGAATAAGCTGATCATTGTCAGCATTGGTTATGCTGCTTGTCACTGGTGTCACGTGATGGAGCACGAGAGCTTTGAAAACGAAGAGGTGGCAAACTATATGAACGAACATTTTGTAGCCATTAAAGTAGACCGTGAAGAACGGCCTGACATTGATCAGATATACATCAATGCCGTGCAGCTGCTTAGCGGAAGAGGCGGCTGGCCACTGAACTGTATCAGCCTGCCCGATGGTCGTCCCATTTACGGAGGAATGTATTTTCCTAAGGATCATTGGATGGATATGCTTGCGCAGGTTTCGCAATTTGTGACCAGGCATCCCGATAAAGCCGAAGAACAGGCAAGACATCTCACCGAAGGGGTTCAAAACAATGAGATGATTTATGCCGGTACCGTTGTACAGGATTTTAGTCTCGATGATTTGGACGAAATCTTTTTGCGCTGGAAAGGCAACATCGATTACAGCGAAGGTGGTTCGGCAGGTGCTCCCAAGTTTCCACTGCCGGTAGGAATGCAGTTTTTATTGCAGTATTATTACCTCACACACAATGAAGACGCATTGCGGGCTGTTACGCTCACCCTGGATAAAATGGCAGCGGGTGGTATTTACGATCAGGTTGGCGGTGGTTTCTCGCGCTATTCCACCGATGCCTACTGGAAAGTTCCTCACTTTGAAAAGATGCTGTACGATAATGCGCAACTGGTGAGTTTGTACGCAGCTGCTTATCAACAAAGCGGAAATGCAGCGTATAAAACAATTGTAAGCGAAACACTGGACTTTGTGTTGCGTGAGCTGACTTCGGACGAGGGTGGTTTTTATGCTTCGCTGGATGCCGATAGCGAGGGTGAAGAGGGTAAGTTTTATACATGGACCAAGCACGAATTACAGAAAGCCCTCGGACTTAATGCTGCGTTTATTATTGATTATTACAATGTCACCGAATCCGGTAACTGGGAGAACGGGCAGAATATTCTGTTTAAAAAGCAAACCGATGCGGCGATGGCCGATAAGTATAAGCTGACCGAAGCCGAATTGTCCGGATTTATTTCGGGAGCAAAAGCCACTTTGTTGCACGAACGGTCGAATCGGGTGCGGCCGGGACTGGACGATAAAATACTTTGCGGATGGAACGGACTTATGCTCAAGGCCTGCGTGGATGCTTACCGGGTGTTCGGCGATCAACAATACCTCGACATGGCATTGCGTAATGCTGCATTTATCAACAGCAAAATAAAACAAAGCGATGGTAGGTTGAACCGGAACTACAAAAACGGGAAAGCCACTATCAATGCTTTTTTGGATGATTATGCTTTCACTATTCAGGCCTTTATAAGTCTCTATCAGGCTACTTTTGATTACAAATGGTTGGAGGAAGCTCATGAGCTTACTGTTTACGCTATAGCGCATTTTTACGATGCTGCGAGTGCCATGTTTTATTACACTTCGGACCTTGACGCTTCGTTGATAGCCCGTAAAATGGAACTATCGGACAATGTTATTCCCTCGTCCAACTCCGAAATGGCTAAGAATCTGTATCAACTTGGGCATTATTTTTACAACGATGAATACCTGGAAATGGCCCAAAAGATGCTGTGCAATGTGAAGGAACACGCATTGGAAAGTGGTGCATATTATGCTAACTGGGATATACTGATGGGTTGGCTGGCACGCGAACCCTACGAAATAGCTATTGTTGGTGAAAATTGCGAAGCCTTGCGAAAAGAATTTGACAGCTATTATTTGCCCGATGTGTTTTTGTCGGGTGGAAAAACCGAAGGAAAGTCGGTTTTACTGAGCGGAAAACTAGTTGAAGGACAAGCCACCATCTATGTGTGCCGGAACAAGCAATGCCAGCCTCCGGTGACTGATGTGAAAGAGGCGTTGTTACAAATGTCTTTTTAGAACGTAAAGCACACATCAACAGGTCGCTCCTACAGGAGCTTATAGATGGATAAACAATCAATGCTACAAACAGATTACTCCTACGGAGCTTCGGTTATTAGCTGATTGCCTTTTTCCCTATTCTTATGCTACATTCAAACAGAGCTATAGCAGCATAATTATAACAACACCCATTCAGAAGCATGTTTTAGCTCCGGAGGAGCATACTGTTTGTAGAAACGTCCACAATCAACAAACATAAGCTCCTATGGGAGCGGCCTGTTGATGTGACGTTTAGATGGTGCTTTTGAAACAAGCCTTTGGCTTACCGTTCGAAGAGTTTTTTCAGTAAGTCGGGACGTTTCATCCGGTTCAAATCTTTGATGATTTGATTTTTATATTCCCCCTTGTACCAGAAAAAGAATTTACGTTGTTCCAGTTTTTCGTCCTTGCTTTTGGCGGTGAAAACGGGTTCGAGCGTGTAAGGATGGTAGCCCGAGTAATAAATTTCGGTAGCCAGTGTCATGGGTGTAGGAGTAAAATCCTGCACCTGTTCCAACTTAAAGTCGAAACTCTTGGTCAGCGCTGCCAGTTCGGCCATATCTTCGTTGTGGCACCCGGGGTGACTCGAAATAAAGTACGGAATCAGCTGTTGGTTCAGTCCTGCCTCCCGATTAATCCGCTCAAATTTCTTTTTAAACTCGCCAAAATAGGCAAAGCTGGGTTTGCGCATCAGGTTTAGCACCGCGTCCGACGTATGCTCGGGAGCAATCTTCAACCGTCCGGAAACGTGGTTGGTAATCAGTTCGCGGATGTATTCCTCGTGGCTTTTGTTTACTTCCACATTTTTAGGGTCGGTCAGTAAAATGTCGTAACGCACACCGCTGCCAATAAATGATTTTTTGATGCCCGGCAACTGATCGACCGAGCGGTAAATATCCAGCAAAGGCGTATGGTCCGTATTGAGATTAAAGCAGGGCTTTGGAAAAATGCAGGACGGCTTTTGACATTGCCGGCAGATATACAGATTTTTTCCCTTCATCTTGTACATATTGGCCGAGGGACCGCCCAAATCGCTCAGATAGCCCTTGAAATCGGGCATAGCGGTAATCTTTTTCACCTCATTCAGTATCGATTCTTTGGAACGCGACACAATATGCTTGCCCTGATGAGCCGAAATGGTACAGAACGAGCAGCCGCCAAAGCATCCGCGGTGCATGTTTACCGAAAACTTAATCATTTCGTAGGCCGGAATAGCCTTGCCCTTGTATTTGGGGTGCGGCACGCGTGTGTAGGGCAAGTCGTACGAAGCATCCAGTTCGGCCTCTTTCAGCGGTTCGTAGGGCGGATTGACTATCACCCAGCGGTTGCCCGTTTTTTGCAACAACCGGTTGGCCTCGTATTTATTCGATTCTTTTTCGATATGCTTGAAGTTGGAAGCATATAACTTTTTATCTTTCAGGCAAACCTCGTGCGAAACCAGTTCCAGGTTTTTCCATTTCGGATGAGCCGGAATTTCCTTCGATAAAAACGAGGTTTGTGGTATATTTGTCATCTCTTTGAAGGTTTTACCTTCGCGAATCTGTTTTATCAGTTCAACTATGGGCTTCTCTCCCATCCCATAAATGAGCAAATCAGCCTTGGAATCGACCAAAATGCTTGGCATAAGTTTATCCGACCAATAATCGTAATGTGTGTAGCGGCGCAGCGAAGCTTCGATTCCACCGATGACAAGGGGCACTTCCGGATAGAGTTTTTTGATAATGGCAGCATAGGTAATGGTAGCATAATCAGGACGCATGCCCGATTTTCCATCAGGGGTGTACGCATCGTCGGACCGCAAGCGTTTGTTAGCCGTGTAATGGTTCACCATGGAATCCATATTGCCCGCTGAAATGGCAAAAAACATGCGTGGACGACCCATCTTTTTGAAATCGCGCAGGTCGTCGCGCCAGTTAGGCTGAGGCACAATGGCCACCTGCAATCCCTGTGCTTCGAGCAAGCGCCCGATAACAGCCGCCCCGAAAGCAGGATGGTCGATATACGCATCGCCACTGAAAAGGACCACATCTACTTCGTTCCAACCGCGAAGTTCCAGTTCTTTTTTGGTAGTAGGAAGAAAATCGGTGAGTTGATATATTTTGGTTTGCATAAAGTTTTCTGTAAAAAACACTTCTGTAGCCATTTGGTTCAAAAGCGTGCGCAAAGGTACGGAAATAATCCATTTCTTTAAAGGACGGACTACAAACAAATTAATTATGCTAATCAGGAGTTGTAAACATACACATTCCACTTGTAATGAGTTGTTTCCCGTAGGGAATGTATATCAATAGAAGATGAAAACACACGCAACTAATTCCCCGTAGGGGATAAACAAAGAAAAATATGAATGTTCCCGATAAATCGGGACAAGCTCTACGGACAATCACATACATGCCTGTTTATTCTATGGATATATAAGTCCTACGGACTATTTTTTCAACTACTGATTCGTATTAATTGTGAGAATAATCGGTTATAGTTGTGGGTTCGTCCAATGCTTAATCCCCTACCCTGTCTTTCTAACCGAAATCCAATCATAATTAATTCTAATTATTTTTAATTTAGCGCAAGATCTATTTGTAGTTTTGGGACAAATTCATAAATTCGTGCCGTTAACTGATAAACAAGTTGTACATAACTAGATCTTTATGTAGATCGGGTACAAGTTGTAATTACTGATTAAAATAGTGCGTTGAAAACGGAAAAATGCTTCGTGAGGGCTCATTTTAGTGCTGCAAAACTGCGGCATGACCTTATGGGGCAATAAAAGGCCGTCGCAAAACTGCGGCATGGTATTATTTGCAAATAAAGTGTTGCCGCAGTTTTGCGACAAGGAATTATTGACAAATAATTTGTTCCCGCAGTTTTGCAGCAAGAAATTATTCGCAAATAAAGTGTTGCCGCAGTTTTGCGACAAGGTATTATTGGCAAATAATGTGTTCCTGCAGTTTTGTAACACCAAAACATCTTAATATTTTAAATATATACTGATTTGAATATTTAGTCGTCTGAAATAAGTAGTTTCCAATATTTAATGAATTATTTCTATCACATAGCACGCATATGGAACATTCCGATACATTCCCGATTAATCGGGACAAGCTGGGAGAAATAATGGGGAAGAAAAGACTTAGGTCACCTGGTAAAAGTATCTGAAGATACTTTTGCTTGGTCCGAAATTATCCCAGTACCCGGGATAGTACTATGTGTTCTTAGTCTTATATCTTCCAGTTAAAACCAGTGTGAACTATTGTGGTAAAAAACATAGCAATAATATTGAATGGCCTGTTTTTTTATAACCAAATATTCAGATCAGATCTTGTAACTCGTAACTATTTGCTCGTAACTATATTTTCAAGTAACAATTAAAAATAATGCTTTATGAAGAAAATCAATTCTGTAAATTTTCAACCTTTCAAAAACAATGAACATGGTCAGTTTCACAAAGTAATCAGAGATGCACTTTTAGCCACTCCGGCTGTGAATACCGTTGTTATCAAGTTTTCTCAATCGTATGTAGATGCTATTACGGCCGAACTTATGGCTATTGATGTGGAACAAGGTAGTCAGCATACCGGTCCCATTGAGGATTCGGATTTATTTCGTGACCGACTTTATCGCTCGTTTGTGCTGCAGATCCATTCTGGTCTGTTGAGTTTTGACCCGGCTGTGCAGGAAGCTGCCAATCGTATTTTACGAATCGTTAATCAGGTAGGCGATATGCGAAGAGAACCTTACAACCAAGAAAGTGAAACCCTGGCCAGCCTGATAAATCAGCTTGAGAACAATTATACTGCCGATATTAAATTATGTAATTCGGAACTGCATTTATCAAAACTAAAAGAAGCAAATAACTCGTTTATAACCAATTTTGGCACCCGGTCTACCGAAGCTTCGCTTCGCATCAGTGGTGATGTACGTATAGCACGCGCGGTTACTGATCCTATTTTTAAAAATATATGCAGTGTAATCAATGCTATGGTTTTGTTGAACGGTGAAGAATTGTTCAGCACTTTTATTGATAAAGTAAACTATGAAATAGACTATTATACAAATACTATCAATAAGCGAAGCAGCTCCGGCAAAGATGATGAAGAAGAAAAGGACAACAAAGACAATCCTGTTACTCCGTCATAGATAACTTTTAGTTTTAGCCTTTCGATAGTCTCACCCTCCGAGTGAGGCTATCATTTTTATACCTGATACTCTGTTACGATGAATAAACCAATTACACACGATCAGAAGGTTATCGAAGCTCACCGTCGGAACGAATACCTGCTTCGTGTCCGTAAGTTACTCCATGAAATGGGCATTGGCTCCGTTTTTCCTAAGTTTTCACCAGCATTTCTTGAACTTTTTTATACATGCAGGGGTCAGTTTCTGAATCTGAAAGCTGCTGAAGAATGTCCGCTGACATCTAAAGAGCTAAAATCAATTCAGGTGTCGATGTACGATTGGTGCAAAGACTCCCGGGTGCCCATCAAGGGAACGGATTACCAAATGCGGATTATCGACTTTTATGAAATTTGGCAGCCCTTGATGTTTTTAATCAATGTATCAAATGATTCTGGCCACAAAAAAGCCTATGCCAAATATCATCAAACACCTGAAGTCTATGAAACATTCGGTACTCTTAGCGATTTGTATGACGATATTTTTCAGAATTCACAGGATTCGGCTTTAGGCAAACTGAAAGAGTTGATACATTTTCTTTCGTTTATGTGCAGCAGCGTGGAGCGCAACCTGTATTGGATGAATGTTTTGGACGAAAACTTTGAACCGGATGGACGAATGCGACGCACCATCATTTTGCATGTTGTAAAGTCGCAGAACATAAATTTTGTGTTCGAAAAAGCATCCCGTCCTGCTTTTCGGGTAGGCTTTCCCAACGTCAACGAAGGCATTAGTTGGGCGCAAATTGCTCCGGCAGCATGGGGAAGTGAGGAAGAAAATGCCGACAAAAAACTGGATGTGTATATTCAGTCGCACGCGCTTATACGTATGCGCGAACGCATTGATGGGTTACCCGAACCGATGTGTGTGCTGAATCTCAACCAGTCTATCAATGTGAACCCGGTAGTGACGGTTCGCGAGGATAAGGATTTACTGATTGAATACCGCATTGACGGGCTCAAGATAGGTTATGTGGTGGCTACGCGGCAAAAAGATATTGTGGTGATACGCACCTTTCTGTTTATAACCTTTAGCGGTACGCCCGAAGGACTGAAGCTTTCGCAGATAACCGGACTCAACATGTTCGACAAAAAATACCTGGCCATCGACAAGCTCAGCACCTTTCTGAAAGCCGATATACGCGAGAATCCGGTATTGGCCGATCTGTTCACGCGGGCCGGTTGTGGCGATCTGTTTCAGACTGATAGAATCATGGATTATGTAAATACCAAAAACGAATCCTCGTTTTCATCGGACTTGTTGATTAAATACATGAATCTGCTCGATTATAAAATTGAACCAAAGCAGCCTGTAGAAGAAGAAAAGACAGAAAGCGCAGCGGAGCCCCAACCCGAACTCGCAGTGGAACCTCCAAAATCTTTCAAATATAAGCTTGTGTTTAATTTAGTCGGAATCATTTTATCAGTCCCCTACCTTATTTTTGTGGCTTTAAGATTTTTATTCAAACGTTGTGTCAACAAAACCGCTCGTAAAACGAATTTATATACCTTTTTTTCCGTAATTTTGTGCCTGAATTTTTAAATCCATACCATTATGAATATAACAGATCGTTTTCTGAAGTATGTTAGTTTTACTACCACTTCCGACGAGAACACCAATATGACTCCCAGCACGCCGGGACAAAAGATTTTTGCACGTTATCTTGTTGAAGAACTTAAATCCATTGGGTTGCAAGAGGTGGAATTGGATACTAACGGCTATGTAATGGCTACGCTGCCGGCTAATACCGACAAAAAAATTCCAACCATTGGTTTTATTGCCCACATGGACACTAGTCCCGACATGAGCGGAAAACACGTGAAACCACGCATTGTGATGAACTACGACGGCGAGAACATTGTACTCAACGAAGAAAAGGACATTGTTTTCGATACGGCAAAATATCCCGAAATTCTGCAATATAAAGGTCAGGACATCATTGTTACCGATGGAACAACCCTGCTTGGTGCCGACGATAAAGCCGGACTAACCGAAATAGTAACAGCTATGGAGTATCTGATAGCTCATCCCGAAATTAAGCATGGTAAAATTCGGATAGGTTTCACTCCCGATGAAGAAATCGGTCAGGGTGCCGATCATTTCGAGGTGGCGAAATTTGATGCAGAATGGGCTTACACCATGGATGGTGGCGAAATAGGCGAACTGGAGTTCGAAAACTTCAATGCTGCCGGAGTCAAAGTGCATTTCAAAGGGTTGAATGTACATCCTGGTTATGCTTATCACAAAATGCTTAATTCTATGCGAATAGCTCAGGAGTTTGTAGGCATGTTACCACGTTGGGAAACTCCCGAACATACTCAGGACTACGAAGGTTTCTACCACCTGACAAATATGGAAGGAAATGTTGAAAAATCAACATTAAGCTATATTATCCGCGATCACGATCGTGACCGTTTTGAACGCCGAAAGAAAGAAATCATACACTTGGTTAATAAAATTAATGCCGAATTTGGTGAAGGTATAGCTACCATTGAAATTAAAGATCAGTATTACAATATGCGTGAGAAAGTGGAACCGGTGATGCACATTGTCGATCTGGCCTTCGAAGCCATGGAGGCAGTGGGTGTAAAACCGAATGTGAAACCTATTCGCGGGGGTACCGATGGAGCCCGTCTTTCGTTCGAAGGTCTGCCCTGCCCCAACATCTTTGCCGGTGGTCATAATTTTCACGGACGCTTTGAATATGTTCCCGTGCAGTCGATGGAAAAAGCCATGCAAGTGGTGGTAAAGATTGTGGAAATACTTGCTAATAAATAAATACAAGCTCTGAGTCCCCTGAAGTGGGATTTAAAGACTTTTTCTCAGATAAAATAAATACAAATAATTAAACAACTACAATACTAACCAAACTCCCATTAGGGGTTTGAGGTCATGATTATGAAAACTACTCCATTTACAAACATCCACATTGCTCTGGGAGCAAAAATGCACGAATTTGCCGGTTACAACATGCCTATTGAATACAGCGGAATTACCGACGAACACATCGCGGTTCGCAATGCTGTAGGGGTTTTTGATGTGTCGCACATGGGTGAATTCTGGGTAAAAGGTCCAAATGCATTGGCTTTTCTTCAGAAAGTAACTTCGAACGATGTTTCTATACTACCAATCGGTAAAGCGCAATATTCTTGCTTTCCAAACGGTAAAGGTGGTATTGTGGACGACTTGTTGGTTTATCATTTCGAAGAAAATAAATACCTGTTGGTAGTAAATGCTTCCAATATTGAAAAAGACTGGAACTGGTGTGTGGAAAACAATACCGAAGGAGCAGAACTTGAAAATGCTTCCGACTGGATGGCTCAGCTGGCAGTACAAGGACCTAAAGCTACTGAAATGTTGCAGAAGCTAACCAGCACCGATCTTTCGCAGATTCCGTATTACAGCTTTGCGGTAGGTAGTTTTGCAGGCATCGACAACGTCATTCTGTCTAACACGGGTTATACCGGTGCAGGAGGCTTCGAATTGTATTTTTACCCCGAAGCCGGAGAGAAAATATGGAATGCTCTTTTTGCTACCGGTGCCGAATATGGCATTAAGCCAATTGGTTTGGGCGCCCGCGACTCCTTGCGACTCGAAAAAGGTTTTTGCTTGTATGGCAACGATATTGATGATACTACATCGCCTATCGAAGCCGGATTGGGATGGATTACCAAGTTCGTAGATGGCAAAAACTTTATCGACCGCTCATTGCTTGAAAAACAAAAAGCCGAAGGCGTTACACGTAAACTGGTTCGCTTTGAGTTGAAAGATCGTGGCATTCCACGTCATGGTTATGAAATTGTAAACGAAACGGGCGAGAAAATAGGTGAAGTAACATCCGGAATTATGCTCCCCGATACCAAAAAAGGCATTGGAATGGGCTATGTGGCTGTATCGCACAGCAAACCGGGAGCTGTTATTTATATTCAAATCAGAGCCAATCGTATCGAAGCTGTGGTAGTGAAGTAGAAAATTACAGGTAGATCTATAAAAAACGGTCATTGACGTAAGTGTCAATGACCGTTTTTTGTGTGCGCCGAGCATGGCGAGTATATTTGACGGTTCAAGTCCGTTATGGAGGCTATCAGTTGCCAACCATTAGCTCAAGGCAAGGGTGTCCATTGCGAA
>WSSedL1CaDRAFT_10000109_pt1 | contig 51322 bp, 44 predicted proteins | sample WetSurSL1Cattail_FD_9464 | JGI IMG/M metagenome (IMG submission 9464)
CCCAGGGGATATTCCACGCATACTGGACAAGCCTGTAATCGCAGTATGGGACTCTGACCTCAAGTCCGTGAGCCATACTCATACGATCTTTCCGATCAAGCAAGGTTTGCATGAACCAGGAGAAATTAAGATAAAACATTTCTCTTCTTCTTTTTTCCAGTTCATTCTCCCCATCCATATGAGGCACCTCCGAGAGCGTCTCATGATATCTGCGGGCAATATATTCAGTTGGATTGATCGCCTTGAGCAGGTCGCCGGAGAGGATCGTATTCCGTTCCTCAATGTTACGGGACCAGGGGAAGGTACCTGCATTCAGAAGTTCCTCCATATGGTACCACGGATAGCCGCCGAACACTTCATCTGCGCACTCCCCGGAGAGCGCCACGGTTGCATCCTTTTTCACCTCTTTGCAAAACAGCCACAGCGAGGAATCAATATCGGCCATGCCGGGCAGATCCCTGGCTGCAACTGCGTTTTCCAGTGCATCTGCAACCTGCGTGGTATCTACAGTGATATAGGTATGCTCCGAACCGCATTCATCAGCCATCCTTTTAACCCATGGCGCATCAGGATCCGGTTGATACAGGCTTGGTACGAAGTATTTTTCATTATCTGCGTAATCGATGGAATAAGTATGAAGACGGCCTTTTCCATTGTTCATGAAATACCGGGCAGCCTGAGCGGTGATCGCACTGGAATCCAAACCACCGGACAGGAAGCAGCATAGCGGCACATCTGAAACAAACTGTCTTTCCATGGCATCAAGGACCAGGCCTCTTACTCTGGAGACCGTATCCTCCAGGCTATCTTCATGCTCATAACTTTCCAGGGCCCAATATCTGTATGTATGCAGGCCGTTACTGTCAAATATCATACAATGGGCGGGCTTCAATTCGGAAATGCCGTTGAATACACCGATGCCGGGCGTTTTGGCAGGTCCGAGTCCAAATACTTCCGATAGGCCTTCCACCCCAATTTCAGGCTTTATCATCGGATTTGCAAGTAATGCCTTTATTTCTGATGCAAACAGGAAGCCACTTTTGAGACAGATATAGAATAATGGCTTAACGCCAAAATGGTCGCGTGCGAGAAAAATTCTTTTTTCTCTTTCATCCCATATGCCAAATGCAAATATTCCATTCAGGCGTTCCACACATTGCGGCCCCCAGTGAACATAGGAAAGCAGCAGCACTTCAGTGTCACAGGTGGTAGTAAAGGTATAGCCGAAGTCCTCCAGTATTTTCTTAAGCTCCAGGGAGTTATACAGCTCACCATTATAAACAATAGAATAATCAACCCCGTACTTTTGTCGGGTCATTGGCTGGGCCCCTCCTGCAGGGTCCATAACAGCAAGACGCCTGTGAGCAAGGAGCGCATGCGCCGAGAATAGGGTGCCTGATGAGTCCGGCCCTCTTTTTGCAAGTGTCGCTGACATTGCTTCCACAAGGGGATACTTGTCCGTTAAATCTTCCTTTAAATCAATCCATCCTGCTATTCCACACATAAAACCCTCCAGAAATTCTTATTTGCTATACATGATATATTGTTCAATATATGAGTAAGGAGCATGTAGATGATATTATTTACAAAAAAAAATTTTTAAGCTGTGCTATATTGGGTATATTTATATTGATTTTCAAAATAGATAATTGAAGGAGAATACCATCATGATTAATGAGAAGATCGAAAATCTTTTGAATGATCAATTGAACAAGGAACTATTTTCCGCATACCTCTATCTTTCCATAGAGGCATATTTCAACTCAATCAACCTGCAGGGCTTCGCACATTGGTTCAGAGTACAGACAAAGGAAGAGAGAGATCATGCGCTGCTGTTTTTTGAATATATCAATAGAGTCGGCGGAAGGGTGAAGCTACAGCCGATCGAAGGACCCAAGGTAGATTTCGCCTCCATTCAGGAGGCGCTTGCACAATCACTGGAGCATGAGCGCTTTGTGACAAACTCCATTTACAACATTGTAGACGTTGCCAGACAGGAAAGAGACCACAAGACGGATTCCTTCCTGAAATGGTTTATTGATGAGCAAGTCGAGGAAGAGGAAAATGCAGATAATAACATGAAGAAATACGAACTGGTAAAGGACGATGGCAGAGGAATTCTCATGCTGGATGCCGAGTTCGCCACAAGAGTTTACACACCAGCCCCTGGTCTAGTGGGCCAGGGCGCTGCACAACCGTAATCTAAAGAAATGACTTGAAATTTGACAGCCTTTATACGAACAGCGTAGAGGCTGTCTTGCTTATTGAGTAAAGCTTTTAATCATTTGCCTGAAGATAAGTTTTTCGTAATTATTCAGAGGTTTTCATATATTAGAAAAGTTGCACATCATATAAAGTATGCGCAGCAAAGCTGATATGTCAAGGGGCAGTCCCCTGTCACGGTCGCAAACCAGAAGAACCGTCCCCTTGGTTTTCTAGAAATTTCAGTAGGTGATATTGCGGAAAAGACGAACCAGGCTGCTAAAAAACTTCAGAGTATTGATATGATATCAAAAGAAATCGCAAATCAATCTCAGGAAATGGCGGCAGTTGCCGAACAGTCGGCAGCAAGTACGCAAGAAATATCTGCCGCAAGCGAAGAGCAATTGGCATCCATGGAAATGGTTGCAAAAGCATCAGGTGACTTGTCAAAGATGGCTGAAGAACTCAACCATGAGATACGTAAATTTAAAATTTAATGAAACTGACAAATAATTAATGGTAAAGCCCAGAATGCAATTGTTCTGGGCTTTACCATTAGTAGATCATATCAAAAAAGATCAGGTATAGTTTATGAGCTTGATTACTCATGCAATTTGTGGTAACATTTGTATGCTATTGGACAAAATGTGAAAGGTAAATCTTTATGAAATCAACACCGAAGTGTGATAAAAAAACGGATGAACTGCTTCGCGCAAAGGCCACAGAAACTTAAGTCGGCAACGCTTTGCTCGGAGCTTGGATTCTTAAAGTAGCTGATGCTGAAACTGTACAGTAATTATATTAATTCATTATGTTTTATAGACATAAGGATTTTTCGGTGCAACTTTTTTCAGCATCACTTTTAAGAAAACGAGATTAAGGATTTTATTATAAAATCAAACTGCAGCAGGTCGTAGCCTGTACTGCAGTTTTTTATTTTATTTATCATTGTGGTCTTTGCTTCAACCTGAAAGATCGGGAGGAGCAGAGATATGAAATATGCAAATATGCAAATACGCAAATGCACAGAACATATTAAATGCACAGAACGTATTACCTGAAGAATTTTTCAAAACAATACAAGAATATATGGATGAAGATAAAGCTCAGGATTGGAGAAGATGATGAAAGAAATGCTTAAAAATAATAAAGAATACAGACTATTTGATTTCCTTCGTATTCCTTTTGGGGTATGTCCGGGATATCTACTTATTATTGTAATCAATCGCATAATAAATGCGTTAACGCCTTCATTTACCGTACTTGTAACAGCTGATTTCGTGGATACCGCTCTTTCCATATTCAGAAATGAAGAGCCCTATCACCGGATTATCATACCACTGATACTTTATATGGTTATCATATTATATTCCACACTAAACAGGGCTTTTATCAGTAACTTTATTGAAATTAGATATAATATGCAGATGGACCGATATTTTAGAAGCGAAATGATAAAAAAACGTTCAAAACTGGAATATAAATATATTGAAAATAGTCAAAGCTGGGATTTGATAACCAGAACATGCAAAGATCCCCTTGGCAAAATTTCAGGAGGGACGAAGAACCTACTAGACATAGCAGATATCATACTTCGCGTTGGTTCTCTGATGATCATACTGATGACACAAGTCTGGTGGGCGGCGCTTGTAATATTCATAGCTGCAATCCCTTTGCTGGTGCTGGCTGCAAAAGGCGGAAAAGAAATTTACAAATCAATAAAAGAATCTGAAAAATATACCAGACAAGCAGATTATTATCATAGAGTATTGTCTAATAGGGAAAACATCGAAGAAAGAACTTTGTTCGGCTATACCGATGAAATAAATAAAAAGTGGTACAACAAGTTTGAAAGTGCAAGGAAAGTAAGTCTGAAAGCCGATTTGAAATATTTTGTCCGTATGAAAACATCCAGTCTCGTAACTATTTCCATTTCCATCAGCATTATAGGATTTTTATTGCTGCCATTGTCTCAAAATGCGATCACTCTCGGCATGTTCATGGGGTTGACCACAGCGACGCTTGATTTAGTTCAGATGATGTCCTGGTATTTAGCTGATGTGGTCAGTCAATTGGCTCAGGACAGAGAATATCTGAATGATTTAACTGATTTTATGGCATTGTCGGAAAGAGAAGGCGCTACCGACCTGCCTGCCTTAAGGGAACAAATAAGCTTTGAAAGTATTGAATTTATCAATGTATCATTCCAGTATCCGGATACAGAAAAATATATATTGAAGAACTTTCACTTAAAACTGGAAAAAAATCTTCATTATGCCTTTGTTGGTGTAAACGGTGCCGGAAAGACAACAATTACGAAACTTTTAACAGGGATGTATGACAATTACACGGGTGATATCCTGATAAACGGCAAGAATTTACACGATTATAAACTGGCGGAGCTGAAGGCTGTTTTCTCAATAGTCTACCAGGATTTTGCGAAATATTGCATATCGATGAAGGACAATATTTTGCTGGGGAATATTTGTGTCCTGGAAGAAAATAATCCTGACACTCGTGCTGAGAGTATGTATGATTCGGCATATTTCATAGGGCTGAAGGAAGTAATTCAAAAAATGCCAAATGGAATAGAAAGTTTTCTTGGTAAAATTACTGAGGGCGGTACGGATTTATCCGGAGGTGAATGGCAAAGGCTAGCGATCGCGCGAGCTTTGTATAATCCGGCGCTGGTTAGAATCCTCGATGAACCGACTGCAGCCCTTGACCCGGTTGCAGAAAGCAATATTTACGAAATGTTCGGGAGAATAAGTTCCGATAAAACAACAATTTTTATTACTCACCGCCTTGGCGCAGCAAAGCTGGCGGACGAGATAATTGTAATGGATGAAGGCTGCGTGGGAGAGAAAGGCAGTCATGATTTTCTGATGTCCCTCGGCGGTACCTATGCGAAAATGTATGAAAGTCAAAGGAGTTGGTATCTATAATGAAAAAGATCAAAGGGAATATACATATCAAAAATAAATTTGATTCCATCTATATAATGAAAAAAATGATACCCAAAATCTTCGAAACATGTCCTGTAGCTTTTAGCTTTAAAATCATACTGGAAATATTTCATGGCTTATCCTTTGCTGTCATAACCATCCTCCTGCAATGGTTCTTTGCTGCTGCCGCCAAGCTTGTCACCAGGGAAATTGTATTTTTAAGTGCAATTTCATCATTGCTGCTTTTGTGCCTGGGATATATAACCTCACAGGTATTGAACGGTGTGACCAATTATATTCCAAAAGTGATAAATGAAAAGGTGAAGGGGAATCTTTCCGGACAAATACATGAAAAGCTTTCAAAAATATCTCCGATTTTTTTTGAAGACACAAAGAAACTTGATTTCATCAATAAAGCCGAGGAAGGTAAAAATAACATAGTAATTTTTGCAGATCAATTTTTGGGGATTTTTATATTCTATCTTCCCTATTTTATTTTTATGACGTGGTACCTCTTTCACTTAAAACCAATCCTTGTAATTGCACTATTTTTTGTATTTGTCCCAACTTTTATAACGCAGTTGGTCAGAGCCAGGGCTTTTACCAAAGCCGAGGATCAATCTGCATCCATTAGAAGAGAAGTGGACTATTACGAGGAATGTAATGTAAGCCGGGAATATTACAAGGAAACCAGGATTTTAGGCGGCTTTGCATATTTTGAGAAACTATACGTAAATTCCCTGACTGCACTCCAAAAGATCAGGTATGCGGCATCCTTTCGTACTGGTCTTATAGAGCTGGGAGTAAGTTTCATAACCGTTCTCGGATATATTGGAATATTATTGTTACTGTTTGCAGCTTTAATGAAAAAAGAAATCAGTGTAACTGAATTTTCTGCGGTATTTGCATCCTTAACCATACTGTATGGTATGATGGATGAATTATTTTGCGAACAAATTGCCGAAATGTCTCAAAACTTCGGAACCATTCGGAACTACCTTGAATTCCTGAAACTGGATGAACTTGAGGGGAAAGCAACAGACATTAATAAGAATCATGATATTATTTTGGATAAGGTAAGTTTTTCCTACCCGGGCATTGAGAATGAAGCTGTTAAAAATGTTTCACTCCATATTAAATCAGGTGAAACTCTTGCCATAGTAGGTGAAAACGGTTCTGGAAAATCGACACTGATTCGGCTTATTACAGGAATTTACCGACCCAAAGCAGGAAAGGTTACTTATGACAATATCGATATAAGCAACGTGGCATTATCTTCACTGTTCGAAAATACTTCCGCCATTTTTCAAAAGTATCAACGCTATCAGATGACGCTTGCCGACAATATCAGAATCAGCCGGATAGAATTATCAGCCAGTGAGAAAGAACTAAACTTAATCTGCAAAACCGCGGGAGTGTCAAAGGATTCGGGTGCGTATCCCAATGGTTACGATACTATGTTATCCCGTGAATTTGATGGAGTGGATCTATCCGGTGGGCAATGGCAAAGGGTTGCAATCGCAAGGGGCTTCTATCGTAAACATCAAATGATTATTCTGGATGAACCTACAGCTGCCATTGACCCAAACGAGGAAACCAGGATATATAATCAATTTGCCGGGATTTCAAAGGATAAGACTTCTGTAATAGTCACTCACAGGCTTGGCTCCGTAAAACTTGCAGATCGAATAGCGGTAATGAAGGAAGGCGAAATTGTACAAGCAGGAACTCATGAGGAACTCCTAATTCAAGAAGGTGAATACGCAAGGCTATATGAGGCTCAGGAGCAATGGTACAGGTAGAGTTATTGAATGTACTCTATAGTAGGATGCCGAAGACTTTTGGTTAATAGTATGGGGGCGGTCTTGCTTATATGTTGCATATCACCGCAACCGGCAAAATAGTATAGTACAGGATCAATTGCTTGTGTTGTGGAGTATTGTTAATGAAAATAGTTGTCTTTAGTGTCCGACGTTTTCTAAAATATTTACTGATCATGGCTGCTGCAGTTCTTGTCATAACTGTATTCAGCCTTTCTGGAATAAATGTATTAGGTGTGTTTTCCGACCAAAGGGAAATTCCCATATATTCTGTTGATGTGCCTGACAAGGTGGCAGCCATTACGTTTGACTGCGCCTGGGGAGCCGACGACATACCCGGTATTCTGACCTCCTTGAAGGAGGCTGATGTCAGTGCTACATTCTTCATAGTAGGTCAGTGGGCGGGAAAATACCCGGATAAAGTAAAAATGATTGCAAATGATGGACATGATGTTGCGAACCACTCCTACGCTCACTTAAGGATGGGAGGGCTTGGAAGTGCGAAAGCTGCCAGCGAGATAAAGGAGTGCGGCAATCTTCTTGAACAGTTATCCGGTATGAAATGTGACCTTTTCAGAGCGCCATACGGGGAATATAGTGATACCCTGATCAGAGCAGCCAGGCAGCAGGGCTATTATACGGTTCAATGGGATGTAGACAGCCTGGATTGGCGCCCTGGTATATCGCAGGAGGAGATCATCAGCAGAATCAATGCAAAGGTAAAGGATGGTTCGATCCTCTTATTTCACAATGATACACCGCATACTGCTAAAATTCTGCCGTCCATATTATCGACATTAAAAAATAAGGGATATGACTTATTACCGGTTTCAAAGATGATTATGAGGAATAATTATTATATAGATTTTGAAGGAAGACAAAAACAGAAGGAGTGAATAGCAATAATTTGTGCGTGAGAAAATCCGCACATAAAAAAAATAAAAAAGGTACATCATAGAATCATGATTCTTCTAAGAGATGGAGCTCAATAAATGCTTATTGCAGGTATTATTGGAAGTGAAGGCCAATTGCAGACAGCAAGACTTATCAATTCAATACTTGCCTCAAAAGGGATAAAGGTAAGCACTATTGACTCTTCAAGCCTGTTCACAATTGACGGTTCAAGAATAAAGGCATATATAAGTGAACTTGAAAGGAACAATGTTGATTTACTGCTGCTGAAGATGGGTATTTCAGATATTGACAAGTTCTTTACAGATGAGGTGCAATTCGATATTGTCATTTACACGGATAAAGCAGAAGATATCTCGGAATCGGAAAAAAAACGCTGCTCCGAAAAAATGAAAAGGGTTTTTTCTCTTATGGTGGATAAAGGAGTTGCAATTGTAAATGTGGATGACAGCGATCTTATAAACCTGCTTCAGGGAATGAAGCACCACTTTATAACATATGGCTTTAATAAGAAAGCTAGTATTACGACTTCGAGCATCGGAGATATCGTCTCAAAAGAAAGCTTTATATGCTGTCTTCAAAGGACAATAGAAACGCGTAACGGTACTGTGATAGAACCGCAGGAATATAAACTGAAACTTAAGGAAAACGAATTCGACAGCCATAATGTGCTTGCAGCAGCATCCTTTGCCATAATAAATGGTATTGATCTGAATATCGCCGGTGGAATTCAAACAATTTGAACAATAATATCCTAAAATTACGATTTAAAGTATCTGCATGTTATGAATATCCTGAGCTATTGTAATAATTGTCTGATTATATTAAACTGTATTTGTAATATATCAAGTTCAGTAAAGGGATTTATATGGATTTTGATATCATGAAGGCTTCCAGAGGGCTCTCTGAACTCGATTTAAAAATAAACACCGGCAACCTTGGTATAAACGTTCTGTGGTTTAGAGCCATGCAGTGCAACATGGATGATGTGATTGAAAGACATATGCATTCCACCTTTGAATTCCACTTCGTCTACGCAGGTTCAAGCAGGGTGGAACTGGATGACGGAGGCTTTGACATACAAGCAGGCGAGTTCTATCTGGCCAGGCCTGGCGTATACCACCGGCAGCATAATTTCAAAGGATATATTGAGTTCAGCCTGAATTGCGAGCTTAGCTCCGATGAAGAACAGGAGTCTGAAGCCGAATATATTGTCGATACATTGAAAAACACCGGGTGCAAGCCGTATGCAGATGTTGCGGGAGCTACAAATATTTTTTATAAAGCACTCGAAGAGGCTCATTATAAGAATGCAGGTTTTTACAACAATATACGATCCCTGACTATCATGCTGATAACAGCCGCTGCAAGAGCCATAGACGGGTTAACGCCTGCTCGCTATACCGTTCCGATAAAGCATAAAAAAATTGAATACAGATTTATGCAAATTAGTGATTATATCCGTGACAATATCTCTCTACCCATTTCTACGACTGACATTTCCCATTACATGTTCCTTGGGGAAAAGCAGATATCCCGTATCGTAAGTGAGGCTGCAGGAATGACAACGAAGGAGCTGATTCAGGAGTTTAAGTTCCAGAAAGCCAAAAGCATGCTGATAGAGCGGCAGGATTTGACTATCCGGCAGATCGCCGAGATGCTGGGATTTTCCAGTGAGTATTATTTCAATCAGTTCTTTAAAAGAAAGGAAGGCTATCCCCCAGGTGTCTTTAGAGTAAATGTCCGATAATATTAAGTAATAGTCTCTTTTTATAATTTTCAGAAGTTTTCATAAAACTTATAATGATCTCAAAGCAAGTTTTCTTGCAGGACGCTCATGCAGTCGTATAAATAGCTTTAGCATAGTCTGTGCAGGGACAAATTCATTATGGGGTGATTTAAATGTATATGCTGACTGAAAGAATCGGAAGGATATTAAAGGAACTAAAGCTGTATTCGCGCAGTAACAGTGTCGAAATTGATTCCTTCAAAATCAGGAAAGGTAATTTTAAATACAAAGAAAGACAGAGCTTTGAGGAAGCATCCTGGGAGCCTTTCACAAAAGGCGGCAGATGGGGCGGCAAAGATCAGCACTTCTGGTTTTCAACTACCTTTGAAGTACCTGAAAATCTGGATGGGAAAACGATAATACTAGAGGTATCCACAGGAAGAGAAGGAGACTGGGATGCCTTAAATCCGCAATTTCTCGCATACAGTAACGGGAAGCTTGTCCAGGGTCTTGATGTGAACCATAGAGAGATCATTCTGTCACAACAGGCAATAAAAGGCGAAATATATTCAATAGATCTCCATGCTTACTCAGGCATGAAAGAAGGCCTGGTTAACCTTGACTGCCACGTTTCGGCAATTGAAAAGGAAGTGGAAAGTCTCTATTACGATATTGAGGTCCCGTACAATGTCGCGAAGCTTCTTGATAAAGAGGACAAAAGAAGCATAGACATCATCCGGTATCTGAATGACTCAATCAATTTGATAGATTTCAGGAAGCCATTTTCGGAGGAGTTTAAAAAATCAGTTATAGCAGCTGCGGAATTTCTGGGGAAAGAGTTTTATGCAGGGTACTGTGGACATGATAATGTTACGGCTCACTGTGTAGGACATACGCATATTGATGTAGCCTGGCTCTGGACTCTTGCACAGACAAGAGAAAAGACGGCAAGAAGTTTCTCCACGGTATTAAACCTCATGAAGGAATACCCGGAATATATATTCATGTCAAGTCAGCCACAGCTGTATAAGTTCGTAAAATCAGACTACCCCGAACTCTATGAAGAAGTCAGACAGCGTGTAGCAGAAGGCAGATGGGAGCCGGAAGGAGCCATGTGGCTGGAGGCCGACTGCAATCTGGCATCAGGTGAAGCTTTGGTAAGACAGCTTCTGTTCGGTATCAGGTTCTTCGAAAAGGAATTCGGCATAAAGAACAGAATCCTTTGGCTGCCGGATGTTTTTGGCTATAGCGCTGCTCTTCCGCAAATTCTGAAAAAATCTGGAATAGATTATTTCATGACGACGAAGATCAGCTGGAACGAATATAACAAGATGCCTTTCGACACCTTCATGTGGAGAGGACTGGATGGAACAGAGATTTTAACCTATTTTGTATCCACTCAAAATTTTGATTCCAATTCCCATTGCACTACTTACAACGGTGATCTTGTGCCGACACAGGTTATGGGTGCATGGAAAAGATACCAGCAGAAGGATATGAACGAGGAAATCCTCATCTCTTATGGCTTTGGCGACGGTGGAGGCGGCCCGACTAAGGAAATGCTGGAAAATGCACGGAGAATGGAAAAAGGCATACCGGGCTGCCCTAGAGTCCAACAGAGTAAATCCCTGGACTTTTTCAATACTCTCAATGCCAAAACCGCGGGTAATAAAAAATTGCCGAAATGGGTTGGCGAGCTTTATCTTGAATATCACAGGGGTACATACACCTCAATTGCCAGAAATAAAAAGTTCAATCGCAAAAGTGAATTGATGTATCAGGCTGCCGAGATTTTTGCAGTAGCAGACAGCCTTCTGACTGACTCAACGCCCTATCCACGCGAAAAGCTGAATCAAGGCTGGGAAACCATCCTTTTAAATCAATTCCACGATATACTGCCTGGTTCATCCATTAAAGAGGTTTATGAAGATTCCATGGAACAGTACCTGGAAATATTAAAAAACGGCCAGCAGATATTGGATGCTTCCACAGGGGGCATTGCAGGGGAAATTGCTTTAAAGGCACCTTCTATTGTGGTTTTTAATCAATTAAGCTTTGAAAGGAATGATCTCGTTGAGCTTGATGTTCCAGAGGAATATGAAAATGCAGAGATAATAGACGGTACTGGCAATGTTATTCCCTCACAGAGGAACAGCTCCGGAAGGATCAATTTCTTTGTGAAAGGAGTACCTTCCAAGGGTTATAAAGTTTATGAAATAAGAAAAGCTGCGGCCGGTACTGATATATGTACTCAAAAAGCTTTTGAAAAAGAGCTTGAAAATGAATTCTTTAAAATGATCTTTGATAGTAATATGAACATTGCGTCTCTGTATGACAAAACGAATCACCGTGAAGTATTGAAGCCGGGTGAAAGGGCAAATGTACTGCAGGCCTTTGAAGACAAACCATACAATTATGACGCATGGGACATTAATCTCTACTATCAGGAGAAGATGTGGGAAGTAACGGATGTTGACAGCGTGGAAATCACCGAGGCTGGTGATGTCAGAACGACTGTCAGAATCAACAGAAAATTCTGTGATTCGTTCATATCCCAAGAAATATCCATATATAAAGATATTCCAAGGATAGATTTCAGGAATGTAATAGACTGGAAAGAAACCCAGGTGCTTTTAAAAACTGCATTCCCTGTGGATATTCATTCCGACAAGGCAACTTATGATATACAGTACGGCAATGTAGAAAGACCTACTCATTGGAACACGAGCTGGGATCAGGCCAGATTCGAGGTCTGCGCCCATAAATGGGTTGATTTGTCGGAGGACGGTTATGGAGTCAGCCTGCTCAATGACTGTAAATATGGCCATGACATTAAAGATAGCGTTATGAGGCTTACAATGATTAAGTCGGCAAAAGAACCCAATATGGATGCCGACAGGGAAATTCATGAATTCACCTACTCCCTTTATCCGCATGCAGGAGGCTTTAAAGAGGCTGGAACGGTAGCAATGGCATATGCGCTCAACTGTCCCATGTATGCAAAGTTTGAAAATCAGCATGCGGGAAGTCTGCCCACAGAATTTTCCATGGTAAAAGTTGACAAGGAAAATGTTATCATTGAGGTAGTCAAAAAGGCGGAGGACTCGGAGGATATTATCGTAAGGCTTTATGAGTGCTATAACAGAAGATCTTCGGTTAATCTGACATTTGGCGCTGAAATCTCCAAAGTGTGGGAATGCGACCTTATGGAGAGCAACCTGCAAGAACTTGAACATGGGGACAATTCATTTGTATTTGATCTTAAGCCGTTTGAGATTAAAACATTCAAGATTAAGACTAAGTGATTACATAGAGCATTACTGTTATCATCAGGAGGATGACAGTAATGCTCTTATTTATGGAGCATTGCTTCGAAATTCGACAGCCATAATGTGCTTGCAGCAGCATCATTTGCCATTATAAACGGTATTCATCCGTATATTTCCGGTGGGATTCAAACAATTTGAACAATAATATCCTAAAATTATGATTTAAAGTATTTGCATGTTGATGAATATGTAATATAATATAAAATAGTGGTTAATTTTCATGGAGATTACTATTTTATTTGATTATATATTTTTTGAGCTTTTGTTTAAGAAACTTTTTTAATTCTAAAACAGGCCCTTCGCGAATAAATATACATTAGAAAAATACGTACGATATACAGATGAACCGAGAGGAGAGTGGGGGTCGGATGGTCGGAAACATCATAGAAAACAACATGGTCACTATTTCCGGGAAAGTGGTTTCCAACGTTGAGTTCAGTCATGAGGTTTATGGAGAAGGCTTTTATTATTTCATGCTCGACGTGCCAAGGCTGAGCGACAGTAACGACAGGATACCTGTTACCATATCTGAAAGGCTTGCAAGCAAGGATAAATTGGAAATAGGGACAGTTATTGAGGTTGAAGGCCAGTTTCGCTCCTATAACAGTTACAATAATGAAGGAAACAGATTGTTGCTGACTGTATTTGCAAGAGACATCACATTTCTTGAAGATGAGAAAAAAATAAAAAATCCGAATCAGATTTACCTGAACGGATACATATGCAAGAAACCGATTTACAGGACTACTCCCTTTGGCAGGGAAATCACTGACATACTTCTCGCAGTGAATCGCCCGTATAATAAATCCGATTACATACCCTGCATAGCATGGGGCAGAAACGCCAGATTCTCGGAGAATCGCACGGTTGGAGACAATATAAAGGTATGGGGCAGGATTCAAAGCAGGACTTATCAGAAAAAGCTTGAATCCGGAGATATACTTACAAAGGTTGCATACGAGGTTTCAATCTCAAAGATGGAAATAGCAGGACATGAAATGGATGATGAAAAACCTGAAAATGAGATGGAACAACACGATAACGAATAATTGACAGAGTCGGTTTTGTACCGGCTCTTTTTATATCCAGCCATTTGCGAGCATATCCGGCTAAAATCGAGAGAGGCCGATACTCCCGAGATTTTGATTACCAGCTTATTTGTTGAAATATTGGGAGCTTTAGAATTTGCTTCTTGAATTAGCGGGATACTTATATTATTGTATATGTAAGTTAACGTGTTAACTTAATATTGGAAAAGGAAAGGGTAAGGGAGCATTCATGATAAAAGTCATATATGGCGAAAAAGGTATGGGCAAAACCAAGATTCTCATAGATACGGCCAATAAAATCGTGCAGGAAGCAAAGGGAGATGTAGTATTCATCGATGACAGCACACAGTTGATGTACGATTTGAAGCACAAGGTCAGATTCGTCAATGTTTCAGACTTCCCTCAAATGGGAAGTGAAGGATTTTTTGGATTCCTTTGTGGTATTCTTTCGCAGAATTATGATATAGAAGGCATTTTTATTGATGGCTTGAATTACATAACAAAGAAAAAAGCAGCAGATCTGGAGCTTTTCTTCAAGAATCTGCAAGTGATCATGGAGAAAGTGAATATCGACTTTTATATAACGATCAATGGTGTAAACGAAGAATTGCCAGAGTTTTTAAAGCAATATACCGCATAATCAAGGGGCTTTTACAATCCTGCTCTGTGAGTTAATTTATCCGGGCGTTTTTTGGATATACTATAAACGATGCAAAAAGTATATTCCAGAAACAGGAGGCTTTTATTTTTATGGATAAAACAACAGTGGCAAATGAGCTGAATACACTCCTGAAAGGAGAACAAATGGCTGTCGAAGCATATGGAAAATTTATTTCGGCAGTTGATAATGAAAAAATACGGGATAGTTTTCAGCAGATACAGATCAATCATAAGGAACATGCAAGCCATTTATCTGATAGAATCCAGAATCTTGGAGGAGTTCCTGACAGTAATACAGGTATCTCGGGCGTGTTTTCGAGTATGAAGCTGGGGATGCAGACAAATGGAAAGAGCTCCTATGATGTTCTGATAATGGCATATGACGGTGAGGATAAAGGGATCGCAGCTGCCGAGGAGGTTATTCGCGGAGATCTTGATGACACTAGTTTGGCACTTGCTAAAGATATCCTTTCCCATGACCATGACCATTTAAAACTGATGTTGAAGTTAATCGCAGAGAACCAACTGCATTAAGGGGCATAGGAATGCCCCTACTTTTTCTCTTCAAATGATTTTTCAATTTCCTGGATATTTGATAGTACGATTCTTCCTTTGATGTCTGTCAGAGGCTTTTCTTTTGCATCAGTTACCTTGCTGAGTTCATAAATTGAAAAATCCAGTTTGGCACTTATCTGCTCCTGTTCCTTATTAAGTGTGTTTTTAAAGAATGACCAGGATTTACTTAATGAATCGTTATCTTTTTTTACCTGCTCCCAGTTGTCTTTTGAAGCCTCGAGAATAATGCTGCGTGTATAATAGATCATTCTCTTCACCTCGGGGGACATTTTCACTTTGAAGAGGGAGTAAATGTCCGGTATATATGAATACAAAGTGTTTGCTGATGTAAGAGTATTTTCGGTATCTTTGGTTAAAGCTGTCGTAGTGAGACTGTTCAATGCATCGGCAAAATTATTGATCAGCTTCATATCAGCTCCTTTTTCTGCAATTTCCGGCATGAATTCATTCCATTGGTAATGCAGGTTGCTGATTATTGTACCAACCTCTTTCCACTTCGCTTCATCCTTTTGCTGCTGCTTTTGGCTCGGCTTCTGTCCTCCCTTGCTCTGCGGGGTCTCCTTTTGAGCACCCTGCTGCTGGCTGCTTTGTTGACTGCCCTGCTGACTGCTTTGTTGACTGCTTTGTTGACTGCTTTGTTGACTGCCCTGTTGGCTGCTTTGTTGGCTGCCCTGTTGGCTGCTTTGTTGGCTGCCCTGCTGACTGCTTTGTTGACTGCCCTGCTGCCCACTTTTACCCTCTTCCATCTTTATGGATGGGCCGCCTAATGTTTCAATCAATGTTTCCAACCGGGCTTCTATGTTTTTTAGATTTTCTGGCTCCGTTTCCTGTGATTGCTGTTGTTGCACTGACGCCTGCTGTGCATTTGGCTGTTCACTTTTACCACATGATGCGGTCAATACCAGCAGAATACATGTGATGAGTACCAACAAGGCCTTTCTACTGCAAATTCTATAACACAATGCGCTTACCTCCCGTTCGTCTGCTTTCTTTATTATTGGTAAAGGCAGCAATATTAATGCAGAATTTAATGAATTATGCTAAAGGATACAAGACATGAAATAATTACATAAAGGGTTTTATAAAGGTTTGTCTAATATATATAACGAGGCGAAAGATGTCCCCCATCTCAAGGCTCTTTTGCTTCGCAAAAAGCTTAGGTGGCGGATACCGATTTGTTTTTCAGGCGACCAGCCTCGTTGAAACGCAGCAGCGGTTATAAAATTTTTCTACAATCGAAAAATTTTATTTTGAACCGATGCGTTATAAAGAATGCAAAAGGTCTTGTCTGCAGCAAGCCGAATACGGTGAAACAAATTGTTGCTCCTGAACTTTCTGCAATATAATTTTGTACATGATAAAAAGGAGAAGCATCAATGCTTACAATTAACATGTGGTCAAGGAAACATGGAGAAATCAAACGCTTTTTGGAAAGCTATTATGACAGGAAGGTCGAAATGGATGAAAAAACGAAGGAATGGGAGTATGTTTTCTGCAAACCAACAGAGGCCGTAGATCTGATCAGCGCAGTGATCGACAATAGTGACAAATATCAGATTTCAATGTGCATTCAGTTGGATGACGGTCAGCTTCACCATATAACTGCTGATAACCATAACGACATAATAAAGGGTATTTTCCAGCTGTTTTACTATGAGAATGTAATGGCGCTAAATTGAGAGGGGACACACCCCTTCAGCTTCCGGAGATCAAATTGAATATATCAAGCACACCGTTTTCCGAAGAACCAAGCTCCTGCTTGAAATAGGTCAGACTGTCCTGGACAATATCATTGAGTACCTTTTGACCAAGCACTTCAACAGGAGCCAGATCATCAGTGAATACATATTTTGTATCCCTGACCTCGGTCTGATTGTCGACGACATATTTGGCTATTGGCAGCAATGGACTTTCCGGAGCAAGAAGTGCCATATTGGTGCGGAAATTATTGAGACAATCCGGGTTGTCGGATGAAAACACAATCGTATTGGTCGTATTCGGAACATTGCATTTATATACACCCTTCATACCGGTCTTGAGTGTTTGGGTGAGATAATCCACTATTTCCGAGCTTTTTTCCGAGCGCATGTTGATATTGATCATAATCACGCCTCCGGGCTTCAGATGCTGTTTTGTTTCTGCATAAAACTCTTTTGTGGACATATGAAATGGTATAGTGATGTCGTGGTAGGCGTCTACCATGATGATATCGTAAACCTTTGCATCAGGGCTGGCCAGAAATGTTCGCCCGTCGTTTACATAAACGGTTGCTTCATTGTCCTTTAAATCAAAATATTCTTTCGAGAGCTTGACGATTTTCTCATCTATTTCCACGCCGTCAATCCTGCTGTTTGGAAAATAGTTTTTGCATTCCTTCGCAAAGGTTCCCGTACCCATTCCCAATACCAGCACATCCAGCCTTTTATCCGATTTCATTGCGTCAAGAAAGAAAGGGGACATCAATGCATAATCATAATAAAGTCCGGACAAGGTTTGGTTCTTTTTGTAGATGGATTGTACGCCAAAAGCCACATTTGTTGAAAGGATGACTGAGTCGCCTTCTTCAGCCACCTGCAGGTAATTGTAGAGGGATTCGTCCTCGAGCACTGTCTTCTTCCAGAAGGCATAGGAATTGCTTAATGGAGCCAGGAGGAGCGCAGCTGTGAGTATTGTAGTTATCAATCCCTTCACAAAGCCTTTCTTTCTTGTAATAAAATAGTAAAGGCAAATGAGATTGAGCGCCAATGCGAATACAAGGAAGGATTTTAATGTCCCAATCGTTGGAATGGTCAGAAACGTTGGAACAAAGGTGCCGATGATGCATCCAATCGTCGATGCGGCATAGATCTCACCGGTGGTGCGCCCGCTGTTTTCCATATTGCTGATGCCCAGCTTTACAAGGTAGGGAGAGACCATGCCCATGATCAAAAGCGGCACTGAAAATACAAGCAGGCATGAAATTGTGGAGCCTGCAACAAGAAGGTTTCCAGGCAGTATCCACATCATTAATACGGTGGAAAGCGCGATAACATATTTGCCCACCAGAGGTATCACTGCGATCCATACAGCTGCTACCCACAGCAGAGCGAACAGCCGTCCCAGATTGTTGTGCTTGTCCGCAGAGCGTCCGCCGATAACATTTCCTGCGCTCATGGAGATCATGATCAGGCCTATAACTACGGTATATATAATCGAAGAAGTGCCGAAATACGGCGCCAGCAGCCTTGTGGCCGACAACTCCACACCCATTACGGTTATGCCGCAGATGAAAGATGTCATATAAATAAAAAGATTTTTTTTCATGGGTAATTTATGCCCCCTTGTATTGTTATGGTTTGTGCAACAATTTATAGTGTATAACAATATCCATCACATTTAAATGATAATTTTCAAAACAAGACATTTCACATTCTGATATACAAAAAGACCTGCATAAAATTGCAAAATGCTTCCTGTTTATGATAAAATTCAATTATTATCATACGATAGGGGTGTGCTTTCATGGAAGCTTATGATTTGATCAGGCAAAGAAGGACTATACGAAAATTCCGGCAGAAGAGGCTTGAAAGAGCTTTGCTGGAAAAGCTGGTAGATGCGGCAAGACTTGCGCCATCAGCCAACAACCTGCAGCCATTGAAATATATCATTGTGGATGAAGAAGAAAAAACGGAACAATTTTTTAAATATGTCAAGTGGGCCGGATATATAGCACCCGCGGGAAATCCGGAAGAAGGGGAAAAGCCTGTCGCATACATCGTGATCCTTCTTGATACACAAGTCAGAGAGACAGGTTATGAACTGGATGTGGGCGCAGCTGCGCAGAATATCTTTATCACAGCCCAGGAAGAGGGCGTCGGCTCCTGCTGGATGGGTGCAATTGACAGGGAAGGCATCAGAAAGCTTCTTAACATTCCTGAACGGTACATCATCAATACCGTGGCAGCTCTCGGCTATCCGGCTGAAAGTCCGGTAACCGAAGAGGAAAGCGGCTCAATTAAATATTACAAGGATGATAACGGTGTACTGCATGTCCCAAAAAGAAAACTGGAAGACGTTATTCTTAAGATATGAATGTAAATTATGCAAAATACCTTGTTCTGATGGTTTTGATCATTGCCGGGGCAATGGCTGCTGCAGTAATTCTTGCCAGGTCGCGCCGCTCCCGGACCATTGTAAAGGGAATCAAACCTGTCGATTTCGGCAGCGTGAGCATTTTTTTTGATAAATACGGTAATGCTGTGATCATTCCATATGTTGCCGACTTGTTCGGAGAAGGTAAGGCTACTGCCAATGTTACGACAATTTCGCAGCCATACAGACCGGACAGGCTTGGCGCTGCAATCAGGGATTCGCTGGCTTCCTGCCGTAATGGAAAGCCAGCGGGCCCGGCAAAACTCATGGAGATACTGCAATCTCAGAACTGGAAGGTATTCACTGAAGGGAGATCCAATCTATCCGTATACTACAGGAAAGGCTCCGGAATTGTCTTCAACACTACGGTGCGAACCTTGGAAGGCGCCTATATATTTAACACCAGAGGAATCGAACACAGGCTTCCAGCGGATGCAGACGACGAAGAAATCGGCAGCACATCATTGGAACTGCTGAAGAAATGCAGGGATTAAATGTGGACTTTCAAAACGTTTGGAGTATATTGTCATTATTGTTTGAGGCATATTTCCAAGGGTATAAATTTATTGTAATGTAAGGAAGCATAGAATGAGGTAAGAAAGCTGATTGAGTGAACATGTATGCTTATTATAAATAAAAGAAAGAAATTCTCATTAAATCTTGAGACGGTATATTTTTCGGAAGATTATAAGAACTATAACACAGAGGCAGATATTGTGCTGTTTTATCTTTCACGTGAAAATACTGCAGGTGCACGGATATTTCATACCTTAAGAATCGACCTGCTGAAATCAGAGGAACAGATTTTCAGCGAATTCAGCAGCACAACGCGAAACAGGATACATAAAGCTGATTTGAAGGGCGACTTTACCATTCGTTTTTATGAAACACCTGATTTAAGTATCATAGATGAATTTTGTAACAATTACGATGAATTTGCAGGTGCAAAGGGGATCAAGCCAAGTGACAAGGCATTTATACTGATGGCACAAGGGTTGAATGCCCTGAGTATTTCCATGCTGTCAGACAGGAATGGAACAGTTGTCTGTGGCACTGCGGAAATACATGATGATAAGACAATCCTCGGGATGTACTCGTTTTCACATTTCAGAAAAGTTGAAGACAGTTCTGCCCGAAATACGGTATCCAATGCAAACCGATATTTATACTGGGAACTTATAAAACATTACAAGCAACTGGAATTTACAGTATTGGATCTGGGTGGGCTGGGAATGGGGCAGGAAACAGCCGATCTGGATTCAGTGGACCAGTTCAAAAGAGGCTTTGGAGGGAAGGTTTATACGCTGTTCCACTTTTATCATGCAAGGACATTTAAAGGAAAAGTAGCGTTATGGATGATGCAAAAAAATAGTAAAATTGAATATTAGGGCAGGGTATAAGCCGGCACAATGGTCCATCCGTTTTTACCTTTAAAAAGCCTTGCTGTCTCCCAAGAGAACAGGTATGGTTTTCAGGATGATTTTAAAATCATATATCAAGCTTCTTTCACGAATATATTTCAGGTCCAGGTTTATCATTTCATCAAAACCGATGTCATTTCTGCCGCTTACCTGCCAAAGACCTGTAATGCCCGGTCTTACAGACAGTCGCAAGTCCTGCCACTTGTCATATTCAACAACCTCCCTTGGCAGTGGGGGTCTTGGACCAACAAGGCTCATATCGCCTTTTAATACGTTAAACAGCTGCGGAAGCTCATCAATGCTGGTTTTTCTGATGATTCTGCCAATCCGCGTAATTCTTGGATCGTTTTTCATTTTAAACATATGGCCGCTGACTTCATTTTTAGCCTCAAGTTGTGTTAATAGCTGTTCAGCGTTCACAACCATGGAGCGGAATTTGTACATTTTAAAATGCCTGCCTTTATGCCCAAGACGGTTCTGAGCGAAAAAAACGGGTCCCCTGCTATCAATCTTTACAGCAATCGCAGTTGCCAGAAAAACAGGGGACAGGAGAGCTATTCCCAATAAAGTTGCAGCAATATCAAAAGTTCGCTTTACAAATTTATATACAAGGGGTGCATTGTTGCATATCATTCTATAATCCACTGTATTTTCCACACGCGCCTGCAATTGCAGTTCAGTCATTTCAGCCATAAAAACATCTCCTCTTTTTTCTAACGTACTCTTAGACCATGTTATATATACTTTCCTTATCATTATCCAGAATAAGCTTTGGATTGGACAAAAAAAGTTTATCTGCGTATTCGGAGCCCGCCCATCTGCACACTTTCGTATGGGCTTTGAGATACCATTCTTCATAGTCTTTTGCACAATGTGCATCAGATGCTATAAAATGGACCAATTTCAATTTGACAAGCCTTTTTGTGTATTGCTCAACTGCAGTTCCATAGGCGCCGGCGATACTTCCCGCATCGACCTGCATCATACATCCTCTTTCCAGAAAATTGGAGAAAATTGAAAAATCCTTAATCAGATTTACATTTCTTTCGGGGTGCGCCAGGATGATTGAGATCCTTTGTAACTGCAGCTTATATATAAGCTCAAATACATATAATGGTATTGACTCATAAGGCAATTCCAGCAGTATATAATCAGAGCGGTTGAGAAGGAGAATCTTTTTTTCTTTTACAAGTCTGTCAATAAAGGGATTGATATAAACCTCACTGCCTGGTTTCAGGGTGATGCCGTATTCCCAGGCTTTTTCGACAACTTCAAGGAAGCGTTGTGTAATCCCTTCCAAATTAAAAAGGTTTTCCTGATAATGCGGAGTGGCAAAGATGGTTGTAATACCCAGTTCGTGGGCTTTCTTCAGCATTTTTACCGACTCCTCCATTGTTGGAGAACCGTCATCCACACCGTACAGGATATGACTGTGTATATCAATCATAAGTGTTCACCCTTACTTTCAAACTTATTGAACCAACCGTTGCTGAACTTTTTATGCGTCCCATGATCGATATAATGGTTCGTGTAAAGCTTATAATACTTTTTGTCCATTCTATTGAGTACGATTCCGATTATTTTGGCACCGACCTTTTCAAGCTGCTCCCTGGCTGTTATGACATTTCTGTAATCCGTATATTTGGATCTGATGACAATAAGGACACCATCAGCTTGTGAGGCAAGAATTGCAGCATCTATATGCGTACCCAGCGAGGGCGAATCAATAACAATCAGATCAAAGGAGGACTCCACATGTTCCAGAAGCTCAGCGAACTTTTTTGATGAAAGTATGTCGGCAGATTTTACAGGTTTTGGACCACAGGTTATATAATAAAAATTTTCCAGACTAGAACTGTTGATGATTTCTTCAATAGTTGCATTGCCTGATACGTAATTTGTTATGCCTAAAAAGTTATTACTCCCCAGATGCTTGAGAAGCATGGGCTTGTGAAGATCAGCATCGATCAGCAGGACTTTCGATCCTGATTGTGCAAAGGAGATGCAAAGATTGATAGCTGTTGATGTTTTGCCATCTCCATGTCCGCTGCTTGTCACTACAATTTTTTGGATTTTCCGGTCAATCCCGTAATATTGCAGGTTCGTTTTTAAGACTCTGTAAGCTTCTTCAATATTAGGTCCGTAATTTAAATGTATATCGTTTTTCATATCAGACATTTACTGACCTCCTAAAATGTAAAATCGGGGATGGTACCTGAAACTTTAAGCCCCAGTGTTCTTTCAACATCTGCAGGGGTCCGGATGATATTGCTGTTGGGACGAAGCAGGAGAAACAGGATTACTGAGATCAGTAAGGAGCAAATAAAGAACATTGGTACCGCAATGAGGATTCTCCAAATCACCGGCTCAGCTTCGGAAGGCTTGTTCAAAACAGTTATAAAGCCGGTAATGGGTATATCTGCTTGCAACTCTGAAAGTAAAGCCGGTATGCTCCGAGCAATCCTTTCTGCAAAAATTTTATTTTCATGATGAACAGATATAGAAAGGACATTTGAATTTGCTGTCTGCTTTGCTTCGATACTTTCAGCAATCGCTTCAGGAGCTATATGCTCCAGACTGAATTTTTTAATGATACTTTCTGCCAACAGCCCGCTTTCGGCAATCTCGACATAATTTCCGACCAGACTATTACCGGCAAACATATCCATGTAGGTGATTTCTGAATCACCATGCGAATTACTATTGGAAATATACACGGAAGTATGCGATTCATATTGGATTGGGTTCAAAGCAATATAGACAGATGACGCCAAACCGGTACATATCAGAGATAATATAAATATTATTTTCAACTTTTCGTTTAACAATATTGCAATTTTATCTTGTTTCATAAAAAGAATCCTCAGCTTCTGTATTTTTTAAATATTACCCGTAAACTTTTAAAAGCAAACAATACTTGACCAATTTATCTTGCTGTTTATAGAGCATTTTGACAGGGTATTATTCAATAAGACAAATGTGTTCCGGAGGAGGACTTTATGAAGGTAAGAAAGGCAATTATTCCGGCAGGAGGACTTGGAACAAGGTTTCTTCCTGCAACAAAGGCGCAGCCGAAAGAAATGCTCCCAATCGTTGACAAGCCAACAATTCAATATATTGTTGAGGAAGCCATTGCTTCCGGAATAGAAGATATCATTATCATTTCAGGGAGAAGTAAAAGATCCATTGAAGATCATTTTGATAAATCTTATGAACTTGAAGAGGAACTCAGGAAAAAGAATAATTTGGATCTTTTACACCTGGTCGAAGACATTTCAAATCTGGTAAATATCCATTATATCAGGCAGAAAGAGCCTAAAGGCCTTGGCCATGCGATTTATTGCGCCCGGTCTTTTATTGGGGATGAACCTTTTGCAGTACTGCTTGGAGATGATATAGTGGATTCAAAGGAACCTTGCCTTAAACAACTCATTGATGTATTTGATGAATATCAGTCAAATGTTCTGGGCGTACAAAGGGTATCTGAGAATATTGTTTCCCAATACGGTATTGCGAGTTGTGACCCCGTAAGTGAAAGGCTGCACAAGGTAAAGGATTTGGTTGAAAAGCCTGATAAATCCAGTGCACCTTCCAATATTGCCATTCTTGGACGATATATTATCACACCCCGCATTTTTGAATGCCTGGAGAAAACTGTACCGGGCAAAGGCGGAGAAATCCAACTGACGGATGCATTAAAAAGTCTGTTGTCTGTAGAGGATATGTACGCATATGAATTTACAGGTAAACGATATGATGTTGGAAGCAAGCTGGGGTTTTTGCAGGCTACGGTAGAATTTGCGCTGAAGAGAGAGGATTTGAATAAAGAGTTTATGGAGTATTTGCGGAGTATCTGTAAAGAGGGATACTGCAATATATGATATATGAACCGGTCGTATGAAAAAAGGAACCTGTGGTAACTATCACAGGTTCCTTAAAAAAGGATTTTTCAAATTGCATTATCAGCGGATAATAATCAAGCTCCTGGTTGCTTTTACGGTTTTTGTTGTTTTAGAAGTAGCAGTCAATGTTGCAGTAATTGGCTGGGCACTTGAAGTAACAGTAATTTTACCGGTATTTGAGTCCAGTGTGACACCGGTTATTGTGGAACTGAGCGACCAGGTCACGGCTTCAGTGCTCATAACGATAGCGTTCTGATCCTTCACGCTTGCTTTATAATCAGAGTAGGTGATGCCACCCTTGACAGGTATTTTTATGTAAGTTGATCCTGTTATATCTACTGAGGTTGCCACGGAAACAGGCTTGGCATAGAGGGTCAATATCCTGGCCGCACCAACAGCTTCATTTGAGGCAGAGATGGCTGTTAATGTTATATTGCCGGGTTTGGCGGTGTTGTCAACCACCAGTTTTCCATTCCCGGAATCTATGGTAACTCCCGTGACCGGAGTACTTATCGACCAACGAGCTGTTTCGCCGGGTAAAATGGCTGCATTCCGGTCTTTTATGACTGCTTTGTAGTCCGAGTATACAACGCCGGTGACAGGAACTTCCACATATGTTGAGCCGTTGATCTCCAATGAAGCGACTTTTGCAGATTCCGGCGCAACAATCAGCTGACTGAGAGAATACCGGCCATCAGACCTCCTGCCACTTATAGCGAGGTCAATACCGGGCAAGCCGGTCCCGGGATCGATAATTCCGGCGCACAGTGTATAGGTGCCTGGTGCAAGATTTGAAGGTATATTCATGGAAGCGGTTATCTGTTTTGTACCGGGTAACCAGGTTCTGATATCATCGGTAGTGGTTGTTTTCGAAACGATATTTCCGGCAGCATCCGCGAGGGACAATTCCAGAGGCCATTTGTAATAGAAAGGCGCTGTGCCTTTGTTGGCCCAATCCATCGATATTGATATTTTTTCACCGGGAATGACATTACTCTGGTGGGATACGGACTGTATTACAAATCGATAGCCCATTGTAGTCAGCATCAGATCAAAATTTTTCTGCAAGCTTGTACCTGCGGGTTTTGAAGCGGGAGAACATGGCCCGAGCCAACTGGTATGACTATCTTTCAACATCTGTATTGAGGCGCCTATAGTAGAATCCTCGAGATAGATGGTGCCGGGATAACTTGCAATCTCGCCGCCGCTTGGAGCCACTTTCCAATAGTCAGGCATTTCGGGGTGATTTTCATTGGTAAGATAATCATTGTAGCCATTATTGATAAAGTCAATAAAGTAATTGTAGGTTTGGGCGCTATTGCCGAAGGAATCATTGAAAAGGCCCATGTTGTTATCTCTGGCAATCTGGAAGGGGCGCCTCATGAGTAAAAATTTATTGGAAAAGTTGTTTATGTATGACTGCACATACTGGTTTGATACTGCTTCACCCGGGAATGGAATCGTAAACCCGTCACTTTTTTTCGTGTGGAATTCACCCCAATGACCAAGACTTCCCAATGCAATCATCGCAATGCGGTCATCATTGTTGTATCTGGCTCCCAGCGCCTTAATAAGGGCGTTGTGATAAGCAATCAGCTTTGTATTTTCATAATTGGGGCTAAAGCCCTTTCCCCAGTCAATGTCATACCAGGTGCCATCATGGTTTATCTCTTCATAAAGCCAGTCGGGGATATCCATATGCGAGGCGGATCCTGGATAATCCATGTTGATCCTGAGAATTACCTTAACACCCTGGCTTGCCCAATAAGTGAATTTGTTTTCAGTTTCCAGAGCACTAAAAGCATAATTCCCTTTTGTGGGTTCCAGATCTCTCCAGCTCACATTTGCATAGGCAAGTCTGTGAGGTTGCTGGTAGGGGCCGCCGCTGGCCCAGGGCGCCCAGCCCATGTATGGATTATTCAATACGGAGGAAATTTCTGCCGGTGTATATAAAACAGCAGTGCCTGTTCCTTCTGCAAAAACAGTTGATGTGGTTATAAATGTAAGTACAAGTAAAAAAACTACTGCAATTCTTGCGATAATTTTATACATTTGGAATTTTCTCCTCTTTAGATAAAATGTTTAGAGCAATTAGAAGTACCTTGAAAAAATTGAAATATCAAGCTTTAAATTTTCATGAGGATGACCGCCTTTTTAGTATTGGTATATATTGTTGTTTATATGACCATATTACGGGAATTTAATAGGCTTGTCAATATACTACTAGTCTGATTTAAATAGTCTTAATTACCTATTAACTCATTACTGTCACTGTTTACCATCGTGGTATCTTTGAGTATTTTGTTACAACTGATTTTAATATGGGTATTAAAATGCCATCGAGGTGAGAGATATGAATGTAATTCAATTTTACCGGCTTGCGAATTTTTTATACAGAAAAAAGATTCCTTTTTTGCCCCGTATGATTTACAATATCCAATTTCTGCTTTTTAACAGTATTGTACCTTATAGCGCACAAATCGGGAAAGGGACTTATTGCTCCTATGGCGGTATTGGTGTGGTCATACATGCCAGGAGTGTCATAGGTGACTATTGCGTGCTGGGACAGGGGATAACGATAGGAGGACGGTCACGGATAGAGGATGTGCCTGTGATCGGAAACAAGGTCTACATTGCTTCAGGGGCAAGAGTGCTCGGCAATGTGAGGATCGGAGACAACGCCATTATCGGAGCCAACAGCGTAGTGATAAAAGATGTTCCTGAGGGCTGCGTCGCTGCAGGTGTGCCTGCTAAAATAATTAAAACGGGAGTTAAGCTGGAGGATTATCTATGAAATCAAGCTTTCTAAAGGCTGAGAGCACCAATAAAGCCATCGTTTCATCCATGGCCCTGAGCATGTTCGCAAAGGTCTTTAATTTTGCACAATCTCTTGTTGCTTCCTATGCTTTTGGAACGCAGGCAAGCACGGATATCCTTTTTTACATGCTCTCGATGGTGATACTGCTTTCAACCCTTTTAAGCGCGGTAAACCAGCAGGTGATTGTCCCGAATGTCATTTTTATACGAACCAGCAATTCGGAAGAAGATTCTAAAAAATTCATCTCATTTATTTATTTTGTGTATCTTGCCATCGGAGCAACCGTTACAATGATTCTCATGCTGATGCCTGAAAAAATACTGGCACTGTTTTCCAAATTCAGCATGGAACATATCATGAGCAATATAGATATATTGAAATTTATAATTCCAACATTTATATTGATTATTGCCAATACCTTTATTCTTGATATATTTACATCTTATCGGTATTTTACACTTCCTATGCTTTTGGACATGCTTAAAAATATCATCATCATTCTGTTTGTTTTGTTGTTCAAGGATGTGTTTTCTGTAACAAGCCTTGCAATGGGTGTACTTGTTGGGAATCTGGCACAATTTCTCCTGTTGAATTTCCTGCTGTTTTCAATTTTAAAATGTAAACCTTCCTTCAGGGCATATCATTTGAGCAATGAAATCAAAGGCAATATCGGATATGTGACTGGAGGTTTTCTTACTACTTTTTTAAGTAGTTTTGTCGTTATGTATTTGATGTCAGGATTCAGCAGCGGGGTTTTTTCGGCTATGGACTATGGACAGAAGATCAGTACGGTTTTTATCATGGTGATCGTTGGACAGATTACTACGGTAGTTGGTATGAATATTATAGAACTCCATGCAAAAAATGATCTGAAGAAGCTGAATGAGACCTTTATAAACTATCTGAAAATGAGTATCTTTTTGATTATTCCCTTTAGCTTTATTATTTCTATAAATTCAGATGGAATTATTTCAATACTTTTTGAGCGGGGGAAGTTCACAAAAGATTCTGTTGCACTTACAAGTGTTTTTCTCAAATATCTGATTCTGACGCTGCCCTATGCACTAATAAACAGTTTTATGGTAAGACTCATCATAGCGAAGCAAATCCAACGGGTTTCCTTTTGGTGGCAGACCTCGCAAAGCATAGGGAATATCCTCATTCTCTGGCCGATGATCTACTTTTTCGGATATGTTGGATATCCTATAGGCGGGCTTATTGCAGATTATATATACATATTCCTTTTACTTTATTTTCTGATAAAAAATCAGTTCAACTACATCGACAACAAACAGATCATTAGATTCTTCTTCACGAACGGACTTCTGAATTTTGGAATAGCTGCCGTGTTTTATTTTTTCATTAAGGCGGATGCCGATGGTAGCTTTATACAGAAGCTTGTGCATGTTTCATGGGTTTCTGCGGCGTTTATCCTGATGAATCTGGTGATTGGATATGGTTCAGGGATTAATCGCAATGAAATCACAAAAATGATTAAATGGGTGGTGAGGGCATGAAGAGAATAAAACTATGCTTTATTTCGTTTTTGGCATATCCCCTTTTTAATGGGAAGGCAAATGTGGTTTTCGGCGGTGCGGAGGTTGATGCGTATAACCTTGCCAGGAAACTGGAGGAAAGCGGTCAATACGATATCACCTTTTATGTGGGTGATTTTGGTCAGGCACAGGAGGAACACTATGGAAAAATAAAAGTAAGAAAATTCAAATATATGAATTTGGATACTTTTCAAAGTTTTTCGTCAAAGCTGTTAAGACATTGGAACATTGTGGCGGAAGTATTGAAGATTGATTGTGATGTTTGCTTTGTCGAAGCCTATAATGAAATGCTTGGCTGGGTTACTTTGATTCCGGGCAGGCTGAAAGGCAGCAGAACCATTTTTCGGCTTGCACATGATCTGGATACTGATTTGGCCGATGCGAAAAGTAAAGGGCGTTTATATCATTCACTTTACAAATATGGCATTCATAAAGCGGATCGTATTGTCAGCCAGACCGATATACAAAAGAATCTGCTGAAGAGCCAGCTCGGTATTGAGAGTCAAGTGATAAAAAACGGCTTTTTTATCAATGAGGACATCAATTTCGATGGGAAAAGAGCCATTTTATGGGTTGCCAGGGCTCAGTCATGGAAACGTCCGGAGATATTCATGGAGATCGTGAAACGGCTTCCTGAAGAGCAATTTATTATGGTAATGCCGGGAGAAAATGATTTGCAGGCCAGGATGAAAGAGGAAGCCAGGTTGTATTCGAATCTGCAGTTTATTGACTATATTCCATTTGCACAGATACAACCGTATTACAACGGAGCGAAACTATTTGTAAATACATCCGAGTATGAAGGCTTTCCAAACGCTTTTGTACAGGCTTGCCTCGGGAAGACTCCCATTTTATCATTTAATGTAAACCCGGATAAATTCATTGATGTCAATGGACTGGGGTATTTTTGCCAGAATGATATTGATAAGGCCATAAGCTTTATAAGGGACTATACCCCGGATCAGATGAGGGTTCTGGGGGAAAATGCATCAGGCTATGTAAAAAGTAACCATGATATTTCGAAAATAAGCTTGCAGTATGAAGAAATCATCCGAAATCTGGTATCCGGTGATAAAGGCGAAATGGAGGGCGGTTAATGTGGAAGCATCGGTGAATATTTCCAAACAGGTAGCTTTTTTGACATTGGCGGTGGCTGCAGTCATTTCTGCCGTAAACTTTGTCAACCCTTTGATATCGATAGGAATTGCACTGGCCCTCGCGCTTATATTGTTTCTTATCAGGAAACCCATATACAGCATCATCTTCCTGATTCTTGCCACGCCATTTTCAGCCACCGCGCTATTGGACACGACACTGGCAGGCATTCCGGGAATGAAGATCGCGAATATACTTGCAGTAGCAGCTCTTGGTTTTTTAATGCTAAAAAAGAAACCTGCCGTGCTTTTTCCACAAGACAGGTTTTTTATATATGGAATGCTTATTATTTTTACTGTTGCTGTTTTACGTTCCACTTCATATATCGGCTTGACCTATCATATGATATGGACTGATCAATACAGCACCTTAAAGTATCTGCTTTCGAACCTGATCAAGCCCTTGCTGATTTTCTTGCCTTTTATTTTGATTATCATATTTGTCAGAAGCAAGGAAGAGATAAACAGGATATTAATTGGAGTTATGCTCTCCATCCTGTTGCTATCAGTTGTCCTTCTGGTACTTTATATGTTCTTCACTCCAAACAAACTGAACTTTGAAACGGTGAGGGTCGGGTTTTCAAATGTGTTGGGGATGCATGACAATAATCTTGCTGATTTTTATATCGCGGTATATCCTGTTTTATTGGCTTATGCCGTCAGCAGAAAAAGCTGGTTTTGGGCAGGCGGCGTTTTCCTTGCTCTGTTTGCAATCGGAATAATTTATTCGAGAAGCGCCTACCTGGTCATTATATTGTGCACCTTCGCCTTCTTCCTGTTTTCACACAGGGTGAAGCTGCTGCCATGGGTTGCAGGCGCCTCGCTTGCTTCTCTTTTGATCATACCTCAGACCATTATTCAAAGAGCGTTGACCGGACTTGCCAATAACGATGTTAATGCGATTTCGGCAGGCAGGGTGGATCAGATATGGATCCCTTTAATTAATGAATTCTTGACTCAGCCGCTCAAACTCATGATAGGAGCCGGCCGATATGCCATTATGGGTACGGTCGCTTTTAAAAACGGGCTTATCCTTCAGGTTGGTCATGCCCACAGCATGTACCTTGACACACTATTGGATTCAGGCATTATTGGGCTTTCCTTCTTTCTGATTTTTTTCTATCTGTTTTTGAAAAGATTTATCAGTGCACATAAGCAGATTAAAGACAGGTTATTTCTGGATATTTTAATAGGGATAGAGATATCCATTGTTGCATTCCTTATAAGAGGTGTTACTGACAGCTTTTTCTTTCCGGCGCTTACCAATGCGTTTTTATGGATTAATCTTGGACTGGGAACCTCAATCGTTTATTTATACAGGCATAGTGACAAGGGGTTGAAGATTGGAAAGGGGAGTTGATAGAGTTGAAAATTGCAGTTATGATAAGCAACCTTCGGTTCGGAGGCGCTGAAGTCCAGACAGTAGAGCTGGTAAACAATCTATCAGCCAGAGGGGATGATGTTCTTCTCATAAGCATGGACGGTGACCTGGCCATCCGGGAAAGGGTAGTTCCGGGAATTGAGGTGATAGTTCTCGGGAAAAGAAGGTATGCGGACTTTAGGATGTTATGGAGACTTGTAGGATTATTGCGGGATTTTAAGCCTCAAAGCTTTATCATGGTGAACTCATATCCGGCTATGTATGGGTTCCTTGCCAGTCTTTTTACAGGTCGCAGGTTCAGAATGATCGCAATTCAGCACACGACACTGTTCAAAGGCTTTGTTGACGGACTGCAAAACGCTTATTACATGAGAATTATGAACAGAATGGATCGTATTGTGTTTGTTTGCAACAATCAAAAGGATCACTGGATCAGGAAATATGGAATCAATTCCAAAAAGGCTGAAGTGATCTATAACGGCATCAATATGAGCCGGTTTGAAGGGTATACGGTGGATACCAATATGCTCAGGACGGAATTGGGGATTACTGCTGAAGATATTGTGATAGGTATTAATGCAAATCTGAGACCGGAGAAGAAGCATGAAGATCTGATTGGTGCGCTGGAAGTTCTTTTGCCACAGGGTTACCCAATCAAGCTGCTGTTTATAGGAGATGGTGTCAGACGAAGCTTTTTGGAAAAACTGATTGAGACAAAAGAGCTTGGGAGTAACGTAGTAATCACCGGATTTGTTCAGGATGTACGACCCTATCTTTCCTGCGTCGATATTGCAGCTTTAACATCCGTTGCAGTCGAGACGCTCTCTATAGCAATTATTGAAAGCATGGCACTGGCCAAGCCTGTTGTTATTTCTGATATTGGAGGGGCGAAGGAGCTTGTGGAGAACGGATGGAACGGATTTCTGTATAAAGCCGGCAATGTAATGCAGTTGGCAGATGCCATTAAGAAAATAATAGAAGGAAAACTTTTTGAGCCGATGGGAAACAGATCCTTTGAAAAAGCAAAAGAGCTTTTTAATACAAGCAGTATGGTCGACAGGTATGTTGAAGTACTGAAAGGCTAGGGATACTTTGGAGGTGGGGAAATTGCTGTATTACACAAAATACAAGAGCTTTATTGTCAGGAAGATTTTTGATTTGCTTATGCTTTTATACAAACCGCATAAAGAGGAGCTTGATAAAGTACTTTCATACTGCTCGGAGAATATTGATTTTTACAGGGGCAATGGCAGTTCTCTGGAGAACTACCAATTCATTGACAAGAAAGTATTGACGGACCAGTATGACCATTTCATCAATAAGAAATACAAGCTTAAAAATGTCGGCCTTACAAGCGGAACAACAGGGACTCCCGGAAAATTTTATCGTGATATTCTATCAATGGCTGCAGAACAGTTTTTTCAATGCAGGTATTTTAACTGGAAAGGGAAATACAAGGTCATTTTCAGAGGGGAAAAGGTATTCGATCTCGAGTATAAGGAAGATAAAATATATAAAACAATCCCGTTCATTGGTGAAATGCTTGTTTCCTCTTATCATATCAATGACAATACACTTAAAAATCTGGTGAAGAAGCTGAAAACCATCAGGAACAAGTGCCTGTGGGCATACCCTTCCTCCGCGTATGCATTGGCCGAATACTGCATGAGAAATAATGTGCGTTTGAAGTTTGATGTTGTGGCGCTTTCCTCCGAGATATTGGCGGATTACCGCAAAGATATCATAGAAGAAGCTTTTCAATGCAGGGTAAAGGATTGGTATGGGCAGGCGGAGCGGGTTGCAGCCCTTGTCAGGTGTAAGGCCGGACACTATCATGAAGTGGAGGGGTATTCTCATATTGAGTACTTGAACGGCCAGGACGGTACTTTTGAAATTGTTGGGACAACACTTCATAACAGAATCATGCCACTCATCAGGTACAATATGCACGACCTTGTTGAAATCTCTGCAGAGCCCTGTTTATGTGGTGCAAGCGGAAAGAACATTGTAAAGATATATGGAAGAAGTACCACTTATATTGAGCTTCCCAACGGAAAGCTTTATGAGACACCGCTGGCATTTTTGTTTAAAGGAATGTCGAATGTGGTCGAAGCACAGATTATACAAAAAAAAGATAAAAGGATCATCCTAAAAGTAGTACGCGGCAAAAAATTTGATGATGAGAACGAAAGAACACTGGCGGCACATATTTCCAGCTTTATACCGGCAGAGCTGTTTACCCTGGAATATGTGGAGAGAATTGAACGGGACGCCAGAGGTAAATTCAGGTATGTTATCAATGAGGGAATGGTTTAGTTTATACCCATTGAGAACAGGGTAAACATGACTTTGATTATACTAGCTAAAAGTATTATACGAGGTGCCATATGGACAGTCAGGGAAAAGCATTCATTTACTCGTTATTGAGACAAGGCGCCACTTTCAGGAGAACATTAAAGTCGCTGAATGAATCTCAATATTATTCAGCGGAGCAGCTGACAAGCTTGCAGAACAGCAAGCTTTCGCATCTGGTTGAGCATTGCTATAAAAATGTACCATATTACACGGAGTTATTTGATAAATTACAACTGAAACCTGATGACATAAAGACGAAAGAGGACCTTACCAAACTACCCTATTTGGATAAACTAACAGTCAGGGGAAATTATAATCAATTAATAGCCCGTAACAAATCGAAAATATTTTGTGGTACTGCAGAGACAAGTGGTACAACGGGAACCCCATCAAAGTTTCTGAGGGATTTTTATTCTGTTAATTTCGAGAATGCTGCGCTTTGGCGGTTTCGTGAAAAAACGGGGGGGAATGGAGTGCGAAAAGTGGTTTTGCGCGGAGATATTATTGTGCCTGTAGAACAGGATCATCCGCCTTTCTGGAAAGAGTATCCACTTAATAATGAATTATATTTATCCTCCTATCATATAAGCGAAGAGAATGCAGAAATTTATTATCAAAAAATAAGTGAATTTGGTGCGGAAAGCATCTATGCTTTTCCATCCTCTGTTTATCTGCTGGCAAAGTATTTTCACGAAAAGCGTAAAAAGTTTGAATTAAAGGCCGTATTCACCTCCTCCGAATCCATATCAGACAGGCAAAGAGCGCTCATTGAAGAAGTATTTATGTGCAGGCTCTATGATTGGTATGGTCAGGTGGAAAGAGTCTCAGCCATTGGACAATGTGAAAAGGGTACATATCATATTATTGAAGATTACTCCATTACAGAAACCGTTGATACAGGATGCGGTTATGAGTTGGTAGGTACAAACCTGAACAATTATATCATGCCGTTAATCAGGTTTCGAACTGGTGATTTGGTTACTTTGGGAGAGAGACAATGCTCTTGCGGCAGAAATTTCAGAGAAATATCAAAGATCCAGGGAAGAAGTCTGGAATATATTTTAACACCGGATGGTAAAAGGATTTCGCTTTTTTTAGTGTCCGACTCCATCGATTTCGATGACCATGTCAGTGAAGCGCAATTTATTCATAATAAACGGGGCGAAATGATAATTAATATTGTCGCAGGGGAGAAATACTCCGAAAAGGACAGGATTAAAATTATTAAAACTATGAAGGATCACACCTCTCCGGATATGGTTGTCACTGTGAATGAGGTGACTGCTCTGCCAAGGGGAGCAAATGGTAAAGTAGTTAATACCATTGCAAGGGTATCTGATAATATAAATTGTTAAGTAACAAAAGTTTACATAAAATTGGAGGCAGGATAAATTGGCTGAGAACAGGAAAGAACCTATTGTATATATCGTTGGCCCATCCTTCAGGACACAGGGAGGAATATCCTCTGTGCTGCTGATTTATTATAATCATTTCAAAGATTTATTGAATATGCGGTTCATCACATCCTATTCAGGGAATTCAAGAATAAAGGATTTGTTCTATTTTGCAACTGCACTCCTGCAGGTGTTTTTTATCTGTATTTCAGGGAAACATGCTGTTTTTCATATCCATTCATCGACTTACGGCAGCTTTTTAAGAAAATCGATGATCGCCAGATTGTGTCTTTTCTTCCGCAGGGAAGTCATTTTCCATATTCATGGTGCGGATTTTGACACTTTTATGGAAAAGGTCAGCAGCAGGTGGAAGGGTAAAATTATCAAGCTGTTAAATCAAGTGGATCAGTTGGTTGTATTATCTGATAGCTGGAAGGCTTTTTTTATAGAATATGTGTCTGCCGAAAAAATAAAGGTGATTGTGAATCCATCCTCTACCTACAACCCTGTATATATCAAAAGGCGTAACCCGAGGGTGAAGGTATTGTTCATTGGAAGGATAGGCCGGCGTAAAGGAGCATATGACCTGATTGAAGCAGTGAAGAAAATCCGGTTTCTCAACTTTTCATTGGATTTGGTCGGCGATGGAGAAGGGGATAAAATAAGAAATATCGCAGGTGTCGAAAACCTGACAGGTATCGTAAAAGTATATGATTGGGTATCCCATAAAGATGTGGGGAAATTGTACGACAAAGCGGATATTCTGGTTTTGCCTTCCTATGCGGAGGGTTTGCCGATGTCTATTCTGGAAGCAATTGGAAAAGGCCTGCCGGTTATATCCACGAATGTCGGGGGTATTCCTGAAATGATTATTGACGGAAGAAATGGGTTTATTGTAGAACCGGGAGATATTGATGCCCTTTCCGAGAAAATGAGAGTTTTAATCAGCAATGCCGCTCTGAGGGAAGAGATGGGAAAAAACAGCCTTAAAATCACGGAAGAGAAGTTTACTATTGAGCAGAACTGCAATTTATTAAAAAAGTTATACAACAGGCAGGATAGCCGTACAGGTCGGTGTGATGGGCGGGGAGGGGTTTATTATGCCCGATAGGAAAGTAAAAGTATTTATGGTAGGTCCATCCTTGGGGACCCAGGGCGGAATTTCTTCTGTATTGGACATCTATAACAGGAATTTTAAAGAAAAGTTGAATTTGAGTTTTATCTCATCATATTCAGGCAGGAACCGTATCATGGATGTTCTTATGTTTAACGGTGCGGTGCTTAAAGTGCTTTTCATCAATGTTTTCTATGCTGCCCCGGTCTTCCATATTCATGTGGCGTCAAAGGGAAGTTATCTGAGAAAATCCATTCTTGCAAAATTTTGCATGGCTTTTCGGCATAAATTGATACTCCATGTCCATGGAGCCATGTTTGATCAGTTTTTAGAGGGGGCTACGCAGAGCAGAAAGAATAAAATAATTGCACTTTTTAACAAGGCGGATCAGGTAGTGGTGCTTTCGGAATACTGGTTTTCCTACTTTGCCAAATACATTCCGAAGGAAAGACTCCGCATCATATATAATCCATCCTCCACCTTTAAAAGCGGATTTGTCAAGGCCTGCAACAGGACCACAAGCAGGTCTGATAAAGGGGGGGGCATGCAGGTCCTGTTCATGGGCAGACTTGGTGAGCGAAAAGGTACCTATGATTTGATCAGGGCGGCAGCTAAATTGAAGGATACTGATTTTGTCTTAAATTTATATGGAGATGGGGAAGTCGACAAAGTCAGGGAACTTGTTGAAAAGGAGAATCTGGAGGGCATTGTTGCAGTAAATGGCTGGGTACCACATTCCAGAATCAATGAGATCTATGAAAGCGCGGATATAATGGTACTGCCTTCCTATGCAGAAGGGCTGCCCATGTCGCTGTTGGAAGCGATAGGAAAGGGTTTGCCGGTGATTTCCACCCACGTCGGAGGAATACCTGAATTGATTGAAGACGGCAGAAACGGCTTTCTGATCGAGCCGGGGGATGTGGAGGCACTGGCAGACAAGTTGAAAATCCTGTTAACCTCACCGGAACTCGTGGAGAAAATGGGTAAAGAAAGCCTCGCCATAGCCGGAAAAAAGTTTTCAATCGAAAAAGCAGGAGAACAGCTGCAGGAATTATACAATTCATTATGAACACTATGAAGGAGAGTAACAGGGATGAATGGGTTTTTTATTAACAGGTTGCTAAGAATGTCTCCGGCTGAAATCATATACAGAATCGGTCAAAAAGGTCAGACCAGAGTGGAAAGGGCCATGAAGGACAGATATCAATTTAATGAAGCCGTTCTGGAAGAAAAATATAAATTATTCAACGAGCCTGTTACTTTTACAGATTACAGCAAAATTATAAAAAAAGCTGATGATGTTTGTGCAAACCGGTTTGATATATTTGCCTTAAAGGATTATCAGATAGAGGGAAAAATTGATTACCACAAGGACTATAAAAGTGGCCGGTCTGCACCAAAACACCTTTTCGGCAAAAGTATCAACTATAGGGATAGTGATAAAATAGGGGATATCAAGTATATCTGGGAACTCAACAGACACCTGTTTATGGTACCTCTTGCACTGGCCTGCCAGCATACGAAACAATCCAAATATATGGAGAAATTTGAGAGCCTGTTAACTGAATGGATCCTCCAGAACCCTTTCATGATGGGCGTGAACTGGTCAAGCTCTCTGGAACTGGGAATTAGACTGATAAACTGGACGATTTGCTGGCATATCATTGGAGATGAACTGAAACCGGAGCTGAAAAAAAGATGGTTGGACACGATCTACCGGCATTGTTGGTTTATCAACAGAAACTTGAGTGCGTTTTCCTCTGCGAATAATCATTTGATCGGCGAAGCTGCGGGTTTGTTTATCGGAAGTGCTGCAATGCCCCGGTTTAAAGCCTCAAAAAGGTGGCGTGGAAGGGCGTATCGGATTCTGATACGTGAAAGTATGAAGCAGAATTATCCGGATGGAGTGAATAAGGAACAGGCGATATCCTATCAGCAGTTCGTTCTTGATTTTTTGATTCTTTCAGGACTGGCAGGCGAAGCGAACGGAGTAAAATACCCCTTAAAATTCTGGGGAATCATTGAAAAAATGCTGGACTATTTGGCTGCAATAGAGGATGCCGGGGGAAATATCCCTCAGATTGGCGATGAAGATGATGGGTATGTTGTGGATTTGTTTCAAAAAGAAATTGGCGCATACCATTCTCTTCTGCACACAGGAGCTTATATATTTAAAAGGGAGGAGTTCCTGAAAGGCAGCATGGCCGCCAAAAGCAACAAAAGAGATAACGGAGATATTGACTGCATGGGTCCGGACTATAAAACACTTTTACTTTTAAACATTAGAAATGTTCATATTGAAGAGGTCGGATTGATTCCAGGCAATCTCCCTGATTCCTTTACAGACGGAGGCTATTATATTCTTGGAGCGGATTTTCATACGCCTTCAGAGCAGAAACTGATTTTTGATTGTGGAAGCCTGGGATATCTTTCACTGGCGGCACACGGGCACGCAGATGCATTAGCCGTTTATTTTTCGGCAGGAGGCCGCCCGATATTTATTGATCCGGGTACCTATGCTTATCATGCCGATGAAAAATGGAGGAACTATTTCAGGAGCACCGCAGCCCATAATACGGTCAGAATGGATGGCAGAGACCAGTCAGTGATGTCCGGCAATTTCATGTGGAGCAGTAAGGCAGAAACAGAAATAATTGATTATAAGGGATTTACAAAGGCAAAAGGCCTGCATACAGGATATAAGAGCTTTAATGACAGCGTTTTGCATACCAGAACCGTGAAATATGAAAAAGAAACAGATCATTGGGAGATAGAGGATCAGATCCTCTGTGAAGGCAGCCATAACATGGAGATTTTCTTTCATATCCACCCTGAATGCTGTGTTGAGAATACAGATGAAATGTTGATGATCTATTTTGAACAAGGCTGTTGCCTGTTTGAGAAGGATAGCAGGTTGGAGCTTCAGATCCATAAGGGGGATGAGGCATTCCCATCGGGCTGGTATTCACCTTCCTATGATGTTAAAGTCCCGACAACAACATTGCGATTGTTCAAATCAATAAAAGGTCCTATAGAAGTTGCAACAAAATTCTCAATTGTGTTTAATCCATAAGAAATGTTGGGAATTATCCCAAAACAGGTCATTCATCAAAAACGGAGGAGAAAGAATTTATGAATATCAGTATTTTTGGACTGGGTTATGTTGGTGTTGTGACTGCAGGCTGCCTCGCATCCATGGGTCACAAAGTTACAGGGGTAGATGTAAATGAAGTGAAAGTGCAGATGCTCAATGACGGATTATCCCCTATTATTGAAAAGGAACTTCCCGAACTTTTGGATATAAACAGGAAAAATGGCCTGATACATGCGACAACAGACACAAGGGAAGCGATTTTGTCTACGGAGATGTCAATTATATGCGTCGGGACTCCAAGCAGGTCCAATGGGTGTCTGGATACCAGATACCTGGAAGTGGTCTGTCAGGAGATTGGAGCAGTCCTGAAGGAAAAAGACGAAAAACATGTACTGATATTCAGAAGCACGATGATACCGGGTACGATGAGAGGGATTGTAATACCAATGCTGGAAAGTGCATCTCAAAAGAAGAGCGAAGAGGGATTTTATGTAGCTTTTAATCCTGAATTTTTAAGGGAATCCACAGCTGTTTTTGATTTTAATAATCCTCCTAAAACGGTCGTAGGCGCCGATTCTGAAGATGTTGCCCGGAGAATACTGTCGATATATGGCAATGTGACGGGAGAGAAAATGATTACCGGGATAGAGGTTGCAGAAATGGTGAAGTATGTGGATAATAACTTTCATGCTTTAAAAATCACTTTTGCAAATGAAATCGGTATGCTGTGCAAAAACCTTGGGCTTGACAGCCATCAGGTCATGAACATTTTCATGAAGGATACCAAGCTGAATATCTCAGCTACGTACCTGAAGCCGGGCTTTGCATTTGGCGGTTCGTGCCTGCCCAAGGATTTGCGTGCCATCAGCTGTCTGGCCAGAATGCATGATGTTGAAACACCTCTTCTGAACTCACTGATGGTGAGTAATTCCATGCAGGTTACCAATGCGTCAAAAAAAATCATCTCTTACGGAAAAAAGAAAATCGGATTGGCGGGATTCAGCTTCAAGGAGGGCACGGACGACTTAAGAGAGAGTCCTATGGTGGAACTCATTGAGATTCTGCTGGGAAAAGGTTACGACCTGAAACTTTATGACCGGAATGTATTTCTCTCCAGGCTGATTGGTGCAAACAAAGAGTATATAACAGAAAAAATTCCGCATATATCGTCATTGATGGTTGATTCACTGGATGAGCTTTTGCTTGATCGTGAAGTCATCATTATAGGAAATAAGGAGAAAGAGTTTGAAAGAATTCTAACAGATGCCAGATCGGATCAAAAGATATTTGATCTGGTCAGAATCGGTGATCTTTCAAATGCGAGGGATAATTATGAAGGAATTAGCTGGTAGAAAAATACTGATCATTGTTGAAAACCTTCCTTCGCCGTTTGACAGAAGAGTCTGGCAGGAGGCTACTGCTTTAAGGGACAATGGTGCAACAGTTTCAATTATTTGTCCTGTTGGGAAGGGATACGAAAAAAAGTTTGAAATGATAGATGATATCGCCATATACAGGCATTCACTTCCTAAAGAAGCGGATGGTGCCGCTGGATATTTGCTTGAATATACCGCAGCTCTTTTCTGGGAGTTCGTATTGGCTGTAAAGTGCCTTTTTACCAGAGGGTTCGATGTGATACATGCATGCAATCCGCCCGATCTGATATTTCTCGTAGCCCTCCCGTTCAAGCTGTTGGGGAAGAAGTTCGTGTTTGACCATCATGACATTAACCCTGAGCTATATGAGGCGAAATTCGGCAGAAAAGATTTTTTGTATAAGATGATGCTGTTCTTTGAAAGAAGAACCTTTAAAAGCGCCGTAATATCTATTGCTACAAATGAATCGTACAAAAGAATCGCGATGGAAAGAGGCGGTAAGAAGGAAGAGAAGGTTTTTATCGTGAGAAGCGGACCAAGTCTTGAACGATTGAAGATTGTTCCGCCTGTGGAGTCATTGAAAAAAGGCAGGAAGTATATGGTGGGGTATGTTGGCGTCATTGGAAAACAGGAAGGCCTTAATTACCTGATTGAAGCAGCACAGCATATCGTTGTAGGAAGAGGCAGGCAGGACATCCACTTTATCTGTGTTGGCGGTGGAACGGAACTGGAAAATATCAAGACTTTGGCCAGAGAAAAAGGTGTGGGAGAATACTTTACATTTACGGGAAGGGTACCGGATCAGCAGTTGCTTGAAGCCCTTAATACAGCTGATGTGTGTGTTAATCCCGATGAGTATAATGAAATGAACCGCAAATCCACCATGAATAAAATCATGGAATATATGGCTCTGGCAAAGCCAATTGTACAATTTGATATGGATGAGGGTAAATTCTCCGCACAGGAAGCTTCACTGTATGCAAGGCCAAACGATTCGAAGGATCTGGCTGAAAAAATTCTGGAGCTTTTGGATGATCCCGAACGACGCAGAAAAATGGGCGCCTTTGGATATGACCGTATAAAGAACAAGCTGGAATGGAAATACGAGAAGGTAAACCTGTATAAGGCCTATAATAAGCTGTTCAATGGATAAAGGGGGAAGATGAATGTTTTATAATATTAAACTATGTATGAGATTCTGGTGGGTCATTTTAACCATCTCTATCCTTACTACAGGAGTGTCGGCATATTTGAACTACTACTATTTTCCTTCCGTATACAGTTCGGAGACGACCATCTATGTTTTGAAGACTACGGATGCAGATGCAAATTCCAATACAGTGTATCAGGATCTTCTGGCTAGTGATCTTCTGGTGAAAGATTACCAGGAGATCGTAAAGTCCAGTATCATCATTCAAACAGTCAAGGATGAGCTTCAGGGGGAAATTCCGAAATTGAAGGATGTTACAATTCAGGAGATGAAGGATAGCATTACTGTAACGGTAAGGCCGAGTACAAGACTTATTGTTATTGGTGTTGAACAAAATAATCCTGAAAATGCCGCAGCAATTGCCAATAAGATTGCAGAGGTTTTTCAGGCGAAATCTTTGGAATTATTGAAAATAGATAATGTATCGATTATAGACAGAGCTTCCGTGCCGGCTAAGCCTGATAGACCCAAGCCGTTGCAAAATATGGCTTTGAGTCTGTTAGCCGGAATAGTTGGCAGTATCGTGCTGATTATATTTATTGATTATTCAAGAAAGCAGTTAAAAGCAGAGAATGCAAAAGAGTCAGAGAATGCAAAAGAATCAGAGAATGCAAAAGAGTCAGAAATTGTGAACCGTCTTATATAGAGGAGGATTTCGCTCTTGTGGTTCTTACTCCGCCAAGCAGGGATGCCACAGGTATCTGACTGATCACATGGGAGAACAGGCAGGTACATACTGTTCCCGCCGCATATAGTGCAAGCATGCCCTTCAAACCTGACCATAAGCCCGTGCCTGCAGGTTGCCCGGTAAGAAGGAGTATTATTTTGATGATAAAAAGATGGCTCAGATAAATTGTGAAAGATTGACAGGAGATCCAGTCCAGTCCTTTCAGTATCTTCAGCCTGCTATCCTTCAGCTTGAGGGATAAGGAGTACATGAGAAGAAATGTACTCATACTGTAAAGGAGCACAGCAGGTTTTATGGACAAATCGAATGTACCTGTGAATCTGCTGTCAAGCAGAAGCAGTACAAAGCCAGCAGCCCAGGCCAGGGTTATAAGCCCTGTCCTCCTGCCGATCCATCCTCTGTGTGCCACCAGATCGCCTGCGAAATACATGCCGAACACAAAAAAGAATATCCAGGTAGGGAAGAACATGTAGTTTGGCAGAATAGGGGCAGGGAAGGAAATGACTTTCAAAGCCTGCAGATATATTCCGGTCTGGAACAGGAGCGTTAGTATGAAGCTGCATGCCAGAACCGGTTTTTTGTTGTATTTCATTAAATAATGCAGGGCGGGATATAACAGATAGAGCTGAAGGATAATAATGATGAAATACAGGTGCACATGGGCTGTACCATATAGCAGCTTTTTGCCCGTATCTGCCAGAAAACTGCCAGGATCATGCCAGATAGGGCTGAGGTCGTCCCTCATTTTGAACAGGATATAGAGGATGGACCATAAAACATAGGGAATAAATATTTTTTGCATCCTTCTTTTAATAAACCCGAGATATCCTGAAATACCAGCAAATTCATACCCGGAAAGTGACAGAAGCAAGCCGGAGATCAGTATAAAAACCGGTACGGCAAAGCGAACCAGCTGGTTCATCGCATAGGCTCCTCTTGATGCAGCCGTGTAAACACCCGACACATGGATCATTATGATGGATAAGGCTGAAATGGCCCTGATATAGTCCATTTCCCGCATGCGCTGTTTCATTTGCAGTCCTCCGGAGTCATTGGCTGATCATATACTTTTGAATTATAACATACTATATGGCTTTTATGGCAATTGACTTGCTCGTACGCATTTTATATAATGTATAAAACACTTCTGCCAAAAGCAGCATATTAGGTGTGACGGAATACAAGCCGCATCGGAAATTGGAGGTTCAGCATGAAAGTCACAAGGGAAACCATACAGCATGTAGCAGATCTAGCCCGCTTGAATATTACAGAGGCGGAAATAGATAAGCTTACGTTTGAGATGGAAGATATCATTTCTTATGTGGACAAGCTGAATGAGCTGGACACTAAGGATGTAAAACCAATGGAACATGTCATCCCCATTCAGAATGTTCTGAGGGAGGACAGGGTCACAGGCTCTTTTGACAGGGAAAAACTGCTTAAGAGCGCACCTTCGCAGGAGAATGGCTGTTACAAGGTGCCGAAGGTAGTGGAGTAGGGGGAAATTCTATGAAATTTTATGAATTGACTGCGCATGAGCTGTCCGGCCTGCTGCGCAGCAGGAAGCTTGGTGTCGTTGAACTGACACAGGCGTATTTAAAAAGGATTGATGAAGTAGAATCCGTCGTTGGAAGCTATATTACCGTTTCACGCGCTGAGGCGTTGAAACAGGCTGAAAAGCTGCAGAACGAATTCGACAGCGGGGCTGAATTGCCGCCGCTTGCCGGCATTCCTGCAGGCATAAAGGACAACATGTGTACGGAAGGCATTCCAACCACCTGCGCATCAAAAATATTGAGCGATTTTGTTCCTCCGTATAATGCGACTGTGGTGGAAAAATTGGCTGAACAAAAGACAGTCCTGCTTGGAAAACTAAATATGGACGAGTTTGCCATGGGTGGTTCGACCGAAAATTCGTATTTCAAGCAAACAAGGAATCCATGGAATACCGAAAGGGTTCCCGGGGGCTCAAGCGGCGGATCTGCCGCGGCTGTTGCATGCGGAGAGGCAGTATTCGCACTGGGCTCCGACACAGGCGGTTCGATCAGGCAGCCTGCGGCATTCTGCGGTGTGGTCGGCATGAAACCTACATATGGTGCTGTCTCCAGGTATGGGCTCGTAGCTTTTGCCTCTTCTCTGGATCAGATCGGACCGCTTACGAAGGACATTACAGACTGCGCGCTCGTGCTCAATGCCATTTCCGGGCATGACAAGATGGATTCGACTTCTGCGCCGGTAAAGCATCCGGATTATACAAAAGCGTTGGTTAATGACGTAAAGGGAATGAGAATAGGTATCCCGAAGGAATATATCGGTGAGGGTATCAACGAGGAAGTAAAAAAAGCCATTCTGGATGCGGCAGAGGTATATACAAAGCTGGGAGCCATCTGCGAGGAATGCACGCTGCCTGTCACGGAATATGCGATACCGGCCTACTATCTTGTTTCATCGGCGGAAGCCAGCTCGAACCTTGCAAGGTTCGATGGTATTAAATACGGCTACAGAGCAGAGAAATACACCGACCTGCTGGATCTTTACAAGCAGACCAGAAGTGAAGGCTTTGGTCCGGAAGTGAAGAGAAGGATCATGCTTGGAACGTATGCTTTAAGCTCGGGATATTATGATGCCTATTATAAAAAAGCGCTTCAGGTACGCACATTGATACGGAAGGGCTTTGATGAAGCCTTCTCGAAGTTTGACCTTATACTCGGACCGACAGCGCCAACTACAGCCTATAAAATTGGTGAGAAAGCGGATGACCCGCTGGCAATGTATCTGGGGGATATCTATACAGTATCCGTGAATATCGCCGGATTGCCGGGACTGGTACTGCCGTGCGGTTTTGACGCGGAGGGCATGCCAATAGGACTGCAGCTGATCGGAAAGCCATATGACGAGAGTATGCTGCTGCGGGCAGGATATACTTTCGAGCAAAATACCGGATATCATCTGAGCAGACCTCAAATCTGAGGTGCAAAAAAACTGGCATATGCAGCAAATTATAGGAAGATAATTGCATAAAAGCTTCAGAAAATCAGCTTTTTACATTATCTGGAGGTGAAGGATATGGATTATGAAATAGTAATGGGCCTTGAGATCCATGCGGAACTCTCGACGAAATCAAAAATATACTGCGGCTGTTCAACGGAATTCGGCGGTGAGCCCAATACGCACTGCTGCCCGATATGCGTCGGCATGCCGGGTGTGCTGCCGGTCCTGAACAAAAGCGTGGTGGAATATGCAGTAAAGGCCGGTCTTGCCATGGACTGCAATATTCTGCAATTCAGCAAGCAGGACAGGAAGAACTACTTCTATCCCGATCTGCCGAAGGCATATCAGGTGTCACAGTTCGATCTGCCGTTGTGCAAGGGTGGTTATGTTGAGATAGAAACGGGCGGCGTCCGTAAAAAAGTAGGTATTACCAGAATACATATCGAGGAGGATGCCGGAAAGCTCATGCACGACGAATGGGAGACCGGTACTCTTGTAGATTACAACAGGTGCGGCGTACCTTTGATAGAGATCGTTTCAGAGCCTGACATGCGGTCGCCTGAAGAAGCAAAAGCATTTGTGGAAAATGTGAAGTCAATTCTGGAATATCTGGAGGTTTGCGACTGCAAGATGCAGGAAGGTTCCCTCAGGGCGGATGTAAACCTTTCTGTGAGGCCGGTGGGAAGCACTGCGTTCGGTACAAGGACGGAAATGAAGAACCTGAACTCCTTCAGGTCAATTCTGCGTTCTGCAGAAAACGAGGCGCGCAGGCAGATCAGCGAAATAGAAGATGGCGGCAGGATCATTCAGGAGACCAGACGCTGGGATGATACAAAAGGCTACAGCTATGCAATGAGAAGCAAGGAAGAAGCGCACGATTACCGCTATTTCCCGGAGCCGGACCTGGTGCCGATTGTTGTGGATGACGAATGGCTGGGCCGCATAAGGGCTTCGCTGCCGGAACTTCCTGCGGCGCGCAGGGAGAGGTATATCAGGGAATTCAATCTGCCGGAGTATGATGCCGCGCTTCTTACATCCTCCAAAAGACTGGCTGACTTTTTTGAGGATGCCATAAAAGGAAGCAGCAATATTAAAGCGGTCAGTAACTGGATTATGGGCGAAATGATGCGCATATTAAAGGAAAAGGAATTGGAGGCGGACGCCGTACCATTCCCGGGACATTACCTGGCACAGCTGGTTTCATTGATAGATAAGGGTACGATCAGCGGGACGATTGCCAGAAAGGTATTTGAGAAAATGTTTGAAAGCGGCAAAGAACCAGGCCTTATTGTGAAGGAAGAGGGCCTGGAGGTTGTAAATGATGAAGGGGCGCTGTCAGCCATCGTAAGAAAAATTCTTGACACAAACCCGCAATCTGTTGCAGATTTTAAAAGCGGTAAGGAAAAAGCATTCGGCTTCCTTGTAGGACAGGCGATGCGTGAGATGAAGGGCAAAGCCGACCCACAGACGATCAACAAGCTGCTGAGGGAAGAACTTGAAAATTAAATCAGGTACATAGAGGCTGCTCTTTTTCATCAGTATACTTACTGCAATTATTTTCATATACAGTAGATGGCAGCTTACCATAACTCCGTACTACCAAATTATTGAGCTTCGGGAATCAAATCCTGAAGCTTTTTTATACCAATAATAAGTCTTGTTTCCATAAAATACAGGAAATCATTGATTTCTACATCCTATTTGGATATAATAAAATTATATATGTCAATAATAGGAATAGAATCAATGCCAACAGCAACTGGCCGGAAGTCAATAATAACAGCATCATTTTGCTATTTATAATAGTTGGAGGCTCTTTATGAGCAGTAATTTCAGGAAGTTATCCATTCTGCTTTCCATAATTATGGCGCTATGTTTATTTGCACCATATGGAGTTGCAGCAGAGGCAGAAGGTAATGAAACAGATTCGGTACTGCCTGTTGCACTGGATACTTCAATCAATTCAGATACACAAAACAATATGGAAGAGACCACCCCGCCGGCAGCGATTTACACTCCTGCTGCATCTGTAAGCCCTGCTGAAGCAGTAACCGAGCCTCAGTTTGAGGTGATAGCTGACGAGCCCATTCCTGTAGCTCCGGTAGAATTGCCGAAGACAGGCGGAGTGCCGGCAGTTATATTTTACGGCCTTGGCGGATTAATTTCATCAGCCGGGATCATGATCAGGAGAAAGATTAAATAAAAAAATAACAGGATTACAATAAAAAAACAAAGATAGCCGGCAGCAATTATTTTGGCGCCGGCTATCTTTGTTTTTTTATTTTCCCCTTGTACCAGCGTATTTTATTCCTTTTTTTTAAACGTATCTTGTATACAATAAACGTTTTGTATATAATGGTTGTGGTCGGGAAATAGCTGATATAAACTGATGCTAGAACCTGGTGATAATTATTTTACGAGTAACAATTTTGAATTTGGGCAAATTAACTTATGCCTTATTCATTAATATGAAAGGGGTTCTAAAATGAATTTTCTTGAACAAATAAGTGAACGAGCAAAGAATGACATCAAAACGATCGTACTGCCCGAAAGCTCGGACATAAGAACATTAAAGGCTGCTGCAATAGTGCAGGAAAAAGGCCTTGCCCGCATAGTTCTTGTCGGGAAGGAAAATGAGATCAAAAAACTGGCCGGAGATCTTGATATATCCAAAGCAAGGATAGTTGATCCGGAATCCTCACCGAAATTTGAGGAATATGTAAATGCCTTCTATGAGATGAGAAAAGCAAAAGGCGTTACACCTGAGAAAGCCCGTGAAATCATTAAGAATGAGTTATACTGGGGTGTCATGATGGTGAAGATGGGGGAGGCCGACGGTATGGTTTCCGGTGCCATTCATTCAACGGCAGATACACTGAGGCCGGCTCTTCAGATATTGAAAACAGCTCCCGGTACAAAACTGGTTTCATCATTTTTTGTAATGGTTGTACCGGATTGTGAATTAGGCAGTAATGGTACTTTTGTATTTTCTGACTGTGGTCTTGTAGAAAATCCAACTGCGGATGAACTATCGGAAATAGCGCTGGCATCTGCAGGATCATTTAAAAATCTGGTTGGCGGTGAGCCCAAAGTAGCTATGCTTTCATATTCAAGCTATGGCAGTGCCAAGAGTGACCTTACTGAAAAGGTTATTGCGGCGACAAAGCTTGCCAAAGAGAAAAACCCTGGACTGATACTGGACGGAGAGCTTCAGGCTGATGCTGCGATAGTTCCTTCAGTAGGCAGATCAAAAGCTCCGGGAAGCAATGTTGCCGGCAGTGCAAATGTGCTTGTATTCCCTGATTTGAATTGCGGCAATATTTCGTACAAACTTGTTCAGAGACTTGCAAAGGCAGAAGCATACGGGCCTGTTACGCAGGGTATTGCAAAACCGGTAAACGACTTGTCGAGAGGCTGCAGCGCCGAGGATATTGTGGGCGTCATTATAATAACTGCAGTACAGGCGCAGAAGTCGTAAAACATATATAGCTGGTAGGGATTGAAATACTATGAAATTAATTTAATGATTGGAGTTTAAACATGAAAATACTGGTTATAAATGCCGGCAGCTCATCACTCAAATTTCAGCTTCTTAATATGGAAGATAAAAGCATTATAGTTAAAGGTATTTGCGACAGAATAGGTATTGAAAATTCTATTATGGAATATCAGGTACCGGGAAAAGACAAAATTGTTACAAGCAAGGTGATGAAAAAGCATAAGGATGCCATTGCCTTGGTACTTGAGGCTTTACTCGACAAGGACATCGGTGTAATAAAATCAATGTCGGAGATCGCAGGAGTAGGACACAGGGTACTGCACGGCGGTGAGAAATTCCACGATCCTGCATTGATAAACGATAGTATTATGAACGCGATAAGGGAATGCATACCATTAGGACCTCTGCATAACCCGGCAAACATAATGGGAATTGAAGGCTGTGAAGCTGAAATGCCTGGCATTCCAATGGTTGCAGTTTTTGATACGGGCTTCCACCAGACAATGCCAAAGTACGCTCACATATATGCAATACCATATGAAGCCTATGAAAAATATGCAATAAGAAAATATGGATTTCACGGCACCTCTCATAAATATGTGACTCAAAGGGCTGCAGAACTGCTTGGCAAACCTATCGAGGAGCTTAAGCTGATATCATGCCATCTTGGAAATGGTGCAAGCATTTGTGCTGTTAAGTACGGAAAATGTATTGACACAAGCATGGGACTTACACCACTTGACGGCCTTGAAATGGGTACCAGATGTGGTACTATTGACCCTGCGGCTGTAACGATCCTGATGCAAAATGAAAATATGACGGCTTCTGAAATGGATACATACCTCAATAAAAAGTCGGGTTTGTTGGGAGTTTCCGGTGTAAGCAGTGATATGAGAGATACGCGTGTTGCTGCAGAGCAAGGAAATAAGAGGGCAAGGCTTGCTATTGATATATTCTGCTACAGAGTAAAAACTTTTGTCGGTTCATATTTTGCAGCAATGAACGGGGCAGACGCAGTCATATTTACAGGCGGTATAGGTGAAAATGATGCAAAAATCAGAGAAGAGTCGCTTAATGAAATGGACAGTCTTGGTATTATAATAGACCATGAAAAGAACATGTTGAAAGAGAAAGAATTAGATATAACGGCTCCGGGTGCAAAAGTAAAGACGCTGATTATACCTACAAATGAAGAGCTGGCGATTGCAAAAGAAACAATGAAGTTAATTGTCGGTAAATGCTGAACCAGCACATTCGGCCATGGTAAAATAACGAATAGTGATATTCGTAATAATGAACAATAGGGATAAGAATTCATGAATTCAAAGTTTGTTCATGTTTTGTTCATGTTTGTTCATGTTTTTGCAGTTGGCAGTGGAATTTGCCTTGACAATACTGGCATTAGTTAGTATAATATCATTTGTCGCGGATTTAAGGGGTATAGTTTATGAAGGTTGATTTATCAGATATTATAAGGGTTAACGGTGCTTCAAAGGAGCTTGACTTCGTTGAAGAACCATCTGATCGGGAACCTGCAGAGGGTTGCTTGCTGGATGGAAAGTTATCCTTCACCGGTACATTGACCAATACGAACGGTATCCTGCAGCTCAGCGGGCGTCTGAAGGCTGTCTACAGTAGTGAATGCTACCGCTGCCTTGGTGCAGTGAAAAAGGAAATGAATCTGAGGATAAGTGAAAACTTTATCAACAGTGGAGAAGACGAGCAGCCTGACATGTATCCTTTCGAAGGAAAGATGCTTGACATAAGCAAGGCGCTTAACGACAATATTATTTTAAACCTTCCAATGAAACAGTTGTGTTCAGATGATTGCAAGGGCTTATGCGCCAGTTGTGGTACCAACCTCAATGAAATGCAGTGCAATTGCGGCGATAATGATACGGATCCACGCATGGAAGGTCTAGGCAAGTATTTCAAGAAATAGTGATATACGCTTTTAATCAGGGAGGTGTTGAATATGGCAAACCCAAAACGCAAATGGTCCAAAGCCAGGACAGG
>WSSedL1CaDRAFT_10000110_pt1 | contig 51227 bp, 58 predicted proteins | sample WetSurSL1Cattail_FD_9464 | JGI IMG/M metagenome (IMG submission 9464)
GTCCGAAGACCTCTCCGCCATCAAGGCCAAGATCAGCGAACTCAAGGCAAAAGACCCCGGCGCGTTCGCCGCGGACGCCATGGTCGTTGAAGTCAAGGAAGCGGCCGGCGGCGCTGAAGTCGCAGCTGCGGGTGCAAACCCCCAGTTCCTCGAAATCGAGAAGCGTCTCGACAAGATCGAGAAGAGACTCGAATTCGTGGATGCAGAAGTGGCACAGCGTGTTGGGAGAAAGATCGGGCGCGACATCGGCATACTGTACGGCCTCGTGGCAGGATTGATCGTGCTGGTACTTTTCGTGTTCCGTTTCGTCAAATTAGGTTGATGGCATTGGTGTAATGGAGGTGTAAATAACATGTTCAAGTTTGAGAAAGAACAGAGTGTCTGGGATTTTAACGGCACCAAGATCGGTGGACAGCCCGGTGAATACCCGACCGTATTGGGTGCTTCAATCTTCTACAACAAGCAGGAGATTGTCCTTGACGACAAGACAGGAAAGATCGACAAGGTAAAGGCAGAAGCACTCTGGAACCGCTGTCAGGAACTCTCCGATCTGACCGGTGTTCCGCATTTCATCCAGATTATTGCGGAATACGGGGAAGCATTCGAGAGCTACTTCTCGTGGTTCGACAGTATCGACAACAAGACTGCATTCCTGATGGACTCGTCGGTCCCCAAGGCGCTCGCCCACGCGTGCGAGTACGTGACCGAGGTAGGACTTGCAAACCGTGCGATCTACAACTCGATCAACGGTTCAATCCTGCCCGAGAGCATTGAGGCACTCAAGAACAGTGACGTCGATGCAGCCATCGTCCTTGCGTTCAACCCCGCAGACCCGTCCGTTGCCGGCCGTGAGAAAGTGCTCACCGAAGGCGGCGTAGCAGGACAGACCAAGGGTATGCTCGAGATCGCAGAGTACTGCGGTATCAAGCGCCCGATCCTGGATACAGCGGCAACCCCGCTCGGCCTCGGCTCCGGTGGTTCCTACCGTGAGATCCTCGCCTGCAAAGCCATCCACGGATACCCGACCGGTGGTGCATACCACAACATGACGGTCTCCTGGACCTGGCTCAAGCGCTGGAAGGGTACAAGCAAGACCCCCTCCGTGCAGGCAGCAGGCTACAAGGGCAAGGATGCACTCCTCGAACAGATGAGCCACCACTACCTTGGCGGCATGGACGGCATGAGGCAGGCAGCATGGTCTGCACCCGATATCGGCTGCAACATGATTGCAAGCACCCTCGGTGCCGACCTCATCATGTACGGACCTATCGAGAACGTTGAAGCAATGATCACCGCACAGGCCTACTCGGATATCACTATCCTTGAGGCAACCCGCCAGCTTGGCGTCGAGTGCAAATCGGAAAGCCACCCGATTTTCAAACTTATCTAAATCTATTTTTTTCTTTTGGGTTTTTTCTCTCAAAACTACCTTAAAAAAAGAGATACCATGTCCGGCACCAGGGGCCGGCAGGGATAGCACGTTTCCTTTCTAGGCGCCCATTACACGGCTGCGGCTCTCTTTTGCTTCCGCGGTCCGGCCCATGCGGTCGAGGACATCGGCGCGGTTCTTCCAGGCAAACGAGTTGATCGGGTTGAGGCTGACGGCCTCGTCGAAGGCGGCAAGCGCCTCGGCGTTCCTGCCAAGGTTTACGAGGGCAATTCCTTTGGAGACCAGCGCCCGGATGTTGATGGTGCCACCTTTGAGCGTCCGTTCGAAGCAGGCAAGGGCGTCTTCGTACCTCCCGAGCGCGTTTAAGGAGTAACCCTTGTTTGCCATGGCGAGAAGGTTCTCGGGGTCGAGGGCAAGGACACGTTCGAAACAGGCGATGGCTTCGCTAAACTGCCCGGACTTGCGCAGGGTATAGCCCTTCTCGAACCAGGCCGTGGTGAGGTGCGGGTTCTTTTCGAGCGCGAGATCGTAACAGGCGAGGGCATCCTTGTGCCGGCCGAGCATGTAATAGACCTCGCCCTTTTGTTCGAGCGCGGTGGTGTTCTGTGGGTCTGCGACAAGGATCTTATCGTATTCTGCGATTGCGTCGGTATACCGTCCCACCCGGGCCAGGTGGCGTGCCGTTTCAAGAAGTGCGGAGCTGTCCATATCCCATCATAGAAGTGATACGCACAGGATCTGATAAAGTGCCCGGCCGGGAAAAAGGGGGAGGATACCGTAGGGCCCGGGGTTACCCGCGGCGGGCCGGCCGCGAGAGCAGGAGACCGGCCACGGCAAGGACGGCAATGACCGGAAGGAGACCCGGCAGGGGTGCCCGCGTTGTGGCAGAGGCACGGGCCGTTGTCAGGGGGTTTGTGGGCGGGGCCTGTGCTGTCGGTTCCAGGACCGGGGTCGTGGGAACGGTGGGCGCCGAGACCTTTGCCGAGGGGAGCGGGGTCGCACTCGTGGGGGTTTCGGTCGAGCTGTGCCGTTCCGGGTTTAAGGTGTAGGACACGCTGGAGCTCCCGGTGCGGGAACTGTCGTCCTTGAGGTACACTGATAGGGTCTTGTACGAGTTGCTGCCCCCGAGGTGCGCATAGTCAACGGGCTCCATGGTCACGTAGACCAGGTACGTGCCCGGGTCGATATCGTTCCAGATCCTCGACGTGTCCCATTTCATCGACCACTGCTGGCTGCTGTCGAGCGGAACAATCGTGAAATGTCCCTGGTCGGCACGCAGGCCGGTATCGGTCAGGGTCACGCCGTTTGCGGGCAGGCCCGGGCCGGTCATGAAGAGGTAGACCTGACTGCCCCCGCCATAGGAGTAGCCGTGCAGGTCGATCACGTCGCCGAGGTAGCCGGTATAGTATTCGTCGGCGGCAAAGGCGCCGGGCAGGAGGATGACCGCGGCACAACAAACAAGCGCGATCACGGCGGCCCGCGAGGGATGGAAACATCCGGGGAAGTTCAGGCTCATTGATGAAAGTAAACTGTCGGGGGGTATATTTATTTCGGGAGGGATCCGACGGAACGGTACGGGAAACCCGCGTCGGAGAAAGGAGCCGGGCTAAAATGGGGAAGCAACGGGGAAGATTACCGGGTAAAAGAAAGAACGAGAGGTGAATGTCGTGGCACGGAATACCTGAAATCAGGACACATGAAGCAGGAGGTACAACGCAATAATCAGACTTTTATCTTCCCTGCATTCAGACCTGAAAGGTAATCCTGCTCTGGAAAGAGTAGTTCCAAAAAAAGGTAATGCACATGGAGATCACCTTCGCATAAAGATAGTATATCGAAAAAAAGGTAACCGCGAAAAACATCACGCTTATATTCACGATAAGGCCGCTTGTAGAAACAATGGCAAAGAGGAAGAACTGCCAAATGTACTGCTTGTTTACGTTATGGAACGTGAAACGCTTGTTGAGAGTGTAACTCACGATCATACCGCAGATATAGGAGGCAGCTGCCGAAAGGAGATACCATATCCCGAAATACTCAGTAAAAACATAAAGGAGACCTAAATCGACAAGGCTGGCTATGATACCAACCTGAAGAAAAGAAATCAAGGTCCCCAAAGGGAGACGGGGCGGGATTTTTTTCGCGAGGATCTGCACCATTCCGGAAGCTTGCAAAGGTTTCATGAGGTTTAAAGCGCACCGTTGCAGTCATAAAGTGCATACCGGGATCGTAACAACAGGCTCTCCCTGCTTCCACTCCATTCTGATACAGGAACACTCCTGCAGTGTTCCGATACCAGCGTATAGATCGCAGCATTTTGAGGATTGTCTCTTACTCCATTGGACATTCTCACCTGAGTAAAATCCGTTGTGGGAACAAGAAAATATCTCACGGTTCCATTGTGAACCAGACCGGGGATTTTATCAACGGTAAGAATTTGATCTGCCCCAAAATAGCCCCCCAGTGCCATGACCGGCTTTCCGGTCCTGACAATCAGGGATCCCCCGATATCCATACTTGCAGGCACTGCAGCGAGGTAGGTAGCATTGTTCTCATGGGAGAGCAGAAAGTCGGCTAATGCCTCCCCGGAATTGTCCGATGCAGATACGGTCATAAGGGGAGCACAGGACCATCCTGCGGGAGCAACAAGGAGAACTGCAATGGCAATACATACCACGGACAGGGTAACTCCGGAGGTGCGCTGAATTTTGTTTATCCGCAGATATGTCAGTATCGCCACGCAAAGAACACCCCCGAACAGCTCAAGCCCAAGAAGCACACCGTTTACCAGAGGATCATAAATAAAAAGTCGCGATTCCATCCAGATCTGCACCAGACCGGTTACCAGAACCGCAATAATTAGCACCCATCCGGTAAATCGATCACTTTGGTATTCGCGATACATTGTCACGGCACCTATTCCGACAAGTCCGGCAAGGGGAGGTGCAATTGTGGCCAGGTAATACATACTCCAGTGTCCCTGTGTAAAGCTGAAGTAGAGCAGCCCCGGCAGCAACCAGAGGCAAAGCGCAATAAGGGTGATTCCTTTTTCTGAAAAGAAACCGGCATTTCTGATACCTGCAGGTGTGTACGATACCGGCCACCACCACCATACAAATAAGCTGATCAGAGCAAAGGGTATCAGCCAGCTGAAATACGTGTCAATTCCCTGACTGAATAAACGAAACAGACCTGCAGGAGGGATGTTAGTATCTGGTTCTTCACCCTGAAATGCTTCTGCACCATTGTGACCCACCATCAATCCGATAACAGAATTGTCACCGCTACCGCCAATATAGGGGCGCTGATCGGCAGGTACCATATCCACAGCTATCGCCCATGAAAGCGAGACCGCAGCCAGTACCAGCAGCGCGATGGCGAGATGAATAATCTTCTGTCGGGAGGGAAACGCATCACCGAACAGATAGATTGCAATGATGGCCGGAACAACCACGAGCGCCTGAACCATCTTGATGTTGAACCCGATTCCAAGACAGATAAATGAAAGAACAAGGAACCAGAACGAATTATCGCGCGCCGCTTTGAGCGCAACCAAGATCGCCAGCAGGATCACAAAAATCAGCAGGGGATCCAGGATGTTGCTTCGTGCAGTGCTGACAAAAGCCGGAGTTGTCGCAAGGACAAATGCTGCAATCAGACCGGCGGGTTTTCCAAACGACCGTTTAACGATGAGGTAAATGAGCCCAACCGACCCGATGCCTGCAAGGGCCGAAGGGAGCATTACCGACCAGTTGCTGAACCCGAACATTGCTGCGCTTGCGGCCTGGACCCAGAGACCGACAGGAGGTTTGTCAACGGTAACAAATCCAGCCGCATCAAATGAGTTAAAAAATGCGATGCCGGGATTTGCAAGCATGCTCCGCACTGCTGCTGCATAATACAGATTTGAGGGGGTATCCCAGAGGTTCCAGAGGTTGAGGAACCCGGCGAGGCAGATAATCCCTAAAAGGATTATTTCGGCCCAATATTTGCGTATTCCATCTATTCTCATATTCGTATTCCAGACGGTACAGAGTTTGCAGTTTCCTTGTTGAGACGGGAGTTAGGAAATAGTATAGACCAGTGTAAGTCTCCCAAAGATAAATTATCGCCCAATAAAACGTGGCAGTTACTGCAGGTAGGATTTTTTATTCTGTATCCGAAAAATAAACCAAATCGGCTTGCATGTGAATGATTATGTTATTCGATTTATGCAGCACCGATACAATCATACAGGTTGTATAATGAATAATCCGTAGACTTCCTCCTCCAGTCTGTGTCGGGGACGAGCATACAATGATCCTCTACCCAGGAATAAATTGCTGCATTTTCCCCATAACCTCTGGCCATTCGGTAATTAATGGATGTGTTTTCAGGAAGGAGAAAAAAATACCTAACCGTTCTATTCTTCACAAGACCTGGCATCTGGTCAATTGAAAGGATCCTATCTGTCCCAAAATAACCGCCTACTGCCATAACGGGTTTGCCGGTATCAACGCTTAAGGAGCTTCCAAAATCAAAACTACTGGGTACTGCTGCTAAAAAGGTAGTATTTTCCGAATGAGACACGAGGAAACCCTCTAATTTACTATCAGTCGAATTTGCAGCAGGATGCAACTCAATTACTGAAAGACCGGACCATACAACCGGGGCAACAAGAAGTGTCATAACTGCAATACCTGCAATAACCGTGGATTTCCTGACAGAAGGGTTTGTTCCGGGTTTTATCCGCTGCCAGGCAAGGAGTATAGAACAAAATATACCTCCCGCCAGAAGAATAAGGAGCACCCCATATATTTCTGGATTATAGATCCATATCTTCCTGAAAATAAAGATCTGAAGAAGTGCCGTTACAATTATTGCCACAACAAGCAACCATCCCGTTACACTATCTTTGAGGTAATTTGTGTACATCTCCACCACCCCTATTCCGATAAGGCCCGCCAGTGGAGGAGCAATAGTAGCCAGATAGTACGCAAGCCAATTTCCATGCGTGAAACTAAAATAGACCAGCGCCGGTAACAGCCAGAGACTGAGGGCTATCAGTGTGATCCCTTTCTCGGAAAAGCGGTCGGAACTTTTCAGGCAAGTAAGTGCATGGGAAAAATGCCGCCGATCACACCATACAAACAAACCGATCAGGGCTAACAACAACAGCCAGGAAAATTCAACATAGAGGTTGTACTCAATGAGACGGAGTGGCCCCGGATTACCAATTCCATCTAATTTCCAGACATTTTCATCAATGACAAAGGCCTCTTCCCCATTGTGGCCGAGTATCAACCCCATGATGGAATTATCCCCACTCGTTCCGATGTAGGGGCGTTGGTCGGCAGGTACGGCATCAACGGCTAGCGCCCATGAAAGAGAGACTGCTGCAAGCACAAGCACTGCAAGGGCAAGATGAGACAGTTTCCGGCGCAGGGAACCTGTGGTTCCCAGCAGATAAACTGCAATAATGGCTGGCACAACAACAAATGCCTGTATCATCTTGATATTAAACGCAATCCCCACAAGGACCATGGACACTAAAAGAAGACTCAGGGACTGGGCTCGTGCAGCCTTGAGTGCTACCCATAGTGCCAGCAGTACCACAAATATCAGTTGGAGATCCATGGTGCCCATTCGCGAAGTCGTAACAAAAACCGGGGTTGTTGCAAGAATAAATGCGGCGATCAATCCTGCTGGTTTCCCAAACGGACGTTCGATGATGAGATAGATCAGAAATACCGATCCAATCCCGGCCAAAACCTGTGGCAAGATCAGAGCCCAGCCATGAAATCCAAAAAGTGCCGCACTTGCGGCCTGAACCCAGAGACCAACCGGAGGTTTGTCTATAGTGACAAAACCTGCTGCATCATAGGGATTGAAAAATGCTAGCGGGGGGTTCGTAAGCATTGCCTGAACCGCAGCTGCATAATAGGGGTTTTCAAATCCCGCATACCAGAGGTTCCAGAGATTGAGAAAACACGCTAAACCAATTATACCTGCAAGGGTGATCTCGGCCCAATATTTTGTCAGCCTGATATTGTTCTTCGGCAACTTGTCACCTTCTCTAGGAGATATGCAATTCGGTCAGTACAGCCGGTAGATGAAAAAGCCGTCCTGCCGGTGCTCTTCCTGGTCGTAATCGGCAAGCAGGTTCTTGCGGTTGCCATACGAGAGCATCCGCTGCCGGAGCGGCTCCATGCCGCAGGTATGGTAGATCAGTTTTTTGATCTCCTCGTTGGCCTGCCGGATCTCCTTAGTTTTGAGTTTTCCCAGGAGATCCGCCGGGTAGGCATTGATATCGAAATAGGCAAAGAGGGTCTCTAAGGAGATCAGCCAGAGCTTGTCCTGCACGGCATTCTCTGCCGCCTTGGTGGCTTCTTCATCGGTAAGAACGAGGTATGCCTCATCGTTCCCATGGAAGAATGCCTTAAAGCCGTACAGGTGGCCGTTCGAGACACGGAGCTGGGATTTATCCACATTGAGGAACCGGGCAAGCGCTTCGTGCTTCTGCTGCATTGCCGGATCCGGACTCTTGTGCATAACCATCACCCTTCCCCCAAAAAAAGAGGGAATCAGATACATCCGTATAGTTGCACATTCAGCATGGACGTGTACGGTATTAAGGCACGCCCTTTTTTACCGCGTGGTAAAAAAGGATCGTGCCGGAGAGAACAGCACCCGGGACGTTACGGGATATAGAGCGGTTCAAAGCCCTGTTTTAACACCTTCCCGAACCGGACGGAGATTTTCGGGTCCTGTGCGCAGACCGGGCAGGAATAATCTTCGGGGAGATCCTCAAACCGGGTACCGGGTTTTATCCCCCGGTGGGGTTCGCCGCGGTTCTCATTGTACACGTACCCGCAAACCGAACAGATGTACTGGGTGGGGACCCATTCGTCAAAGCCCCATTTCCCGATCTTTCCTTTTCCCTGGTACCCGCAGACCGGGCAGACATAGTCCTCAGGCAGGTCTTCAAACGGGGTTCCCGCGGGAATCCCGTGCTGCGGTTCTCCCCGCAGGGGGGAATAGATGTACCCGCAGAGCCGGCAGCGGTACCGCATGAGCTTGTATACCGGGACCTTCTTTGCGGCTTTTTTTGCGCCGGCCCGCTTTTTCGGATCGCTGCTCTTTGGGGCGGCAACCGTGGTCTTCTTTCTTCCAATCGCACTCTTTGCCGTGGTCACCGGCTTCTTTGCCGGCGGAACCCGGGGTTTCTCCGGGATCGTTACCGGGCGCACCCGGGGTTTTTTCGCCTTTGCTTTTGCTGTGGCAGATGCAGATCCAGCCATACCTGATATCCTCCTCTCGTGCCGGGCCCGGGTTCCGGACTGCTATGCCGGGAACCGGCGCCCGCATTAACGGAGGATGGCCGTTCCCGGGTAATATATATTGTGAACGATACATACCGGCGAGGGGAGGGACAACCGCCCGGTTTATTCGTCCGGACTGCCCATGATCAGAAAGGAAAAGTATGGCAGCTGACCTCGTATCCAGTATCATCTACGCGTTTGCGGCGCTCTTTGTGATCCTCGACCCGATCCTCTCGGTCCCGATCTTTGCCGGCATGACCAAAGGGCAGACCTCAAAGGAGATCCACAAGCAGGCGTTCATCGCCGTTGCCGTGGCCGGCATCCTGATGTACATCTTCCTGGTCTTTAACACGGCCATCTTCAATGTCCTGGGACTCACGCTCTCCACGTTCCAGGTTGCCGGGGGCATCCTGCTCTTTTTGCTCGGTATGGAGATGGCGCTCGGGATCGATCTCTGCAAGTCCAAGGACTCGATGCCCACCGCGGCCGGTGTGGTCATTGGCACCCCGATCCTCTGCGGGCCGGGCGCGATTACCACCGTGATGCTCCTTTCAAAAGACTACGGCATCCTCGTCCCCTTTATTGCGATCACGCTCTGTCTTGCCGTTACCTGGATCATCCTCTACTACTCGGCTGCCATCCAAAATATCCTCGGGACCGTGATCACGGATATCATGGGACGGGTTCTCGGGATGCTCGTGGCGGCAATCGCCATCAAGATCATCTTCTCGGGGATCATCGGGACGCTCGGGTTACCGATCGTCATATAAAAAAAAGCATTTTTTTAGCGCCGGATCGAGAAGACCTCGACCATGTGGTGGGGGTGGTACCGGAGTTTTGCCTCGCGGAGGCCGGCAACGCCGAGGTCGCTCTCGCGGTTGATGTACTCGACTTCCCCGGCAAGGACCGTAGCGGTCTCAGCGTTTATCGCCTTGTAGATCCCTTCGCAGTCCGGCAGCCCTTTCTCGAAATGTACGAGCGCCGTGTCCGCGTTCAGGCGCTCAAAGAGGGAGATGGCACCGACCTGCCCGTTCACCCGGATCAAAAGGCCCCGCAGGGGAAGCTCGGTGAAATGGTCGATGGCGTAAAAGACCGCCTCCTTTTCATGGGCGAGCACGAGATCGTTCTCGCACCCCTTCCACTCGCACCACTTCACTAAAAATTCCATTACCTCGGTGCGGTTTGCTGCCGTGACCGGCTCGACCGTGTGCCGGCAGTTTTTGCGGAACTTGTGGATCTGGCTGCGGATCTTGAGGTAGTTCTTGCCCGGGAGTTCCGCAAGATCGAGCGCACGGTACACGTACTCGAAATGGTCCCGGTCCGGGACGATCGTGATGGAGGGATCGAGGTCGCGGATCCACTGGGCGGTTGCCGGGTCCAGGACCACAACCGGCGTATCGTCGCCGTACTCAAACGCGAAACGGATCAGGTCTTTCATGAGCGCGGGATCGCGGGGGCCGATAGGCGGCCGGAACCGGGTGGCGCCGGCGATCGTGCTTGCGAGGATCACGTTCCCGTTCACGTACGCGTACCGGTACTGAGCGAAGTGGTTCCAGCAGACCATATTGGTAAACGTATTATCGCTGTGGGTCTGCGGGTACTTTGCGTAGTGCGCCTCGAAAAACGCCCGGTCCGCAAGGGTCACGGGCCGGAAATCCTCCTGGGTGAGCATCAGGGTTCACCCCGGTACATGAGCGGGACGTGCCCTTTCATGGGCAAAAACCCGAGCTCCCGGTAGAACGGTTCCGAGCCGGGCTCGGCAACGAGCGCGATCCACGAGAGCCCGGCCTCTTTGCAGGCCGAGAGGAGCGCTTCGAGCAGGGCCTTTCCCGCGCCCTGCTTCCGGTAGGCCGGGAGCACCACGAGGTCCTGGATATACGCGTCAGAGACGCCATCCGAGATCACACGCCCCATCCCCACCGCCCGGCTGCCCGTCCCGTCGAGGGCAACGGCAAATGCAAAACTGCCCCGGATCAGCCCGGGAATTTCGGCCGGATCGTACTCGTCCTTCCACCAGCCCCCGGCCCGGTAGAGTGCAACGATCTCCGCGGCATCCCAGGACCGGACAAGGGATATGCGGATACCTCCCTCGCGGGAAGTCACTTATGCGCCTCCTTTGGGGGACTGGCATGCATAAAAAGAGGTCTCTGGCTTTACAGATATACTATCGGGTGCTGGCATTTCCGGTCATGCCGCGTTCTTTGGCGCGGTTAACCGGGCAATGGCAGTATCGACAATCGCACCGAGATCATTGATCCCCCAGTGCTGGGTATTCAGGATGATGTGGTAGATCGAAAGATCCCCGATCTCGATCTCGTAGTACTGCCGGTACCGGACCGCTTCGCAGTGCTCGCGTTCGAGCGTGATCTTCTTTGCCGTCTCAAGATCGGCGATCTGGTCGCGGAATACGATCCGTTCGAGCCGGCACTCGATGGGGGCAAAGAGCCAGATCTTAAGATCGGCCTTATCCACCATCCACCCCGAGAGCCTGCCCTCGACAATGATATTGTCTTTTGATTCGGCGATCTCTTTTTGCCGGGCGTCGATCATCTTGTCAAAGGCAGGATCCTGTTCGGCAAGCCTGCCAAACTCGGCAAGTTCCATGTTGTGCTCTTTCGCACACTGGCGGAAGACCTCCCCCGCCGAGATCATGGTAAAATTGTGGCGCTCTGCAAGGTACCGTGAGAGCGAGGTCGTCCCGCTGCCGGGAAGCCCGCTCACGGTGATCCGCATCAGATCCCCCCGATGTTGAGGGCCTTTCGGATCACCTGGCTGACGGTGATCGAACAGAGCATGTACCAGACGATCCATGCCGGCAGGATCCAGAACATCGGGGCAGTCAGGCTGATCGCCCCGGCCTGGTAAGGCAGGGTGATCGTCTCGTTGGGCAGCTGGCTGAGCCGGTACAGGAGCCAGAAGAAGATGGGAACGGTCAGGACGAGGATGTACGCCATGGGCTTGAACTGCTGCTGGGAGAGTTCGAGCTGCTCCTTCATCATCCGGTCCTTTTTCGTATCCATTTTCTTGATCTTCTTCTCGTCCTTGGAGAGCAGGGCTTCGCGGTACTCTTTCTGGAAGCCCTTCATCCGCTCCTGCACTTCGTTCATCCGCTCGTAATCGATCGTGTACTTCTGGATAATGGACGAGTACAGGCCGGTCGCTGCCGAGAGAATTACGATCAGGATGAAAAACGGTATGCCAAACGTCTCCACAAGCGGCGCAAAGACCGAATCAAGGGCCTTTCCGACGCCGACCCGCAGCCACTCGATACTGTACGAGATCATCATCGCAAACATGAAGAGGAGTGCGACGTATAACCCGTACTTGTCCCAGAACTTGCCAAAATCCATGACGTCACCCTAAAGAAGGAATTTACCGGAGGACATCGGCCATCTCTGCCGCCGCAAGGTCGAGCAGGTGGTCGGGATTGGTGATGATCTTGATGGTACAGCCGGTCATCATCGCGTATGCCGCGGCGATCGACCGGTTGAATGCCTGGTGCTCGGCAATGGAGCGGGCGCCTTCCCTGTCACGGTTGCGCGTGTCATCGGAAAGACGCCGCATGAGGATCTGGTCATCGTCGGTTTCAACAAGGACGATAATATCGGGCATGATCTCGCGGAGCACCCATTCCGGGAGCCCGGCGAGATAGCCCTTGGGGGTTTTGACCGATGCGTGCGTGTCGATCATGACATTGCCGGGGATCTTTGCGATCGCCTGCGCAGCCCGCTGCTGGAGCCTTTTCTGGTCGGCGCGGTCAAGCGTGCGCATCTGGTCGCGGTCTGCCACGAGCCCCTCGTTTTTTGCAACCTCGAACATGAAGGTGCCAAAATTGATGGGCTGGTAGTCTACCCCTTCGCTCTTTAACTTCTGTAATGCCTCGTTGATGACCGTGGTCTTACCGACACCCGGTACACCCGTGATGATGACCTTTTTTCCTGCTGCCATTGCCTCTCACTTGCCTGTTTACTACTCCTTGCCAAAGAATGTCCGCATGAACGGATACATTTCCATGATCTGCTGACTGGCTATCTCTTCGTACAACCGGTACGTGATACTCACCGTCAGTAACAGCCCCGTACCGCTCACAGAGCCGATCACACCGAAGAGGTTTGCGACCACACTCAGGATACCGATGAACACACCGCCGATGATGGTGACACGGGGGATATACCGGTCCAGGTACTTCTCAAGCACCTGCGGATTTCTCCGGTACCCGGGAATAGACATCCCGGACATCTGGATCTGCCGGGCGACATCCTTTGAATCGAGACCTGCGGTCTTGATCCAGAAGAGCGCGAAGATCGCACCCCCGACAACCATGAATGTGACATCGATACCCATCCTTAAGAGGACTTCCCAGGGGGCGTGACCGAGATCGGTCGTCCACCACATCCAGTCGGACGGGCCGTTAATAGGCGCTAAGAAGTACATCAGGCCGTTCTGCGGTGTCTGGCCGTTAAAGGTACCAAAGATCGTGATGCCGATGTTGGACAAAAACATCCCTATCATCTGGATGTTTGCCTGGAGCACACGCACGAGGATCATCGGCAGGACACTGGCGTAGATCAGTTTTACCGGGAACCGTGCACGGGCACCCCTGACCTGCGCGTGGGCAAGCGGGATCTCGATACGGGTGGATTCCACGTATACGATGATGAGGAAGATGATGATAGTCGTGGCAAATGCCAGAAGATCCTTGCCAAAGTACTGGATGAAATTGGCGCCATCGAGCAGGACGGAGAACAGGCGCGGGAAGAACCCGACCGGGTAGGGATCGCTTACTGGGAACCAGTTGACGAACCCGTTCACGAGCGCCTGCGAGATACCGGCGATGATAAAGAGACCAACACCGGAACCGATACCCCACTTGGTGACCACTTCATCCATAAAGACGACGAGGATACCACCGATACAGATCTGGATGAAGATCAGCAGAGAGACGGCAAAGAGGTTGCCACCGAAGAACTGTGCCGCGATCGCCGGATCGGGTTTCATGAACCCGCCGATGAGGTTCGGCGCAGCTTCGATCAGGATCATGACGATGATGAGGATCTTCTGGAGACCCATGTATATGACCTGTCCGCGGGCCTCACTCGTATCGATATGGAGGATATCGGCACCTTTCAGGAGCTGGAGCACGATGGATGCCGTGACGATCGGACCGATACCGAGGTGAACGATCGAACCGCTCGCACCGGCGAGCAGGGCGCGCCAGTACATGAACACATCCTGTGAACTGGATGCAAGTCCGAATACCGGGATATTCGTGAGCGCGAAATACAGAACTAAGATTCCCAGTGTCCACAACAGCTTGTTTTTGAAGTGGACATGCCCCTCCGGGCTCTTGACTGCGGGCATCGCAGCAAGAATGGGTTCCATTCGATCCAGCAGGTCTCCCATTATTTCACCAAAAAATTACTTTTTTAGTGGATCAGGCAACCTGCGCCTTTCCACCAGTCTTCTCGATCTTTGCCTTGGCCTGCTCGGAGTATGCCGCTGCGGTAATGGAGAGTTTCTTTGTCACTCTGCCGCTGCCCAGGATCTTCTCGATCCCGAGGTCGGCAGCGTTGAGGACAATGGTGTCTCCTTCCTGCTTGGCAATTCCCTGCGCGAGAAGCGAAGGTACGATCTGGTCGATAATCCCGACATCCATAGCGGAAACCGAGACCGCAGGGTTATGGAAGAACCCGTTCTTGCCAAAGACCGGGCCTCCGAACTCCTTATACCACCTGACAAAGTGGTGGGCATTGATGCCTGCGCGACCCCTTCCGCCGCGGTTACCTGCACCCCGGCGGTTCTTGTGGGTTCCGCCGCCGCACGTCCGCGTTCCGCGGTATTTTGAACGTTTGTTGGTTGGCATCTCTTCACCTCATCTTATAGAGGAGAGTATTGATCTCCGGACCATAATAGCCAAGCGCTCCACCCTGAACATGCGTGCGCTTCGTGGTCTTGTACCCCTTCCGTGGCGGGTGAAGCCGGAGGACCGGCTTGAGGCCAGGGATATCGCGCAGCCGGGTCTCGCCCTTGGCAAGAGCCTGGGCGAAATCGACGATGCTGCCAAAGGTCGAGTTGGACTTGATGTACTCGTCCGTTAACGGTGCGTCACCGATAACACGGCCACGGGTCGAAAGCAGGGTCTCTAAGGTCGCTGCATCCACTTCGCCGTACGCGACATAGTCCTTGACCTTGCGGATCATCCCGAGGTTTTCGGGAGTGTCTGCCACAAGCACGCAGTGGTTGATGTGGTGCAGACGGAGCATCTTTAAGGTGTCTTTGATGTCCTTGCGCGTGTTGACCACGCCGCGGACCTGCACGACTGCGTACATTTACTCCGACCTCCCGGTGCGGATCATGTTGGTTTCTTTTAATGCGTTGAACGTTGCCTTGGCGAAGTTAATCGTCGTGCGGGTCTGTCCGCGCGCAAACGTCCATGCATCCTTGATCCCGGCGAGTTCGAGCACTTTCTTGCTGATATCACCGGTGACAAGGCCGATACCCTGCGGGGCGGGCTTGAGGGTGACCCGGACACTGCCGGCGGTTCCCTGGACTTCCCGGGGGATAGAGTGCAGGACATTGCACCCGCATTCCCAGCTGCCGCACCCGCGGCCCACCTTGATCAGGTTCATCTTTGCTTTTGTGATTGCTTTCTTGATCGCGTCGCCGACCTGGACATCTTTTCCCTGGCCAAAGCCGATGTACCCGTTCCGGTTGCCGACGATAACGACGGCACGGAACTGGACCCGGCGGCCTGAGTCGGTCATCCTCTGCATCATGGCGATGTCAAGGACCTCGTCTTCGAGGTCCGGGAGGAACATATCAACGATCTCGGGTTCCTTGATCGGCCGGCCGCTCTCGAGGACCTGATCAATGCTCTTGATCTCTCCTGATGCGACCTGCTTGCCAAGACCGGTGACCGGGCGCCATTCTGCCTTTTCGTATGCCATTTACACCAGCTCCTTCTTTATGGCGGCTGCCACCTGCTCGACATTCTTGACGATATCTTTGGCTTTATCGTTGTAAGCCGCGATATGCTCACCCTTGAGACGGTCCTCGGTGGGGAGGATGCTCTCGCCGTACGGGATCTCGAGGCCGGCGTCAACAGCACCTTTCAGCGCCGCAAAGACCCGTGCCCCGGGAGTTGCCCGGGCAAGGCCGATATCGAGGATTGCACGGTCCTGTCCTGCCTTCTTTGCCTTTGCGGCAAAGAGCATGCCGGTCAGGTATGCTGCGGGGGTGTTTGCCGTTGCCCCGGTGTATCCGTACTTTTCCAGTTCGGCCGAATTTGCCGATACAAGGGTCTTGTCCCCGTCCATCTCGGCAGTGACCAGCTGGACGATAACATGCCGGTTTGTCCGCCGTACAACCATACGGGGTGCGTCGGCGACAACGAGTTTGGTTCTCTGGTAATAATCGGTTCTGCCTTCTCTCCGCCTGCGGAAAGCGACCAGATACCGTGGTCCGGTTGCCATGTTACTTCAGCCTCCCGGCGATGATCTCCATCTGAGCTTTCATGTGTGCGACGCTCCGGAACTGCCCGCCGGCTGCCTTGCGGTAGAGCACGCGGTAGAGATGGGAGTCGATCGTCTTTTCTTCGCGGAGTGCGACGAGTGCTTTCCTGATGGCGCGGATCTTCTGGATCCATGCCTGCTTGCTCGGAGTTCTTGCACCCTGTGCACCTTTGCGTTTCCCGGCACCCTTGCGGTGACCGTATGACCGCTGCGCGGTGCGCGCGCGTGCACGGCCGCGGCTGACGCCCTTCTTCTGGTGCGCCTTGATAACGCCCTCGGTGATAAGACCGCGGAGGTCTTCGCGCGAGATGGCGTTCTCGATGTCGGAGAGACGCTCGGGGTCGAACCAGACGCGGTTGACACCGCACTTGAGGAGCGATGCTGCGAGGCGTTTCTGGCCGGCTACATCAGTCATTCTTCTTCACCCCGGACGATTTCTTCTTTGCACCGGTCTTGTCTGCTGCCGGCTTCTTTTCAGGAGCTGCTTTCTTTGCAGGGGCCTTTTCAGCTTCCTTTGCCTTGGGCTTTGCTGCGGCCTTCTCCTCTTTCTTTACCGGCTGCTTTGCGGCAGGTTTTGCAGACTTGGAAGCAGACTTTGCTGCCGGCTTCTTCTCTTCAGCGCCCTTCTTCTTGGCATCTTCTGCCTTTGCTGCGCCCTTCTTTGCCGGAGCCGCCTTTTTCGCGTCCTTCGTCTCTTTCTTGTCCTTTGCCGCTTCTTTCTTCTCTTCGGCAGGCTTCTCCTTCTTCACGAGGTCCTTGATGACCTTCGTATTAAGGATCTTAAAGCCGGCCGCTGCTGCCTTTTCCTGAAGGGCCTTGCGCTTGCGCCCGCCGACGCCGGCTGATATCCGGATCGCCTGGGTCTTTATATCGAGTTTCTCGAGATCTTTTTCCGAGAATACCATCACTTCAAAGAACCCGCTGGGGTGCATGCCGCGCACTGCTACCGGGCTTCCATATCCCGGCTTGGGCAGTGCTCCCTTTGCCTTTTTCTGTTCCCGCTGCTTGTTGTGCTGTCCGCGGGGCTTTCTCCAGGAATCGGAGAGCTGTGGTTTTGTACCAAACCCGCTGCGCTTGAAGACAGCACTCTTCTCTGTGCGCACACGGATCAGTCGCTTGGTTTCCGTTGTCATTGATCAGTTCAGCCCCTGTGGACCATGTATACTCCGTCCTGGAAGACCCGCGGGTCCCGGTAACGGATATGGGTTGCGTGCTCGATGTTTGCCGCAGTGTTCCCCACCAGTTCGCGGTCGATGCCGGTCAGGATGACCTCGTCGTTTGCGATCTTGGCGGTTACGCCATCGGCGATATCTGCGTACCGTGCCTTCTTCTCGCCAAGGAAATTGGCGATCTCAAGGCGCTTCCCCTGCAGCTTGAGCTGGATCGGGAAGTGGCTGTATACCACTTTCATACGGTATTCGAATCCTTCGGATACACCGCGGCACATGTTCTTTGCATGTGCCTCGAAGGTGCCCACCATTGCGGTGATAGCCTTACGGTCCGACTCGGTTGAGATGTGGATCTCCTTGTCGTCGCAGGTAACGGTTACCTGGGGGAACCGGACGCTCCTGACGAGCGTGCCCTTGGACCCGGTAATCGTAAGCTGCGATCCCTCGAGCTTGACTTTGACGCCCTCGGGGATCTTGACTTTTCTTATGCTTGCCATGATTCACATCTCCCCTTAGTAGACATACCCGAGCAGTTCGCCGCCGATGCCTTCCTGACGTGCCTGCATGTGCGACATAACGCCGCGCGAGGTCGAAAGGATCATGAGCCCGAAGTTCTTGCCGGGCAGGTACTGCTTCTCCCAGAATTCCATCTCATCCAGCTGGACCGAGAAACGCGGGCAGATAGCGCCGCATTTGTTGATCTTGCCGGTGAGGTGCACCTTGAGCTGGCCGCCGCGGCCGTCCTCGATGAACTCGAAACCGGAGATGTAGCCGGCTTCCTGCATGATGCGCAGCATTGCGCCGAGGAGCTTGCTTGCGGGTTCAATGGTAACCTCGGATTTACCGGTGTCGCCTGCGTTCTTTAACGCACTCATCCCGTCTGCGATGGTGTTTAATCGTGTCATCTTGCTCACTCCCTTAGTTCATCTTCTTAAAGCCCATCTTCTGTGCCCACTCACGGAAGCACTGACGGCAGAACATGATGTGGTACCGGCGGACAAGCCCCTGCTTGCGCCCGCACATCTTGCACTCGTTCGCACCGCGACCGTAGATCTTCTTCCTTTCGCCACCCATTTAGCGCACCTCCGCCGAGTATTCCTCCTTGAGGAACGCGATTGCATCTTCCTTTTTCACGCGCTGTTTCTCGGGCAGCTTCTTCTGCTGCATTCTCCGGCGGGTGATCCTGATGCCGTTCCTTTCCAGCACGACATTGACATCCATCCCGAAGATACCGATCTGCGGGTCGTAGGACATGCCGGGGAAGTCGGTGTGCTCCTCGATACCAAACGAGAAGTTCCCGCTCTTGTCGAACTGGCTCTCAAAGACCGTCTTGTTGACGATAGTTAAGGCCGTCTTTAAGAAGTCCTCGGCCGGCTGGCCGCGGAGCGTGACCTTGCACCCGATCGGAGCGCCCTTCCTGATGGAGAACGCCGGCTGCGTCATCTTCGCGATGGTGCGGATCGGGGTCTGCTTGGTGATCGTCTTCATGATATTCTCGGCCTTGACGAGCCTTTCACCGCTCTCGCCGACACCCATGTGGACGACAACTTTGTCGATGTGGACATTACGCATTGCGGTCACTGTTCAAGCCCCCAGCTGGTCTTTGAGACGGTTTCCTTTCCGACCATGTAGATATAGGGCGTGATCGTGTCGAAACGCTCCTTGGTCTTCTCGTCTTCAAGGATAACCTTGTTCGGGACGCTGCCCGGCGTATTGATGATCTCGACAATACGGGCAACCTTGCCGGAGTGCTTGCCGCCGATGATCGTCGCCATGTTGCCTGTCGCGAACGGGAAGTGCTCGAGGATCTTAAACCGGTCCTCGGGTTTGAGCGAGATAACGATCGAATCGTTGGACTTGTAGGTGTTGTCGGCAAGGATGTTTGCGCCGTACCTGAGGTTGAGCTGAACCTTGCCGCCGGAAACAACCGTCTTGTTCTCGATCTTGCACAGGCGCTTCTGGGCTGCCTCTGCATCGATCTCGACCGTCTTGTGCCGGCCCTTGAGGTCCCGGAGGATCCTGAAGTACTTGCCGACCCGGGGAAGGGCGATGACATCGAAGATGCCGATCCCCATCTTGGGGTCGCGGCAGGGTTTGCCGTTGATGACAACATCCTTCTGCTTGAGGATCTGCTTGACTTCCTTCATGGTGCGGGCAAGGCCCTGCTGGTCACGGAGCCAGACTGCGACCGGCATCGCGTTAGCATTGTGCGGGCCGGGTGCAGTCTTTGCCACGAACGTCGTGGTCTTCTTCGTGATATGCCAGGAGTCGGGCGCGTTAAGCCTCTTTAAGTGATCTGACATTACTCCTTACCCCCAAGTTTTTCAACGCGGCGCTTGTCATCGAGCTTGAGCTTGGTGATCTCCACCTTGGATGCATCGACCGGGCGCGGGACCTCGGTGCCGTCAACCTTCGTGGATGTGACACCGTGCACGATGAGTTTTGAGTTGGTAGTGTCGACGCCGTCGACAACTCCTTCCTCGCCGACATGGTCGCCACGGGTGATCTTAACGGTGTCACCCTTAACAACGCGCAGGGTCTTCTTGGAATATTTTTCCTTGAGCGCGTCCGAGAGCGGCGCGTTGAGGAATTTCGACCTCATGTGTGCGGGTGCATCGTACCGCGCCTTTCTCTGTTTGCGCGGCTGTGAACTGATTACTCTGACCATATGTTTTCCCCCTTACACAATGATTGTCGCCATGGACCCGAGCTTCGGGTACCGTTCTGCCACTTCACGGGCGACCGGTCCCTTGATCTCGGTTCCTTTGGGTTCGTTCTTTTCATCCACAACGACTACTGCGTTGTCGTCAAAGGAGACACGGAGCCCGTTGGGGCGGCGCATTTCCTTCTTCGCGCGGATGACTACTGCCCGGACGAGTTTCCTCCTCATGTCGGGAGTGCCCTTCTGGACACTGGCCGTGCAGAGGTCCCCGAGACCCAGTTTGGGCTGGCGGCGCCGTACACCGTGGTAGCCAAAGACAGAGATGATCTGTACTGTCCTTGCACCGGTGTTATCTGCGCATGCAAGCCGGGTTCCGGTTGCAAGCGATCTCGGCGTCTTAGACTGCTTTGCCTTCATGGCTGCTCCACCTCGACAACAACATACGTCGTGCTCTTCGAGAGCGGTCTGCATTCAGCAATCTTCACAAGGTCCCCGACTTTTGCCTGGATGCAGGGGGGGTTGTGGGCGTGGATTTTAGAGATGCGCTTCTCGTACCGGTTGTACTTCCGGACGTAGTGCAGGTAATCCCGGGCAACCACGACCGTTCCCATCATCTTGTCGCTCACGACCTTACCGGTGATCACCTGGCCGCGCACCGGTAAAGTGCCGTGGAACGGACAATTAACGTCCTTGCACTCCTGTTTTGGAGCCTGGACGTCCAATCCAATGTTTTGTGCCATTATGGTATCCTCTTAAAGTCTTATGCTCGCTTGAGCCTCTTTTCAGGAGCCAGAATCAGTGCGGATCCATGTATCTCAACAAGGCTGTTGTCGGGCAGACGGGCCCGGAACGTGCTCCCGGATTTAGGGAGCTTTTTTATTCCGGTCTCAGTCTGCAGGACAACGAGGTTCCTTGTCTCATCGATGATGTGTCCGCCCAGTCCCGCGTGTGAGGGATTGGTGGCTCCTGCTACCAGAACGTCAAGGCCGATCAGCTCGTGCCGTGCGACGTTCTGGCAGGAGATCATACGCGGCTCCTGCGGTTCTTCTCGGTCATCAGGCGGGCAATGGTACGGCGGAGTTCACGGATGTGGCCGGGGTTCTCTGTTGCCCCACCGGCGCTGACCTTGCCATAGTGCTGGACAAGTTCCATCTGGAGTTTTCCCATCTGTTCCTGCAGTTCGACATCCGTGAGCTGCTGGACATCGTGTGCTCTCAAGATTGCCATTTACTGCACCTCGTCACCGATGTCGTCAGGAAGTGCCGGCTCTTCCGTTTCTGCGGAGTCTACCGGGGCGGCAGCTTTGGGAGCTGCCGGCTTTTTCTTTTCCTGCTCGATCACCGCAAAGTGGTCGGGCATCTTTGCATCGGCGGGCACGATCTTGACCTGAACACCGATAACGCCGAGTTTCTTGATGGCGATTGCATAGCCTTTCTCGACGATGGTGTTGCTCGGTTCACCGCAGTGTTTGATGTAGCCTTCGGTGAACTTCTGGGTCCGTGCACGTGCACCGGTCAGCTTGCCGGCGATCACGACTTCGCAGCCGAGAGCGCCTGAGTCCATGACCCGGCGCATGATGCTGGAGCCTGCCTTACGGAAGTACCAGCCGCGTTCGAGCGCGTTTGCCAGCCGTTCTGCCATGATCTGGGCGTTGAAGCTGGGGTTCTGGACCTGCTGGACCTCGATCTGCGGCGATTCGACACCGTAGTTCTGCGCAAGGTCCTGGGTCAGCTGGTGGACGAGCTTGCCGCCCTTACCGATCACGATACCCGGCTTTTCTGCAAAGATCGTGACCTGGGTGCCAAGAGGCGTGCGGGCAATGTCCATGCCGCCGTAGCCTGCGCGCTTGAGTTCCTTGGTGAGGTACTTCTCGACGCGGGCCTTTCTGACGCCTTCAGCAATGAATTTTCTTTCGACTGCCATGTTACGCCACCTCGCGGACAACGATCTCGATGTTCACGGTTTCCCGTGCCTTGGGAGATGCCCTGCCCATTGCCCGGGGGAAATAGGCTTTCTGGGCGCGGCCGCGGTTTGCCGAGACGTGGATGATCTCCAGGTTCTCGGTGTCAAGACCGGAATATTCCGCGTTCTTCTTGATCGATTCGAGGATCCTGATGTAGGCCTGGGATGCCTTGACCGGGTACCGGCCTGCGTCCCAGTTGCCGGGAAGACCTCTCTTGTGGGCAACGTTCCGGTTAAAGTGCCGGAACGGGATCGCCTTCTTGAGCGCCACAACATCGGCGAGGTACTTGAGCGCATCGTTGACGCGCTGGTGCCGGATGAACCCGGCGATCTCGATCGAGTGCTTGGGAGAGATGGAAAGCTCGTTTGCTTTGCCACGGGCGATATTGTCGCCCTCAACCTTCTTTGAATATGCAATGCGTGCCATTTCCATCACTTCAGCGGTACGTACTTGCTGCCCCTCGTTGCACCGATACCGGCGGAACCGTGGGTGACCTTCTTTCTCGTGAGTGCGAATTCCCCGAGGTAGTGGAAGACCGACTCCGGCTGGAACTCTACCTTTACGAACTCCTTGCCGTTGTAGATCTCGATGCTCTTTCCGATCATCTCGGGCATCACGATCATTTCACGCAGGTGGGTACGGACTTTCTCGTCCCCTCCCCGGATCTTCTCAAGGAGTGTCTCTTCGCCGCGGTTCAGGCCGCGGTTAAACTTCCGGCGTGCGCGGGCTGGCATCAGCGGGATGAGTTCGCTTAAGCCCATCGCCTGGAGCTCGTCGATTTTGTGCCCGCGATAGGTGAACTCTTCACGCCGTCTGGGCATTCTCTTCTGTGTTTTCTTTGGTGCTGCCATATCCGCTCACTTCCTGCTTCTGCCTGTCTGGCGTGCTGCTACATGTCCGACCGTACGGCCTGGAGATGTTCCGCGGGCAATGGTCTTCGGGCGTCCCGGGTGCTGGTGTCCACCGCCACCGAACGGGTGGTCGATGACGTTCATTGCGACACCACGGACACGCGGCCAGTTCGATGCAGTGTTCCGCATCTTGTGGGCCTTGTTGCCGGCCTTTACAAACGGCTTTTCCACGCGGCCGCCACCGGCGACAATGCCGATGGTTGCGCGGCAGCGTACGTTAAACCACTTGGTCTTGCCGCTGGGCATCCGCACACCAACGCGATCGCCAATCTTGTCGACGACGACAGCCTGGACCCCGGTCGAGCGGACAAACTTGCCGCCATCGTTGGGGCGCGACTCGATGTTGCAGATGTAGGACCCGGTCGGGATGCTCTGGAGCGGGAGCGTGTTCCCGTTCTTTACCTCGACATCAGTTCCCCAGGCAACGACCTCGCCAACACCGACACCCTCGGTGACCAGCATGTAGACTTTGGTGTTGTCCTCAAGCTGGACACGGGCAATCGGGGCGTTCCGTGCCGGGTCGTGTTCGATATCGATGATCGTACCGGTGATAGTCTCGGAGCCATCGCCGATATGTTTTAACTCTGCCTTGTACCGGTGGGACGGGGCGCGATAGGTCGGGCCTCCCCTGCCACGGTTCTGTGTAGTAATTCGATGTCCCATGTTCCCCACCTTACATGATGCCAAGCCGGCTCAGGATTTCCTCGGCGGCTTTATCGTTCTCGAAGCTTATGACGGCTTTCTTCTCGCCGTGCATGGTCATGACCGTGTGGACTTTCTTGACCTTCTGGTCAAATGCCTTCTCGATGTCACGCTTGATGTCCTTTTTCGTGGCCTGCCTGTCGACAAGGAACTGGATCTTGTTCTCGTTTTCCAGGGACACCATGGCCTTTTCTGTGACAAACGGGTGCTTTAAGGTAGACATTTACCTTCCCTCCAGGCGGGTAACCGCACTCTCGGTCCAGACCGTCAGGCGTCCTGCCTGCATGCCCGGGGCGAGGTGCTCGACATTGAGCTGGTCGACCGTTACGACATCCACTCCGGCGAGGTTGCGTGCTGCGCGGAACTCGGGGCCGGATGTGACAATGAGCAGGCTCTTCCTCTGCCTGTACCGGCGGCCACGGAGCTTGCCCCGGCCTGCACGGACTTTCCTGCTGTCCTTTGCCTTCTCGACATCCGCATAGACGCCTGCACTTATCAGTGCAGAGATTACATCCTGCGTGCGGGCGAGGGTCTCGAACTTGTCCTCAAAGATGCACGGGACTGCGCCATTAAAGAGGTGTCCCCTGCCGCTGAGAAGCTCCGGGACGATACTGGCTGCAACCGCAGAACGGAACGCCTTCTGCTTCTCCTTTGCATTGATCTCCTTGATGAGGACCTTTGCGGTTGTCGGCGGGTGGGCCTCACGACCTCCCTTTGCCTGCGGGACCTTTGCTGCACGCGAACCGTTCTTGAGACGGGGGACGTGCGATGCACCGCGACCGCTTCCCCAGCCGACTGCTGACGAGCAGATACCGGCATACGGGTAGGAGCCGTGCGGCTGCCTGCGGGTGCTCTGGAGTGCAAGAACTGCCTTCCTGATCAGATCGGGGCGGTACTCTTCTGAGAACATGACCGGGAGCTCGATCTCCTTTGCCACGCCTCCATCAATCTTTTTGACCTGCGCTTTCATCTCTGATCACCCCTGCTTGCTCTGGACGCTCACGAACTGGATCGCGGGCGACCGTACTGCGTGTTCTCCCTGGCGGATTGCCGGGCGGATGCGGATCAGTCTCTTTGCGGGGCCGGGAACCGAACCCTTGATGATGACATACCCGTTCCGGAGGACACCGTAGTTGAGGAAGCCTCCTGCCGGGGTAATTTCCGCACCGTTCTCGCCAATCTTTAAGATGCGCTTATTGAATTCGGTGCGCTGCTGGTAGCCCATCTGGCCACTCTGCGGAACCTGCCAGCGGATGTGGTGGGGGTTCCACGGACCAAGGGTACCGACGTGGCGTTCTTTGCCACCGACAGAGTGTTTCCTCTTACGGAGGGTGACACCCCAGCGCTTGACCGGTCCCTGCGTGCCCTTACCGATAGTGATAGCGGTAATGTCGGCATACTGGCCAACCTGCATAACGCTGTTGAGCTGGACCTCTTTTCCTAAGAGACCGAGCGCAAACTCGTACTGCTTTGCAATATCCCCACCGGCGACCTTGATCTCCATGAGGTCGGGTACCTTTTTCGGGACACCGCTCATGATGGCTGGCTGGGTGTATGCAAGTGCATAGAGCTCAACAACAGTTCCGGCGGCAACCGCATCTGCCAGTTTCTTCTTGGCTGCAGTGCTGTCGTAGTTCTTCGGGACGGTAATCCGGCGGGAAAGCTGGTTGTCCAGCGGTTCTGCCCAGAGTTCCGTGAATGCATGCTTGCCGTAGGTATCCTGCGAATAGGCACGCACTGCGGCAACCTTCATGGTCGGGATCTCAATAACGGTCACCGGTACCATGATCTCCTTGCCTTCAGTCGGGCTGTCCTTGTGGTCATCCACCATGAGAACATGCGTCATCCCCACTTTATAGCCGGCAAAGCCAAGCAGCGCCGGTGCGCCGGTGTGCTCGGGCCATGCTTTGTATTTGGGTATGGGGCTCTGCGCACGCTTCCGTGGGCTGAATGCCAGCGAGCCTCGACGTGGTCTGTTTATCTTTGGCATGTGTCAATCAATCCTTTTCATTCGTGTTTTTTTGATTTTTTTTGGTGACACGAATTTTTCAAAGATGATTCCGAGACTGAAGTGATATCACGTGCCTGTCTGGTAAGCCAACACGCGACCGGCAAAATATAAAAAAACCACCGGAAACCGGTGGTTTTTCCTTTGCCGGCACACCTTCACCGAAAAGCCGGGCACATTACTGCCCGGATTCCCGGTTCGGGTGTTTTTTTTCGTTTTCGCGAAAGAAGACCCTGACATTGACGCATCCCCGGGTATTCCAGGGAACAGGCTCGTTTCTCTTGGAAACGTCCACCCGTGCGTCACGGTCAGATCCCACTCTGTCAGCCCGTTGTGACGGATCACAACTCCTTCTCGGGATCCCCCGCATTGTGTGCGGGGGTCACCAATCGGGAAATATCCTTACGGCAGGATCGTCCCTGTGTCGTTTCCGGTCCGATCCCGGCCGCTGCATCCTCCCGGGTTAAGGGGAGATATACGAGGAAATTTCCTTATCGGCTTCCTTAAATATTGACCAAAAAAGCATATATATCTATGCCCCCGATTTCAGGGCACAGATTGCAATACCGGATCCGGTAGCATGTCCGGAGCTACCATCGATGCAGCTTATCCGAAATAGATCTCTCCGTCATCGGTAATATAGATCTGCACATCCTCGCAGATGCACCGTGCCTTATAGGATTGCGGGCGGGACTCGCGCAGCCGGTTGATAAGGGAGATCGTATCGTACTTCACTTTGATCTTTGCCTTCTCCGCTTCGGCAAAGATCATCCCCGGGACTTCGAAGAGATCGGTCCCGGAGGGGATGGTGCAAAGGTGCGTTGCATCGAGGGTATACAAAAATTCCAGCGTCTCCTTTGCCCGCCGGATATTCTCCATTGCAGATTTCTCGATCGTGCAGACATTGGCCTTTGAGGTCTTGATAATGTCTGCGATCTGCTGCTGGGTCATCCCCTGTTTGCGGTAACGGAGCACTTCCCGCTGTCTGTCGGTGAGCAGACCATCTTTCATAATATCCATTCCACCCCATTGATTTAAACACTTTTCGTTAACACTGCAGGTTCCGGCCCGGTTCTTCCAGGGCCATAAGGCGGATAAATCTGACACTTCCCCGCCCCGGTCCGGCCCAAAACCCGGGCACGCACCGGGCGTCAGAGGAGCCCCGACCATACAATCCCAAGGTACAACGGACAGATCTGCCGGCGTAAAAAGTGATTTCAAAATGTTTATAAGAATACCGGGTCATATTAACGTTCTATAAAACAAATAGAGGTGAAATTTTAATGGTTGTTAAAGTAGGCGTAGCCAAGTTAGGAAATATTGCAAGTGGTGTAATGGCAGAACTGCTCCTCGACGAGAGAGCAGACCGTGAAGACATGCAGACATTCATGGCGACCAGCGGCACAAAACTCGAGCCGGCAGATGTCGACCGTGTAGTTTCAAACCTGAAGGCATACCAGCCGGACTTCTGTATTGTCGTTTCCCCCAACGGGGTTCTCCCCGGCCCGACCGGTGCCCGCGAACAGCTCGCTGCAGCAGGTATCCCGACCATCATCATCACTGACGATGTAACCACGAAGAAGGAGTGGGAAGGCGTCAAGGCTGACACCAAGTTCGGCTATATCATCATGAAGGCAGACTCCATGATCGGTGCACGCCGCGAGTTCCTCGACCCCGTCGAGATGGCCGACTACAACGGCAACCTCGTCAAGGTTCTGGCAATTACCGGTGCATTCCGCAAGCTCCAGGTAGCTCTCGACAAGGTCATCGACCAGGTCAAGGCAGGCAAGAAAGGCACAGAGATCGAGCTCCCGAAGATCATCATGACCACCGACAAGGCGGTTGACGGCGAGTTCACTAACTCCTACGCTCTTGCTAAGGCACGCGCTGCACACGAGATCGCGATAGCTGTTGCAGGCCAGAATGTCAAGGGTTGCTTCATGACCAAGGAATGGGAGAAATACATCCCGATCGTTGCAAGCGCTCACGAAATGATGAGGGTTGCAGCAGAGCTTTGCGATCAGGCCCGCGAGCTTGAGAAAGCAGGCGACAGCATCCTGCGCCAGCCCCACAAGAAGGATGGCACGCTCGTCCGCAAGACCAAACTCGTTGCAAAATTCGAGTAACTTAATTTTTTTCTTCTTTTTTTCGATATTTCGTAAGCCAGAACTGTGCTTATCTGCCTTCACTCCGATAGTACCGGCCGAGCTCCTCCGGAAGCGTCATGATGATCGGCTCATTGTGGAGACGCTCCATGAACGCCGAGTCGCTTGTTGAGAGAGGATTCGGATTGATCCGGGAGATGAGCGAACAGAATGCAGAAAATTCCTCATCGTTTTTCCGGGCAAAATAGATCGCCATATTATACGCCACGGTCCCGAGTTTCTTATAGAGCGAGATGACCCGGAGTATCCCCTCGGAAAGGGTATCGATATAACTCTCCAGCTCATCCAGTCGTGCCACCGGGATAAGCCCCCTGACCTCGCGCTCCCCCACCGGCACGGCATGTGCGGACCAGAGGATCTCGTCCCCAAACAGGAACCGCTCCGAAGACCGTTCCTGCTCACGCACCGTTGCCCAGTAGGAGGTTTCGGTCTTTCTCCGGTATTCCTTACCTGCGGACAGGTACCGCTCTACCAGCCACGACGGGCGGGTATCGCAGATCCCCTGCATATGAGGATGGATGATACTGGCACCGGAGGAAGGCAGGTAATTCCAGTTGATCGAGGGATAGCCATCAAACCGCAGGAGCGATGCAACCTGGCCGCGAAGCGCATCGGCTATCTGCTGTCGGGAAAACTCCGGAACCGTATGCGCCCGGGTGATCACTGTCACCGTGTGCCATGCGGCAAAGGGGAACATGTTGGGAAACGTGACACTCTCTCCCACCATGATACGTTTCCCATTGGGGAATTTCGGAGTTATTGAAAAAATATTTTGTTCGCAGAAGGGGCAGTCTGCTGTTTCCTGCGGAAGCTCAAACGGGTGATCAATATGGCGCTTGACCCGCTCCGGGCTGATCCGGCACCGCAGGCCGGTAAACCGTTCCTCCCGGTATTGTAATGTTCCCCGCCCGGTTGCAACATCAGTTACGGTAAACAGGTCCATATTCTAAAGGGAGTACTTCTTTTGGACCAGATAGTCATTTGCAATTTCCCTTAGGTTCACAGGATAGTCCAGTACGCAGGATCTCTCATGCACGAGAGGTCAAAGACGAAAAAGAAAAAAGGTTTTTTTACTATCTGCCACGGTTCCCAAAGGGAACTTTTTCGGCGGTATTCAAAAGCAGATAATTTAGATCTGCTTATACGACATACTTGCCGAGCAGGCGGATAGAGGTGGTCATGTCAGGACCGAGTGGTGAACCGAAGATGATCTGGGTAACGCCGGCCTTTGTAAGGTCTTCGCACTTTGCCTTGACCATTTCAGGGGTACCTGCAATGGTAAATGCGTCGATCTCCTTGTCGCCTACAAGTTCTCCAACGGTCTTGAAGTCGAACTTGCCGAGTGCTGCCTTGATCTTTGCCACGTTGTTGAGGTCAAGACCATGGCGGGTGAGCAGTGCTTCCGGAGAGCCGGCTGCAATGAATGCGGCCACGATCTTTGCTGCATTGCGTGCCTTCTTCTCGCTGCGGTCAATCGACATAGCGGTGTATGCACCGACATCAAAGGTCTTCTTGCCGGCTGCATCGGATGCCTTCTTGATGATCGGGATCGCGATCTGGAAGTCCTTCGGGTTGGATGCGTTGATCAATGCACCGTCGCCGACCTTTCCGGCGAGCTCAAGAACCTTGGGGCCCTGTGCACCGATGTAGACCGGGATACCCTTCTTGCCGGGGAGCGTGACACCAGTCAGCTTTGCACCATCGTAGTCGAAGAATTGCATGCCGGACTTGTTAACCTGTTCGCCGGCAACGAGCTTGCGGAACTGGACGACTGCCTCTTCGAGGCGGGCAACCGGCTTCTCTGCGTGGATAGCGATCTTTGGCAGGGTCGAGAGGTCGCCGGGGCCAATACCGAGCACTGCACGCCCGTCAGAGATTTCATTGAGGGTGCACATGAAGGATGCCATGGCGGCCGGGGTGTCGGTAAACGAATTCATGATACCCGGACCCATCTTCAGGGTGGTGGTCGCCTGTGCGACTGCGGCAAGGACGGGATAACAGTGTCTGTTGTTGTAGTGGTTGGTGATCCATGCGAAGTCAATATCTTTGGATTCAGCAAGTTTGCAGAAGTTTACAACCTGCTTTACGTTGACATTTCCTGGTACAAATTCAATTCCATATGTCAAGGCTTGTTCACCTCATGGAGTATTACCGTACACGCATTTAAATAAATTATCATTTAAATCTTGACGCAGGAGCCCCTCCGCACGAATTGGTGCCCGATTATTCGTTTTTGGGCCGGGCATAAATGAAAAAACCGGCAAATCCGGGATAAACGCAGGAAGAACCGGGGATTCAAAGACTGATTTTCGGGTTACGGGTTTTCAGGATAATGCTGATGGGTCCATGTCAAAATCTTTTTCTCGGGGTACCGGCCGGTACACATTTTTAGCGGAAGATATCCTATAAGATATTGAAGAACAGAGGAGAATATATACGGTAGATTATCAGGGTGGGAACCCGACTCGGGTTCCTGTGCGGGCGTGAAGGATGAGGATACTTGCGATTGGCCTAGGAGGTGCCGGCTGCCGGATAGCGGATGCTCTCTATGCCAACGACCGCAAAAGCAGTAAGGTGACCTGCGTCCAGGCATTTGCAGTCGATACCGACAACGAAACGCTTGCCCGGTTATGGGCCCTGCCCGAACATGCAAGGATCGGGTTTGAGCCGCTGGACGCAGGCCTCTCGCCCGTAACCAGCACCACCAGGCAGTCCGGGGTCGATATCGGAGAGATCATGGCCCGTATCCAGAACCGGGAAGGCGAGGAACCCGATGCGATCCTGGTCTGCTGTGGTCTTGGCGGGAGCCTGACAGATGCTGTGCCCGGCCTGGTTACTGCCCTCAAAGGGTCAGTCACGGTACCGGTCTTTGGCCTCATTACCCTGCCCGCACTTGCCGAGGGCGAGAAACGATCGGCAAAGGCCGCCGATGATATCGAGCAGATCGCTCCTCTCCTTGACGGGACAATCCTTTTCGACAACGAAACATGGTTAAAAAAGATCGCCCGCCGCCGCGACCAGATCGTTGCCGATATGAACAACGATAAAGGCTTTTTAGGCCTTGGCAAGAATGCCCCGAAACTCACCCCGCAGGAAGTCACTGACCGCCTGCTCAACCAGAATATTATCCGCCGGATCAGCCTTATCCTGCGGGCCGGGGAGTTCCGGGCAGACGGGGGAATAGATCTTGCCGAAGTCGTGATGGATTCAAGCGAGGTGCTCAATACCCTCAAAGGCATGGGGTTTGTCGCTATAGGATATGCGGTCGAGCACCTCCGGCACAGTCCGCTGGCCTTCCTCTCAAAACTGCGCTCCACGGATAATTCCGAAGAACAGCGGAAGAGTGCCGAACGGATTATCGAACTGGCAAAACAGGCGATCTACCAGGAAGTTTCTGTCCCCTGCGACATGACCAGCGCTGCAAAGGCACTCATCCTCGTTGCCGGCCCCTCCCATGAGATCTCGATGAAAGGGTTCATGACGGTCCGTAAATGGATCGACCGCAGTATCGCAGGCATGGAGACCCGGTCCGGGGATTATCCGGTCACAAACTCGAATTATGTTGCAATCATCGTTGTTTTGAGCGGCCTCCAGAATGTCCCTCGTATCACTGAGATCCAGGAGATCCGCGACCAGTATCGGTACGGCTCCGTGCGGAGAGCGCCACCGGCCGGGTTCAGCCTGCCGCCCGAGACCCTCCGCGAGGCGTCCGCAGTGCTTCCGGAGTTCTATTCCGACTCGGGCAGCAGCGCTGCCCGGGACAATATGATCGCCATTCCCCGGGAAAGACCACAAAAACAGCACTACGAACCGCAACAGGTACCGACGGAGCTGCCGGCGTACGAGGAAGTCCCGCTGCGCACCGCAAGACAGAGTGCGCCGGGAGGATATCCACATGCAGCGCCGGCGACCCGGCCTGTTCAGGACCGCCAGAATGCAGGCACCTCCGGAAGGGAACTGCCTCAGCCCCGGTACCAGGATACCCGGGTAACTCACGAGGATGGCACATCCCGGGGAGTTTCCCCCAAACGGCCTTCATCACCTCCGGACACAAGTCGGACAAAAGAGCCGGAAGAGATCCTGACTCCTGCAGCAAGGAGCGGCAGAATCTCGAATCCCGAACGGATTGCATGGGATCTGCAGAAAAAACGGGAGCAGGCCCGGCATACCGCCGTACGCACGGAAAGTACGACCGTCAAACCACATCCACCGGTTCAGGAGGTTCAGGAAAAGAAGGTTATCCTTCGGAGATCCCCGGTAAAATCCTCCCCACAGGGATCCTCTGCCCTGTCCGATCCCGCAGAGAGAACAGAGAAGCGGACCATCATCAGGATACGAAAGAAAGAACCAAAAGCAGAAGAGCCCGTGGACTGGGACGAACCAAAAGAGTCCGCAGGTCCGATCCAGGAAGAACTCGAACCCCTCTCAGAACCGGATACCGGTATGCCTGTACCCATCGATGAAGATGTGATAACTGCCTCTAAAGAGAGGAAGGCTCCCTCGCATGACGATATGTTCCTTGGGAAAGCTATCACGAAAAAAGAGACCCTGCGGTCAAAAGACTCCGCGCTTCTCCATACGGATATCGGTACAAAAAAACCAAAACACGTCCCTGATGAAAACATCCAGGAAAGCCCCCAGGCAGAGCAAGAACCAAAAGGAAAAAAGCCCAGGAAACCCTCGGCGCATGGCGATGATATTTCCTGGGTCAGCGATTGATATCGATCACTTTTGAAAGCGAGATATTCCCGGCGCCGATCTCCGTATGGATATCGAGACCCTGCTCGACACAGCTGCCGATATGGTTGAGACCGCTGTAGGCCACGATCGACAGCCGGTACGGATTATCCGGCAGATTGAACACCTGGTTTCCCATTGCCACCGGGAAGACAAAACCGCAGTCGTTCATCTGCTTTATTGTCAGTTCAACCTCGCTCTGGGCAGAACAGGGGACTTCCCGGACGTTTGCAAGGGCGATCCCGGTCCGGGTTTTCGTAAAGGCATTGATCGATGTCAGCCCCGAGGAGATAAAGAGTTCCAGCGGGTCGATGGTGGTTCCCCGGTACCCGATGAGATCGCGGAACCCCAACGGCTTGTTCTCTTCTATCTCAAGGCGCCCGCCATACGCCATCTCCACCGGGATCCCGTTTCTCTGGAAGACACCGTCCATCGTGATACTGCAGAGCGTGATCACGCCCACACATCCCGGGGGCACCCGGGGGTCGTGGTCGATAATACGGTACGAACTAAAAAAACCGCACCCCGCTTTTATCACCGCATCGAACCCTGCAAGCGCCAGATCGAGGCTCTCCTCCGGGACAATCGAGAGGTTGTAAGCAACATCGCCGGTCCCGGTCACAGGGTCAAAGGTGCTCCGGTAGGCCAGGCGTTCGAGTTTTGAGATGATAAATCCAATCCGGTTATCGACGAGGGCATGATCGGATTCCTGGAGCCCGGCTGGAGTCAGGAGCCGACCCTGGTTCCCGATCTTTTCGGTAAACCCCATCGAGTCCAGGTAACTGAGATAATACTGGACGGCCCGGTCGCTTAAAACAAAACCGCGGTCCGCCATCAGTTCGGAGAGCCGCTTTGCACCCACCGGCTCCCGGTGCTCCTTTAAGATGCGCAGGATCTCGATATACTTCCTCTCGGTCCGGATCATTTCCCTTTTGCCTCCATAACGCCGACACTGTCCTGGTACCGCCCGTTATACCGTTCCCCGCCGTTTCGAACCTCATGCAGGATCATCTGGACGATCCGGTCTGATGCATGCAGCTCGATATCCGCAGGTCCCATGTTGGTAAGACAGAGCGTCAGCTGTCCCCGAAATCCCGGGTCGACAAAACCCGCACCCATCAGCACTCCCCGCCGGCCAAACGATGACCTGCAGCGAAGGGTGCCTGCAACATCTGGCGGCAGTTCCACGTGTTCTTTGCTGGGCACAAGTGTGCAGGTACCCCGAAGAAGCCGGGTATCCTCTGCTGCACGGAGATCATATGAAGCAGGCTGCTGGCATTCAGATGCATAGGGTTCGATGACCAGTTTTTCCTGTACGCTCTCGGTATGAATCCTGCGGATAATCTCCTGGGCAGACAGAATCATTCACTATTCTATCGGTAGAGAATACTTAATATCTTTTGATAGAGAAACGTTGGGGAAGGATCCATAGGGTAGAGGACATCCTCTTGGGCTTCGAACCCAAGGACGCGGGTTCGATTCCCGCTGGGTCCGCTGATTTTTTTAAAAATCACCGGTACAGATACCGGCTCTTTTATTATACCCAACCCGTCAGGAAAAAAAGAAAAGATCAGATCTCGTCACGTCTTCCCGAGGAATGGTGAGCCGCTCTCCTGCCCACAATCCGGAGGATTAACACAATGACGATTATTACCAGGATACCCAGCCCGATCATGGTAAGGAAACCCAGGTCGAGGTTCTTCTCAAGCGTGATAGTCAGGGGGGACGTAGTATTCCCCACCGAAACGGTCTGCTGGACGGTCTTGGCACGGAACCCGTCAGCAGTCACGGTAATATTGTAGGGGGTGCCGTACACCAGCTGGGTATCCAGCTGCCCGCGGGTATCCGTGGTCCCTGCAGAAGCCCCGTTTAAGAGAACGGTGGCACCGGCAATATTCTTCTGGTCGGTGTCCTGGACATAGATCGTCTGGCTCACTGAGGATAGGGATAAGATCACGGGAAATTCGCTGGACTCGTTTACTATCGTGATCGTCTGGGTCACGGGCGAGTACCCGCTCTTCTTCACAACAATCGTATAACCCCCGGGAGTCATGCCCGACAGCGTTGCACGACCAAAGGAATTGCTGGTTGCGACAACGGCGTTGTCGATCGAAACCTCAGCCCCGTTTACCGGCTGGTTATTCTTATCATAGATAAAGACGAAGGCACCGACAGGCACCGATGTGAGCTCGACCGCATCGACAGCTTCGCTGGAGCTGATGGTCTTAAGCTGGTTAACCGTCTGGTAGCCATCTTTACTGATCGTGATGGAGAGCGATTTTCCTCGGCTCAGGGACGTAGTCAGGACTCCACGTGAATCCGTGGTTCCTAACAGCGCAGAATCCACGCTGATGCTCGCACCGGGAACAGCCTTGTGCGTTGATTTGTCCGTTACCACAAACGAGTACTGGTTGCTCGACAACAGCCAGTATTGCACGTTCTGGTCTTTCGAGGCCATCTCGATGGTGTCGCTGCGGGGCTGGTAATTGGACGCGGAGATATTGAGGCCGTAATAGGTATAGGCGGTTGTTGCGAATGTTGCCGCACCGTTGGAATCGGAGGTCTTGGACTGCGATGAATTCCCCGACACCAGATCGAGAGTTGCCCCGGAGACCGGCTGGAGCGTATTGGAATCGTACAGCAGGACATTAAGAGTGAGAGTCCGTCTGACCAGGGTCACTGAAAGGGTAGTTACATTTCCACTCACGGTGTTCGACCAGTCGTCATAACCGTCAAGGGATACGCGCAGGGGGAGATCTCCCTGGCCGGACTGGAGCAGGAACTGGCCGGCATTGTTGGTCAAACCGACATTTGCACCGCTCAGGTAGACCGTGGCATGGGGAACGGTCGTGTTGTCGATACTGTCCTGCACCGTGATCAGCAGGTTCGTTGCCTGTACTGCGCCGCAGAGCATCCCAAGGCACAGCAGCACAAAAAGGAAACGAATTCGATGATTATACATACTAAAATATCCTCCCTTGCTCGTATTTTATCCCATCGGTTCTTAAAGCCCGCTATTTTTTACAGTTCCGAAGGAGAGGGAACCCGGTCAAGGAGCATCCCCTCGACAATCACCGGCATGAGGTGCCGTCCTTCCTCGATTGCTTTCTGGAGCCGCCATTCCCGGTCAGCATAGATCGTAAACAGGGGTTCGCCGGCCTTGATCAGTGTCCCCTTCTTTGCGTGGAGCAGGATCCCGGCACCCCGGTCGTGGGGGGCGCCGGCCATCCGGGCAAGCGTGATGAGGGAGGTATTGTTCATCTCTATCACATAGCCGGATGCAGGGGAGTTTACCACGTACTCGCGATCCCCGGGCCGGATATCCCCGGACTTGACGTTGGGATCCCCTCCCTGGATCTCAATGATCTGCCGGAACTTTTCCAGGGCCTTTCCGTTCGAGAGGATCTCCTGTGCCATCTGGGCACCGGTTCCCCGGGCAGCCTTACCGGACATTTCAAGGGCGATCCCGGCAAGCGACACGCTCTTCTGGATAAATGAGTTCGGCTCGGATGCGCCCTCCAGAACGCGGAGTGCTTCCATGACCTCAAGGTTCGGCCCGATGCTGTGCCCGACCGGGATATCCCCGTACGTCAGGGCACATTCCACCTTCATGCCCAGCCGTTCCCCGAGTTCGATGAACTCGCGGGCCAGTTTCCTGCCGTCCTGCATGGTGGGGACTTTGGTACGACTGCCCACCGGGATATCGATGACCACCAGGTTTGCACCGACTGCAAATTTTTTTGCCATGACACTTGCGAGCATCTGGCCCCTGGCATCGATCTTAAACGGGTACTCCTGGATAATGATCCGGTCGTCCGCCGGGGCAATATTGGTCGCCCCTCCCCAGACAATGGTACCCCCGACCTTCTCGGTCATCTCCTGCACTTCGCGGGCAGAGAACTCAACATTCGCAAGAACTTCCATGAGGTCGGCGGTCCCGCCGGCCCCGGTGATCGCACGGGAACTGGTTTTGGGGATCTTGAGCCCGCTCGCTGCAATGATAGGTACGACGACAAGAGAGATCTTGTTGCCCGGCACACCGCCGATCGAATGCTTGTCGACAATGGGCCGGGAGGCGAACTTGATCTGTTCCCCGGTCTCGACCATGGCACGGGTGAGGTGCTCCACTTCATCCATGTCAAGCGGATTGATGTAGGATGCCGTGATAAAAGCAGTCAGTTCCGCTGCCGAGATATCATCGTTGACCACATCTTTTATGATCGTCATGGTCTCGTCTTTGGTGAGCCGGCCGCCATCCATCTTCTTCTTGATAAAATCCAGCGATGCCGGCCGATCGGCCTCGCGTATCTCTACTTCCTCGTCATCTGCAAGGTTCAGCCGTTCGTTGGTAATCCGGTAGATCCCGGCATTTCCCTGGCCGGCAAGCGTGGATGTTGTCGTTACAACGGCGGTTGTGGCGATCCCGTTCTTCGGGTTAATCACCTGGACCCGGTCGCCATCGAGAACGCCGATGTTCCGGGCATCGATGCGGTTGAGCAGCACGCCGCGCCGTGTTGCAATATCGAGGATCTTGATCTTGAATTTCATACTAAAAACACCATTTCCCGGGAAAGACCCGACCGTATAGAGAGGGTATGGATCGTTCAGGCTAAAAAAACGTCCGAAACCTGAAGGTAATAGAATACTATCACAAAATTTCCGCCGGTCACGGCAAAAACTATGGGGAGATCACGTGCCGTCGAAGGTAAAGAAGACGGAGCAATAAAAAAGAAAAATTTAGATTTTAGTTCAGTGCTTGCGCACGACAAGGAGTGCAACTGCGCCGAGACCAATCAGGGCAACCAGTGCACCAAAGCCCGGCTGTGTGGGGGTCTTGGTGGGGGTAGCTACTGTGGTCGGGGGCTGGGTTGCAATCGTGGTCGGAGCTGCAGAGGTAACGTTCGCAACGATTGTCGGGGTTGCGGTCGGGGCAGATGCCTCGAGAACGTTGAACAGTGCAGTGCCGGTTGCGTCCTGGAGGACGGCAGATTCCTTTACAAGGTACTCGTCGGGCTTGAACGTGGATGCGTCAACATCGAACGAGATCTTGTTAAGGCCGCTGTCACCCTTCGTGACTTTCACGGTGCCTGTTGCGCCGCTGAACTCACCGCTCTGGCTCTTCTGAGTCGGCTGGAATGATGATGAATAGACCTCTACGAGAACTTCGTCGTCAACGGCGAGGTTGGTCGTTGCAGTGATGGTGAACTTGTCACCGACGTGCCTGTCGCCAACCGGGTCGACGTTAATGACCGGGTTCTCGATGAGGATCTGGAGCTTGGTGTAGGTATCATCGACATTGGCGCTGTTGATTGCTTCAATCAGTGCCTCTGCCGCATCGGATCCCTGCAGGCTGTTCATGCCGCTGAGTTTGAAGTCGATGCTCGGGGCCGAGTTGACGGTGTTTGCCTGATCACGTGTCCAGACAACAGCTGCCTGGTTTAAACCGATAACGGTGTTTTGACCAGCAGCATCAGAGGGATACACATCAAACCGGTTGTTCTGCATCGGGTGCTGGGCAACGATGAAGTACTGGCCGGCGTAGAGAGGCTTTGTAGTCTCTTTCTTGATCTCGTACGAGAACGAACCATCGGAGTTCACCGACTGGGTTACAATGTTTGCATAGTTCTTGCCGAGGATCCAGATCATGACGCCCGGTGTGGGCTGGCCCTGTGCGGTACCGGTGATGAAGACTGCGTCACCCTGTGCAACGGTCGACTGAGAGGCAGTTGCGCTGATGAACGGCTTCTTGATGATGATGGATACAGTACCGTACGCTACCTTGGACAGCGAATTTGAATAGGCAGATGCCGGCTGGCTGGTGGCGTAGATTGTGTAGGTACCTGCATCGAGTGCAACGCTTGCAGTTCCCCACTTGTAGCTCCAGGTGTTGTCACCCTGAACTGCTGCTGAAACTCCGACCTGATCTGCGGACGGGAAGTTATCCAGAGCGGCACTTCTCGGGTCATATCCCTGGAAACTGGCACCATTCGTACCAAGGTTCGGGCCTGAAATGAACAGGTAGGTAGTCTGGGACTCGGTGTTGGTACCGGAGAACTTAATCTCTTCCCCGAGATAGTAGCTCTGGTCGCCGGCAGCAACGATTGTGACTGCGCCCTTCTCAACCTTTACGTCCACTTCGTCACTCTTGTAACCAATTCCACTGCCGAAGTACTGCTCGACGCGGATGGTGTACTTCTGGGCCTTGGTCCAGTTGGTCGTGGTGAATGCAACAGTCCTTGTACCGGAGTTGCTCATGGATACGTTTGCATACAGCCGCGTACCGTTTGAGACCTCCTGCGAGTTACCAGCAATTTTACCGGTAGTATCCTGAACGAGGTTCTGTCCGCCACCATTCTGGTAGGTGTAGTTACCGTTGACAATGGATGCATTGGCCAGGTCGCTAACAATCACAGGTATACTGTAACCATTGACGAGACCATTAACGCTGTCGGTTACAACGCCGGCCTGGTTGGCTGCAATCATCGGGGGCTGGTCATCGTAACCACCGGTCATGGTGCTGACGCCCTTGACCCACACGTGGTAGACCTGGTTCGGCTTACCGGTGATGGTTACCGAGAACTGCTTGCTGCGGACAACAGAGTCCTTGTTGGCCTCGATCTTGAGCGTGTTGGACACGATAGTGATCGTCTGGGTCTCTGCTACGGTCTTGCCAGTGTATGCTGCGCCACCGGTCTTGTAGTTGTCGTACATACCGTTCATGTAGGACTCTGCCCAGACCTGGTAGGTGCCTGCCGGGTATGCCTGCTGACCCGTGGAGTCAAGCGCATCGGTAGACCAGTTATATCCATTTGCAGCGTTCAAGAACCACTGACCGTTATTCGGGCCCAGTGCCTTCAGGTTAACCGTGTTCGTAGAGATGACTGCGGGTGTCGAATACAGTGCCGTCAGCGTGTTACCTGAATCGGTCTTTACCTTGACGTCAAGGTACTTCTGGGTATCATTGGCATTTGCATCCGCCCTGCGGAAGATATTAACTGCCGGTGAACTGGAGTTCAGACGCAGGATCGGGTCAATTGCCGGATACAGGTTGTTATCAACCCGTACTGTCAGGTTTTCACCCTGGATAACAGACTGGCCATTTACATTCAAGGCCTGACCTGCATCCCAGACAACAACGGCGAGACTCGGGTCTGAAATCGTGAAAACACCCACAGTCTGGCCATTTACGCGGTTACCCGTGGAATCGGTCAGATAGTAAGTACCTGTGTATGGGAAGCTCGATGGCAGGACATACAGGTTACCGGGTGTAGTTCCGACAGGGACTGTGATAGTCGGGCTGGTAGAACCAATCTGAGCTGCCGATGCCCACCAGCTGACGTATGCGTCGGTGGTATTGATAGCCACATCGTCACCCAGGTAACTGGGAGTGCCATACTGCGAAAATGCAGTTGCATTTGCCTGGTTCAGAGCATGGGTAATGTTGAGACCCTGCTCCCCATAAAAGACAGTTGCACCTTTGTTGATCGTCGAGTTGGTCGAGTAGAAGGTTGCCGATACCGGCATAACTGCTACAAGGACCAGTGCGACCAGTGCAATCAGTGCAATGGTTAATCGCTTAGTCATTCGTTTTCCTCCAAAGTATACATCATACATTTCAAGCCGGAGAACCGTTTCGACATTTGCCGAATAACGATTCTACGAGCCCCATACTCCGTTTAAACGGAATATGGAGGAATATTTGTAAAAGTGCCAATATATCCTTTGTGGTTGATTCGGCTTTCTTATCCGGGGGAGAATCCATGTCGGATCCTTGTTTCCCCACTATATTGGAGTTCTTTGCCACCCGGGGACCTGCAGGAACACCCGGGAACCTTCACAGGTCCGGCTTAAAGACTGATCCGGTTTCGCGCATCTGGATTGTACGATACCAGGTACCCGATACGGGCTCCTTGTACAGACATGCACTATATAGATTCTCAGCACAGCATCTGCAGTGTCTCACAATGTTACGTAGTATATACGTACATCTCAAAGCACTTACCGTTTCCCCAAATTCTGCTACAATATTATAACCGCACTACGGAGACCACCTGCTCACAGCCCCAATATTGCAACACATATATCGTACCGCCGCCAAACGCTACTCTCATGAGAGTGATCCGGGCTCCTGCAATAGGGAAGGCACACGAACTGGTCGTAAAGATGATCCTTGAGAAAGGGTGGATCCTCCGGACCGAAGATGCCGAGGAGACCGTGGAGTTCGAGGAAGTCGCCCTCCAGGTAGATACTCCGCTTGCAGAACCGCTGGTGAGCCCCTACTCCCGGTTCCAGCAGAGGTTTGTCGAAAAGTACGCGTCTGACCTGTTGAACGGCTCGAAGGCATCGTTCGAGTACGACTACCACGGCCGGCTCTTTGACTGGGGAGAGCGACTCTCGGTCAACGGCGAGCCGGTGCATGTCGACCAGATCGAATATATCGTGGAGAAACTCCGCCAGTCCCCGGTCAGCCGCCGGGCCATCGCTATCACCTGGAACCCGGTCATCGATGAGAAACTCGACGACTGCCCCTGCCTCCAGCTCGTCCAGTGCGTGCTCCGGGACGGGAAGCTTGCCATGCGGGTGATCTTCCGGAGCAACGATATGCTCACTGCGGCAGGGGCGAACATGTACGCTCTTGTCCAGCTCCAGAAGTCCATTGCCGACAAGCTGGGAGTTCCTATTGGGACCTACACCCACATCTCGCTCGTGCCGCACATCTATTACCTCCGTGACATGAACGACATCGAGCCGTTCTGCGGAAAGGGGCAGTTTATCCAGCCAGTACAGGAAGTCTGCCGTGCCTGCGGCAGATGCCCCCGGGCAAAGACTGCCTGATGGGGCCCTAAAGCCGTCAGTTTAATTAAGCAACAGCGGCAAAAAGTATGAGGCAACATAGCCCGGTAGTGTAGCGGTCAATCATGCGAGACTCTGGATCTCGCGACAGCAGTTCGAATCTGCTCCGGGCTACTCTTTTGTTCCATTGTTTTTCTGGCAGACCGTAAGGGGGGTTTTGCTGCATGCGTAACCTTTGAGGTGGCGGGCAAACGTATCCGGAGGGAAATAGTTCCGGGCCGTACCGGTTTTTTTTGCCAAAAAAAGATCCGCGAAAAAAATTTCAGCTGAAATTTTTTAGAAATTTTCAACTTTCAAACCAAATTTTTTTGGGCCGGCCAACTTTCAACCGGAATTTTTTTTGTTTTTTCAACTTTCAAACCAAAAAAAATCCCGAAAATGCAGATCGCGGGTGATCGAATCGCGGCCGGTCTACGACGTGAATGTGAGTTAGTTAGCTAACTAACACCTTTTTTTCCAACTTTCGCGCCAACTTTTTTTGGATTTTTCAACTTTCAACCGGAAAATTTTTGCGATTTTTAACTTTCGCGCCGAAAATTTTTCCGCCCGGGAACTTTCAGGCCAAAAAAATTGCGCGGAAAAAATTTCAGCGCGGGCGTGCCGGGCCCGATCGGTTGTACAGGATTTTGTACCGGATCCTCCTCTCCATCGGTGAAGTCGATCGTGAACGGGCGTTTTTCCGGATTTTGCTGCGATCGTCCGGAAATTTTTGGGCCGTACGAACTTTCGCGCCAGAAAAATTCCGGTAGCCGGCCGTTCAAACGCGAAAAAGCACCTGAAAGTCTGTTAAAAAAAGAGCCGGCACAATCTCATGCAATAATGGCCGACAGGATGCAGCCGATAAAGATCGCGCCGAACGTCCCTGCCCCGCCAATACTGACCTGCGGCACTTCGAGATCCCCCGCATGGGGCAGGTGCGCGATGTTCGCACCGAGCAGGATGCCAAAGACTGCGCTCACAAACGCGATGACCCCCGCGGAAAGGCCAAGTCCCTGCGCAAACAGGATCCCGCAGAGAAGGGCCGTAAGTCCCGGGACAAAGAGCGGGGTACGGATCCCAAGGCCAACCACCGGCCGGGTCGTCACGTATGCAATCGCCGCGACAATCAGGATAGCCACCGCCACCTGGAGATACAGCGTGTCCCCGGTCATGACATCCGTGGCCTTGTACAGGAGCCAGCAGGCCATTACCGCGGGGATGATCGCCCCGCCAAGGTTTACCGCAATCGAGGTCTCCCACATCCCGCCGACTTCGGTAGGCGTGAACGCATCCGGGAACTGCCCCGCCTCGCCATGCGGCATCCTGATCGTCTCTTTTCTGACCTTCCAGACCGGGATGTTCACGAGACTGCAGATCAGGATCAGGATGACAAGCGCGGTCGCGGTAATCCACGAGAGGCCGACAAGGTTCGTGAACGCCTGGCCCACGAGTCCCAGGAACAGAAGCGGGACAACGATAACAATGAGCCCGATGATGACCAGCAGTGCGATGACGGTCAGGGGGCTGGCAGAATACACACGCATATCGGATGGCATGATGATCCCGGAAGGTTATTTTTTACAGATAATGGCCGCGTGGTCTTGGTGGTAGGGGGCAAGCCATGTACTCTCAACTACTGTGAGCCCGGCAGAGATGAGGATATCGAGCGTGTCGCGGAAGACTGCGGCCGGTTCTTTCCTGATATCCACGCTCCGGGTCTTGAGCATGAGGATGAGGTATCCGCCTTTTTTTAAGAATGCGCAGTTCCTGATCGCGATCGCTGCCTGGTCCGGCTGGGCAACATCCTGGTAGAGGAGGTCGACTGCCTCCACCAGCATTGCATACTGCTCGGGGCAGGATGCATCGGCAAGGATCGGCATCACGTTTTTGCGCCGGCGGGCCACTTCGAGCAGGTCCTGCATGGGGCGCGGGGCAAACTCGATGGCATAGACTACTTCCGTGTAATCGGCAACATGGGAGACCGTGGTGCCGTTTGCAGCCCCGAGATAGAGTACCTTCATATACGACACGAGTTCGATGCCGTTTCCCACAAGGTACAGGGCCGCGAGCTTGCTTCGGTACGGGTCCCAGACCCGGTACCCGTCCAGCATCCGCTCGCTGTACACCCCGCCTTCGCCTTTCGATACGAGCACATCGCCGATCCGGATCATGACCTGCCGCCTCCGTCCCCGCCGGCATCGGGGGTTCCCGCACGGTCGATCGTTGCCTGCGCATCTTCAAGGAATGCCGGTTCCGCCCGGCCCCGGTAGTAATCGATCCGGGCGGCAATCGCGAGCTTTGCGGCAAGCACCCGGGCTACCTTCCCCCGCACCTCCCGCGGGGCATTGTGCACCCGCCGGTGCTGGAAGATGATCCCGTGTTTTGGTGCAGGAGCATGCGTGCGTATGTGCGCAAAGAGCGCGGTCCGGGCCCCGAGCACCTGTATCGTACTTCCCGGGAGCCGCGAGAGTTCCTTTAATCCCCCCGCGCAGGAGAGGAGCCGGGCCGCGACAAGCCCGCCGATGAGCTCGCTTGTATTGGGCATCACGCCGCATGCCCGGGCCGAGACCTCCTTTGCAAGCGCAGTCCGGGCTTCGGCAAGGCCGGCAATCTCCTGTGCAACCCGGTTGAGTGCTCCGCCCCCGCCGCGCTCCCGGCCCCGTTCCGCAATCGAACGGACGAGCACGTGCGCCGGCGTCCTGCGGTACTTGCGGGAGAACGAGGGGTGCCGGATCTGGTACCAGTCCGCCACCCGTTCAGAGAGGAGATTTGTTACCGTGTCCATCTCGTCAAGCGTCCGCACCATCTGGAGCAGCTCGACATCGCCCGAAGCGTACCGCTCCCGTATCCCCTGCTCCGATCCCGCAATGCAGACTTTCTGGAGGATGGCGAGGTATTCCGCACGGTCGCGGCAGACCCCGCAGGCCACGGCCTGCTCCCAGAGGAGGGGGGTAAAATTGTCCATGCCGACCCGGCTCTCTTTTATCCGGAGGGCATACGCTGCGGCGTCACCGGTAAACGGGGCGCACGTTTCCCCGGAAATGTCGCCGAACCAGCAGGACTGCATGGTACAGATGTGGGGGCGCACGGCTAAAAAAAGATGGCCCGCAGGGAACCCGTGCCCCGATGGTCAGATCCACGCAATCCCAAACGAGTACAGGATAACCGGCACCATGATGGCGCCCATGCAGTAGACCCGGGAGACGTTTATCATGTGCGGCACGAGCCCGAGAAGTACCGCAAGGACGAGAATGAGGATCCCGAACGGCCCGGTGAGAACGATACAGAGGCCCACGACAAAGAGGATCACTGCCCGGTTGAGCATCCGGCCGTTGATCCCGTCGAGCCTGCCTGCGGATCGGGACAGGGCGATCGTAATGACATAGGCAAGGCAGGCCGCAAGGACACCGATCACCACGAGTTCGCTCATGGACGGGAGCGGCAGTTCGGCGAGCGCGACCATGACGCCGTTTCTGGTCCGTGAGAGCGCATAGAGCGCGGCAAGGCCGATGAACGCATTTGCCGTGTTCGCTGCGCTCGTGGCAAGGATGTAGGCCCGGCGGTCCTTCTCGTACCCGATCACCGAGGCAAGAGCGCCGTTTGCCGTGGCAGTCGAGAGCCCGGGCAGCCACCCGACCGCGATGCCGGCAAGGGTGCCGAGCACAGAGCTTTTCACGACCGTCCTGTTCTCCACCCGGAGGCCCCGGAACTGCTGGACGGGAAGCCGGCCCTGCGCAGCAACGAGCAGGACGGAGATCCCAAAGAGGCCGGCAAGGAGCGGCATGAGTACCGCGGTAGTTCCCCCGAGCGTGTGCCAGCAGAGGAAATCGTACCGCAGCGCAAACGCACCGAGCAGGCCGGAGACCGAAAAGATTGCAAGCGCCCACCCGGGCGATTCGCTCATGACGATCATGTAGCCGATGACAGCAACGATCAGGATCCCGATGCCCCAGTCGAAGTACGGCTGGAGGGCGGGCAGGAAGACAAAGCAGAGAACCGAGAGCGGGACGGAGATAATAATCGCGCAGGCGCTCCCGAGGGCGGCGATCCTCACCGCCTCCTCGCCGTTCCCTTCAAGGCAGAGGGCATGGGCCGGAAGGACCGCAAGCGAGGTGTCTGCATCGGGAATACCCAGGAACGTGGACGGGATGCACTCGACAAAGGTATGCGTGATCAGGGCGGCAAAGAGGGTGCCGGCGAGCGCAAGCGGTCCGAGTACGGCAAGAAGGACGGCCTGCGCACCGAGCAGGATCCCGGCAAGCGTGTTTGCGTGAACGCCGGGGACAAGACCGCTCGCGGTGCCAAGGATGACGCCGAGCAGGACACCGATCACGATCTCGATCATACCAGAAGGTACGGGAGAATGGACATAAATCAACCGAAATGCATACCCTCTTAACATACGGGGGTGAAAAATCCACCAATGAAGATCGCAGTCACGCGCCTTTCAGGGAAGGAAGAACGGGATGCGGCACGGTGCGCAGCGTTCGGGCACTGCTGTTACAGCGTCCACCCGCTCCGTTCGGAGATCCAGAACAAGGTTGTCTCCGCATTTGCCGAAGCCGTGGAACGGGGCGAGTTCGACTGCATCTTTTTCACAAGCGCCCTGCCTGCAAAGATCCTGGCACCGATCCTGGTAAACCCCCCCCGGGTAATCGCTATCGGCCCCGAGACCGCACGGGAACTCGAACGGTGCGGGATCGCGTCCGAGACCCTGCCCGGTTTCTACTCGCGCGATTTTGTCCCGTTCCTTGGCGCATGGATCAGGGGAAAGACCATCGGGCTGCCCCGCGCCGATGTCCCTAACGCCCCCCTCATCGGCACCATTGAGGCGGCCGGCGGCATTGCCAGAGAGTTCCGCTGTTACCGGCTCGCGCCCACAAACGAACCGCTCGACCTCGCGCAGGCGGACGCCCTCCTCTTTACGAGCGCAATGTCGTATAAGAAGGCAGTCTGGACTCCCCGGTGCGGCCTGCTGGTGATGGCTATTGGCGATGTCACGGCCGATGCAATGCGGTGCGGGGGAACGTTCCCGGATATCGTGGGAGACGGGTCGCTCGAAGGGACGCTCGCGGCGCTCAATGAATACCGGGAAAAGACACGGATAGTGCGATGACAGACTCCACAACGCAGGAACAAACAGAAGCCCCGCGAGCCGTGCCGCTCTGGCACGGGGCCGGCATTGTCGTGATCGACAAGCCCCGGGGGCCCTCCAGTCACGAGGTTGCCGCATGGGTGGGAAAGATGCTCGGCTGCCAGGTGGGCCATGCCGGCACCCTTGACCCGCAGGTCTCGGGGATCCTCCTGGTGATGCTCGGGAACGCCGTGCGTCTCGCCCCATTGCTCTTAAAGCACGACAAGGAATACATCTGCCTGATGCGGCTCCACAAGGAGGTGGACCGGAAACGGATCGATGAGATTGCCGCGGAATTCACCGGCCGGATCTACCAGCGTCCGCCCCGGAGGAGCGCGGTCAAACGCCTGCTGCGTATCCGTACCATCAAAAAGCTGGAGATCCTCGGGGTTGAAGGCCGGCTCGTGCTCTTCAGGGTCGAATGCGATGCGGGGACCTACATCCGCTCGCTCTGCCACCACATGGGCCTCGCGCTCGGGACCGGGGCGCACATGCAGGAGCTGCGCCGGACCCGGTCGGGAGTGTTTGACGAGCGTGTCATGCACACGCTCCACGACCTCCAGGACGCCCGCGTTGCGGCAGCGGCAGGAGACCGGGCAGCCCTTGCATCGATGATCGTTTCTGTCGATGCAGCGGTTCCCGAGCTTCCCGCGGTGATTGTGCGCGGGACTGCGGTAGATGCACTCTGTCACGGTGCGGCCCTCGCCGGGGTCGGGATGCTCCGCTGCGACGAGTTCAAAAAAGACCAGATGGTCGCCGTGCTCACGGAAAAGAGAGAGTTCGTGGGCCTTGGTATGGCGCTCGCCCCGTCCTCCTCATGGAAGCCCGGCACAACCGGTCTTTTCGTTGCCATGACCACGGTTTTTTTAGCGCCCGGCACATACCCGCGGGGCTGGAAAAAAGCTGCCGGCCCCCGGAAACCCGGGCCCATGAAAGGATAGCATTAAAAAAATACCCGGCAAATACATGGGATACACTTTTTGCTGAGGTAGTCTAGCGGTAGGGCGCAGGCCTGGAAAGCCTGTGGTGCGAAAGTGCCTCGGGGGTTCAATTCCCCCCCTCAGCGTATTACCTTCTTTTGAAGAATCGGGCAGTTATCTGGGGTTATTTTACGGGGCGGTCCCGGCCGCCCGGCCCAGCTCGAAGGCTTTGGTATTGACCGCGACCGTCTTTGGCGGGACGAGCTTTTTTACCGCTTCCAGCAGGGACTCGGCTTTCAAGGGGATCGACCACGAGGCCGCCCCGAGGATCACGACGTTCTGCGCAAGGGCGCTCCCTGCTTCGACTGCAATCTGGTCGGCATCGATGATGCAGGGCGCAAACCGCGAGAGCTGAGCTGCTATCTCTTCTTCCTTCGGGGCCGGGATCTTCTGGGTGAAGACGGAAGTCGGGAGGACCATGTGGCGGTTGACCACCATCTTCCCGCCCTCCCTGAGATAATGGGAATACCGTAATGCTTCAAGCAGGTCAAAGGAGACCAAGAGATCGGCGGTACCGGGCACGATCAGCGGACCGAATTCCCCGTCGATCCTGATATGGGTCTCGACCGAACCGCCGCGCTGGGCCATGCCGTGGGTCTCGGCGCCCTTCACGTGCCGGCCCTCGCGGAGGCAGGCCTCGCCAAGGATATTGGAAGCAAGGATAGTACCCTGCCCCCCAATCCCGACAATCAGGATATCGAAGCTTTTTGTCATTTCCGTCCCTCCTTTGCAATGGCCCCGGTGGGACAGAGCCGGGCGCAGACCGCACACCCGCTGCACAGGTCGTTGATCCGCGCCATCTTGTCCGCGAACTCTATCGCCGGGCACCCGAACCGGACGCAGGTGCCGCAGCCTATGCAGATCTCCGGGTTGACCACGTAGCGGCCCCGTTTGACCCCGGTACGGCGCGCCACGATCACGCACATCTGCTTGGCGATGATCACCTTGACGCCCGGTTTTGCCTTTGCTGCTTCGAGCACGTTGAGCATCCCCGTCATATCGTACGGGTCGATGGTCTCGACAAAGGTCGCCCCGCAGGCGCGGCAGAGGGCATCGAGGGATACCGGGGGTGTCTCGACACCCGCAGCTGTCAGGCCGGTGTTCGGGTTGGGCTGGTGACCGGTCATTGCCGTGATCCGGTTGTCGAGGATCACAACCGTCATGTTCGCGCCGTTGTACACGGCATTCATGAGCCCCTGCACGCCCGTGTGCAGGAATGTTGAATCCCCGATGGTGCAGACCACATCACGGGTGGCATCGGAATGGGCGAGCCCGCTCCCGACCGTGATCGACGCGCCCATGCAGATCGTGGTGTCGACCGCACCGAGCTGGAGCCCGAGCGTGTAACAGCCGATGTCGCTCGGGTAGATCGCCAACTCCCCGAAGACCTTCTTCATTGCATAGAACGCGGCCCGGTGGTGGCAGCCTGCGCAGAGGATAGGCGGCCGGGGCGGGAGGTTTTGCACGGCGTCCCTTGTGGCAAACGGGTTCTCTTTTAAAAACCCGGCCTTTACCATCACGGCAGCGACGATCGCCGGGTTGAGTTCCCCTTCATACGGGGCATACCCGTTGATCTTCCCAAAGACCGGCACGCACCCGGCAACCTGCCGGACGGCCTCCTCTACCACGGGGGCGAGTTCCTCGATCACGAGAATCTTCTCGTGCTTTCTGGCGAATTCACCGAGCCATCCCTCGTCGATCGGATACGCCCCGATCTTCATGAACGAGACGCCCTTTGGCAGGAGCTCCTGCACGTACGAGGCACCGATGCCGCTTGCGATCACCGCGGTCTTCCCGGCAACGGTAGCATGGTTGAACCCGAGTTCCACGAGGCGCTTTTTTAAGGCCGGCTGCTTCTCGTTGAGTTTCTTGTGCAGGATACGGGTGTGGGCGGGGATTACCACGTACTGCCGCGGGTCCTTGTGGAACTCGCCCTTGCGGGTGTTGGGAACGGCTTTCCCCAGGGTCACGTCGCCCTTCGAGTGACAGATCCGGGTCGTGGGGCGGAAGATCACCGGGAGACTGAACTCCTCGGAGATCGCAAACGCAGCGGGGATCATATCGTGCGCTTCCTGCACGCCCGCGGGATCGAGACAGGGAAGCCGGGCGAAATGGGCATAGCAGCGGGTGTCCTGTTCGTTCTGGGAACTGTGCGCGAACGGGTCGTCTGCGCTCAGGATCACAAAACCTCCCGTGACACCGGTATAGGCGCTCGTCATGAGCGGGTCGGCTGCGACATTGAGCCCCACATGTTTCATGGTGCAGATGGCGCGGAGTCCGCTCCACGCGGCGGCAAGCGCGTTTTCAAGCGCGACTTTCTCATTGACCGACCATTCCACATGGTAGCCGGGGTCTTTTACTGTACGGAGCACATCGACAACTTCCGACGATGGGGTTCCGGGGTACCCGCTGACAAAACCGATGCCCGATTCGAGGCACGCGTGGGCGATTGCCTCGTTCCCGAGAAGATACTGCCGTTCCATGATCCCTGATCCTGTAAACATGTATTTTTTATCCCCGCTTGGTAAAGCATTATCCTGTTCGCTCCTGTCCGCACCTGCGCCCAGCAGAGGATTCACAAACCTATAAAAACTCTAATGGAATATCTAATAAGGTAAATTTCAAGGCAATCCTTTTGGGCCCGTAGCATAGCCCGGTGGTGCGCCCGGCTGATAACCGGGAGGTCATGCGTTCGAATCGCATCGGGCCCACTCAATCATTTTTATATTTTTAAAATATTTTTTTCCTACGGCGTGAATTTTGGTCACCCCCCATCGGGGATCCCCTTTGCAAAGGAAAATAAAAAAGTTATTTTGATGCAGCCGGGGCTGCAAAAACATAGGCAATTACTTTTTCGAGCGCGTCGAGGAGTTCCTGTTCTGCCGTGGAGTAATCGCGGACTGCCTTATACAGCATGAACATGATGTCGTACCCGTACTCCTCCAGGGCGGCCTTTGGCTCAATCGGATTAAGATACGAGTCGGTGACAAAGCCGTCGCTGCTGTACATTAACTCGTAGAACTTTCCCTTTTCAGACAGGACGCAGAACTGGTCGGCGATCTTTTTGGCGGGATTGTCGGGGCGAAACGGGGCGGGTTCTGCCTTCCCGAGGATAATCATCTTCTCGGTGTAATAGTTGGTATCGTACAGCTCGTTTTTCGTATCCTGTTTGCCGATCTTGAGCAGGTTGAGCCCCACCGAATCCACTACAGGCACAGCCAGTACGGCCATGCGCCCCAGCAGTTCTCCGTCATGTTTTCTGACGTTTTCCGCGAGCGGGGCATCCTTCTTTTTCATCTCTTCGATCTTTTCCATGATCCGGGTAAATCCGGTCTCGATCTCGTCCATCTGACATCTCCTCGTTATGCTGGCGTAAAACAAGAATAGGTGCGGGTTATGCAATAAACCATTCGTCATGGGGATGACGGGTCCGGTACCTTCCTGCCCATGAAGAAATATTTCCGGTCGCGGGTGAGGACGGCATTGATACGGGATCCCAGCGGCAGGTCTTTTCCAAGAACCACACCGGTATACTCGGCGGTCCGGGCCATGACCGAGCCCGGCCGGAGTTTCTCGGTCACCATGCAGGAGACCGTTGTCCCGAGCAGGGACCGGTTTGTCGCAGAGTACTGTTCTTCGGCATACGCATTGAGTATCCGGGACCGGTCTTTCTTGACCGCATCCGGGAAGTCCTTCTCCTCAAACGGCCCGGTGAACGGGCGCTTCGAGTACCGCGTAACATTGACCTTGGCTGGGCGCACC
>WSSedL1CaDRAFT_10000111_pt1 | contig 51071 bp, 32 predicted proteins | sample WetSurSL1Cattail_FD_9464 | JGI IMG/M metagenome (IMG submission 9464)
CCTGCCACTGTCAGGCCGGCAGGTCCCGATCCTATTATGGCTACTTTCCCGCGGATTTTAGGTGTCAGCTTTTCGTGAATCAATCCCATTTCGCTGTCGAAATCGGCAATGAAACGTTCCAGTTTTCCCACCCGGATGGGGTTGCCTTTTTTATTGAGAATGCAATGACCTTCGCATTGTTTTTCGTGTGGACATACTCTGCCGCAAATGGCAGGCAGGTTACTTTTTTCGCTGATAATCTGCATGGCATTGCCCACATTTCCGGTCGAAAGTTCGAACAGAAAACCGGGGATGTTATGCTCAATGGGACATCCGGTAACGCACAATGGTTTTTTACAATTCAGGCATCGTTTTGCCTCATCAATAGCCTCTTTGGGATTAAATCCCTCATTTATTTCTTTGAATTTTAATTCTGCCATTTCATTCAGTTTTTATTGAAACTGCTCGTTTTATTTGGCTGCAAAGGTAATTTAAATTGGTCGACCAAACAATGATGTGCCGAACAATAGTGGTAGTATACCAATGTGACAATACTTCTTTCAGTATTTTTATGATAGAAAAAGTATCGAAAACCTGATAGTTATTACGGAGCAGTTACAAAACAGGGTTAGCTAATTTACTTACAGGGAGTGTATGTATTTTACAGTTTAGTAATAGGAATAGAAATACCCAGAGCAAAAAATACAGATCTTGGAATAGTGGGATTGAGATGCATAGAATTGTAGAATTTATCGGTAGGAGAAGTCATTCCTGAATATCCGAACGGCAACCCGCGTGTTGAATTGTAGGCAATATCAAACAAACCAATTCTCAATGAAGTATAGGTAGCCAAATACCAATACCATTTTTCTTTATCATAGTCCAGTAAAAATGGAGAAGAAATAAGTACTCCAATGGATAAACCATTTAAAAGATGCCCGGCTGTTTTATGATTGTTATCATTAAGACCATCTCCTATTCCGTTTAACAGAATTGAGGCTGTGTAAATACCAATTAGTTTCAGATTGTTCAGTTTCTTAGAGCTATGATAATTCTTAGGGGTTTGATAGTTTATCTGAACATTAACCGAATCTGTTTGCGAATAACAATTAATGGACAAGAAGATTAATATTAAAAAGATTAGCCTTTTCATAGTTTTCATATTTAATCGCGTACTTAATTAAAGTTTCTATAGCGAATTGAAACAATTAGCTGGAATTTCTGTCTGCTGTCTGTTTGAATTAGGCTATAAAGCAACTGAGTTTAGGTTTATATTCTATAAAAACGTTAGAATATGAAAGTTATTTTAAAAAAAATATTTTCTGCTATATTTCTGCTATTCATAACAAAAAAAAGATGCAAATAATTTGCACCTCTTTCTGTCTGTTTTTGATAGCAGGCTATTTTATTCAACCACGTTCGGTTTTTCCAGTCCGTATCCTTTTTTCTTGTCTTCGGCCTTCAGCAAGAAGGCAAAAAGAATAGCCACCACGCCAAAGCAGGCAAAAATCAACATGGGGATGGTGTAATTATATTGAGTCAGGTGTTGTTCTTTTCCATCAATAACTTTGGTAATGCTACCGATGATGCAGTACTTATCCAATACCCAACCAATCAGCAACGGAACCAGCATTAATCCCCAGTTTTGTACCCAGAAGGTCATAGCATAAGCGGTTCCCAGTTTGCTTTCGGGAATAATTTTGGCAATGGCTGGCCACATGGCTGAAGGAACCAACGAAAATGCAATACCCAGCACCACTACCAGCCCGATGGCAATGGGAAAACTGTTGAGCGATGGAATGGCAAACAATAAATGTACGCATACCAATATAATAGAACCAATAATCATGATAGAAGCTCCTTTTCCTTTTTTATCGGATATTCCTCCAAAAAGCGGAGTGAGTAGCAGTGCACTGAAAGGCAATAAGGCCGGAATATAACCGGCAAAGGTATCGGTAACAGAAAACTTTTGTACAATCAGGTTGGTGGCAAACTTGATAAATGGAAATACCGCCGAATAGAACAATACACAGAGAATGGAAATATACCAGAAAGCACGGTTTTTGGCAATGTCGGTAATATCCGAAAATTTGAATTCTTCGTCGCTGGCAATTCCTGCGTCCGATTCTTCTTTGTCCAGTTGTTTGTCTAACACATTAAAGAATATAAATACCAGTAAACCGATACACAATAACACGATGGATAATAAAACCGGAGCACTTACATCTTTTGTCAGGTTGTACAAGGGTAGGGGAGTAAACATGGCCAATGCCGTACCAATACGTCCGGTAGAGGTATTCAGTCCGATGGCCAGGGCCATTTCTTTTCCTCTGAACCAACGTACAACCGCTTTATTCGCAGCAATACCAAACATCTCGCATCCTACACCGAAAACGGCAAAACCCAATCCGGCTACAACAGCCGATTTGGCTGTTTCGCCAAGAATCTGCCACGAACCGATACTGAGTGCATACGTTCCTGTGACATGTCCCGAAATAGCCCAATATTTAATTCCTGCACCAATCAGCATGATTGCAATAGCTAAAACTCCGGTAAAGCGTGTGCCCAGTTTGTCGAGTATCATGCCGCTGAAAACCAACATAAGCAAAAATACGTTGAACCAGCCGTAACCACTCGTAAATAAGCCATAATCTGTTGCCGACCAGTGTAGATTGCTTTGCAGATTTTGTTGCAAGGGAGCCATTGCATCGGTCAGATAATACATACACATCATGGTAAACGATACCAGAATTAATACTACCCAACGTGCCGACTTAGACTCGCGGAGTGAAGAAATTTTCTCAGTCATAAACTATTTGTTTGATATATTTGTTTTTTCTTAAAATGAAGTTCAAAATTTTAGCGTGCAAATCTACTCAAAAAAATCTTTTCTTTTTTGCAAAACTGCCAAAATTACCGAATAAATATGTATTTCTTACCTCGGTACTATTTTTGACTAACACATTTGAAAAAATTGAATAAATCATTTTAAATTCTAAATCAGGTATTGATCAATAATTACTATATTTGTCAAACTTAAAACATAGGAGACCCAATATATGTCAGTAAACTATTCGGAACAATTGCACAATGTGCTTTTATACAGCTCGCAAGAAGCTGAGCGTCTTGGAAATAATTATGTAGGTCCGGAGCATTTGCTTTTGGGTATCTTACGTAATGGAAACGGAAAGGCTATTGACATACTGAATGTATCGCATGTCAACATCCTGAAAGTAAAGGAAACTATCGAAAGTCAGATTCGTACCGATCTGGAACCTACAGGTGCAGAAATTCCCAACCTGAAAAGTACTGAGCGGATTAAAAAAATCATGGAACTGGAAACCCGTTCGCTGTCGGCAGAAACAGCTGACACGGAACATTTGTTATTGGCCATATTAAAAGAAAAAAATAATCTGGCTGGCGACATATTGCTTGCCGAACATTTGACCTACGAGCAGGCTAAAGGCTTTATCGAAGCTCCGAAAGACGTGCCTATGATGGGCTCTAGCTTTCAGGACGAAGATGATGAGGACGATGACATGCGCCAGAAAAAGAAAAGCGCAGGTGCTTCGTCGGCTTCGAAACAAAGCGACACTCCGGCTCTTGATACCTTTGGAACAGATATAACCAAAGCTGCTTTGGAAAACAGACTCGATCCGATTGTAGGTCGTGTAAAGGAAATTGAACGTCTGGCTCAAATTCTGAGTCGCCGTAAGAAAAACAATCCGGTGCTGATTGGCGACCCGGGTGTGGGTAAATCGGCCATTGTGGAAGGACTGGCTTTGCGTATTATTCAACGTCGGGTTTCACGCGTGCTGTTCGACAAACGGGTGGTTTCGTTGGATATGGCTTCTATTGTGGCGGGAACAAAATACCGCGGACAGTTTGAAGAACGTATCAAAGCTATTCTGAACGAATTGTCGAAAAATCCCGATGTTATTTTGTTTATCGACGAAATTCATACCATTGTTGGTGCCGGTGGTGCTCCGGGTTCGCTGGATGCTGCCAATATGTTGAAACCGGCTTTGGCTCGTGGCGAAATTCAATGTGTGGGTGCCACAACGCTTGATGAATATCGTCAGAGCATTGAAAAAGACGGTGCATTGGAACGCCGTTTCCAGAAAGTGATGGTTGATCCTACTACGGCTGATGAAACCTTGCAAATTTTGGAGAACATTCAGGATAAATACGAATATCACCACAATGTGCGCTATACGCCCGAAGCCATTAAAGCTTGTGTACGCCTGACCGACCGTTATATCACCGACCGTTGTTTTCCCGATAAAGCTATTGATGCATTGGACGAAGCAGGTTCGCGGGTTCATATCGGTACCGTTTCTGTACCTGCAGAAATAGAGGAGTTGGAAAAGAAAATAGAAGAATTAAAGAAAGATAAGCTGAAAGTACTTTCAGAACAAAAATATGAACTGGCCGGTCCTATCCGCGATCAGGAAAAACAATTGCAATATCAGCTCGAAGATGCTGTAAAACGCTGGGAAGAGGATGCTCAGAAACATCCCGAAACGGTGGACGAAGAACAGGTTGCCGAAGTGGTGGCTATGATGTCGGGCATTCCGGTACAACGAATTGCGCAGGCTGAAGGACTTAAACTTCGTCAGATGAAAGATGCGTTGCAAGGTAAAGTGATTGGTCAGGACGAAGCGGTGAATAAGATAGTGAAAGCTATTCAGCGTAACCGTATCGGGTTAAAAGACCCGAGCAAACCGATTGGTTCATTTATCTTTATCGGCCCTACGGGTGTTGGTAAGACTCACCTGGCAAAGATTTTGGCCGAATTTATGTTCGACAGTTCGGATGCCTTGATTCGGGTAGATATGAGCGAATATATGGAGAAATTCAGTGTTTCGCGCCTTATCGGAGCGCCTCCGGGATACGTTGGTTACGAAGAAGGCGGACAGCTGACCGAGAAAGTGCGTCGGAAACCGTACTCTATTATTTTGCTCGACGAAATTGAAAAAGCGCATCCCGATGTATTCAATCTGTTGCTGCAAGTAATGGACGAAGGTCGGTTGACCGATAGTTTGGGTCGTCGCATTGACTTTAAAAATACGATTATCATTATGACTTCCAACGTGGGAACACGTCAGTTGAAGGACTTTGGTAAAGGTGTTGGGTTTAATACGCCTGCCGAAACGGCAATGGATGCAGAATTTTCGCGTGGCGTTATTCAAAAAGCGTTGAACAGGACTTTTGCTCCCGAGTTTCTGAACCGGGTGGACGATGTGATTATGTTTGATCAACTGAGCCGCGATTCTATCAAATCGATTATCGATCTGGAACTGAAAGGTATCTTTGGACGTGTGATGGCCCTCGGTTACAAACTGGAACTGACTCCCGAAACGAAAGATTACATTGCTGATAAAGGCTACGATGTTCAGTTTGGTGCCCGTCCGCTGAAACGTGCTATTCAGAAATACCTGGAAGATGAATTGGCCGACGTGGTGTTGGCCGGTGAGTTGGAACCCGGTGATACTATTTTGATGGAACTGGAACCGGAAACAAAAATTATTAAGGCCCGGATTGTAAAACCTACAGTGGCATTGCCGGAATAAGAATTAAATAAATAGAGAATCCCCGCTACAAATTTATGTGGCGGGGATTTTTTGTAACATCTACATTTTAACTTCCGACCTTCTAAAATTTTTATAGGCTTGTAGTGTGTTCCATTCTTGTCTGTAAAATTTTTAGAAGCTGAAATGAAGCATAAATTGGGTTCTGAAAATTTCGGGACGTTTTTTCTTTACTTTGAAGAATAGAATAGCTGAAAGATCTGAAAAAACAGAGGCTGTTACATCCTTTCAGTATGTATCAGCCTCACTTATTTGTTTATTTCTGAATTTCAATCAATTCTTCCAGCAACTTCTTCATTTTATGCAGCAGGGGCTTATTATCGTCGGAATGAATTACAAAGTCGGCAAGCTCTTGCTTTTGTTCTTCGGGTAACTGGTGCGACATACGGGCCAGAACCTGTTCGGGACTTGAGCCATCACGCTTTACGACGCGTTGTATCCGTACATCTTTGGAAGCAGTTATAAGAATGACTTTATCTACCAGTTTGTTGAAGCCGGTTTCGTATAAAAGAGCTGACTCGATAAATAATATTTTTTTTGGATAACGGTTTAAAATCCAGTTTTCAAAATCGGCCTGCACAAAAGGATGGACTATGGCATTTAGTTTGGCCAGTAAGTCTGGTTTCCCAAATACCAGTTTCCCTAATGCGGGACGATTTAAACCCTGTTCGGTATAAATTTCTTTTCCGAAAAGATCCATCATCTTCTTTTTCATTACTGAATGCTCGTTCTGAAGTCTTCGGGCTTCCAAATCTGTATCATAAACCGAATAACCTTCGGCACGCAACAAATTTGACAGTGTTGATTTCCCACTGCCAATGCCACCGGTGATTCCTATAACTAAAGGTTTATGCATGCATTTGAAGAATTATAATTGTATCGAAATTCTACTAAAGTGCTTTTTGTTTTAAACAACCGGATAGTAAAACAGTTCAATGGTTAGCATAATTAGTTATAATTCGTATATAATCTGTCTGATTAAAATCCCAAACTAAATCCTACGGTTACTGTTGTGTTTTTTCCTTGCAGATAAGCGGGCGTGAACATATCCAGATAACCTTGTGCGGTTTTACGCACTTCGCCAACAATAGGTGTAGACGTCAGATTGTATCCCCGAATATCGCTGTAAGCCACATTGATTGTTGCATAAGCATTGTTGAATACTTCGTATTGGGCGTTAAATGCCACTGTTTTATTGCTCCATGTAATATCGCCTAACGATGACTGGCTGATTATTTTGTCTATAGCATGGCCATCGCGCACGTATTCGTATTCATTGCCATGTTTGGCATCGGTGTAGGCCAGGCTAAGATCCAGTCCGCGGATGGGTTTGTAACGCATAGCCAGATATATTTCCTGCGAATTATCGCCCAGATAACTCCCCAGATTATAACCGTTCGAAGTCCAGGTGAGAGCGGGAATTGAATGCTTATAGTTGATAATATTTGTATTGGTAAATTCGCCTACTATCGAAAGATTTTCAAAAGGAAAATTGCTCAGGTTTGCTCCGAGTTTTATCGAGATCGGGTTTCGCTGGTCGCTACTTGGCGAGAACCGATTCCAGCTTATTTCGTCGGCATAAATCGACGTAAAGAGATGCAGGTGTTTAATGTTTCGTGAACTGATATTCATAAATACCTGGGAGTTTTGATTTTCAATACTTGCACCTTTGGTCAGGCTGTGATCCATTGATTTGTAAAACGCAATGGGAATAAAATAAGAGGGTTGCACATTATCCTCGGCATAAATAATCGAATTACCGATAGAGACATTCAGTTTGGCAACAGGTGTAAACGTAAACATATTGGCCGCAATGAATTTGTTTTTCATCCGATAATGTTTAGCCCCCAGATTATCCATATAATAACGCGTAGAATCTATGATGTCGGACACCAACCAACCGTGGAAGTATTGCAACTCGAACCATTTGGTAGGTTTTAAATGCAAAGTAAGCATGGGAAATGATGGTGCACGTCCCGACAGGATATTAGAACCATGATAATTATCACCCCAAATAACGTTGTCTTTTACCAACCCTATGGAGCCCCAGTTCCAGGCATATTTTATACCACCTCGCGAATCGCTGAAATCACCACCCGAACTTGATTCTTTGTATTCGTAACCTGGATAATCGTTCAGGTAACCGGGGCGTGCCAGCAATGCACCTTCAACGGAAATATCGCGCAGGCTACCGTAAACACTCAGATGTTTGCCTATCATTGTTTGCAAATCGGCTCCATACCAGCGTTTGGTAATGGTTCCGTTGGAGTTTTTGGTGATATTCATTCCCAGCAAAGGGGTAATTCGGGCACGGAATAAAGTGTCGCGATAATGTACTGCCGGTTGAATGGCGGCAAAAGTAACTTGTTCATTCCTGCTTATCGTCAGATTGGTGTTGGGTAGTTTTTTCAGTTCCAATGCAAATTCATTCAGAAAAAAACGCAATTCGTCGCGCTGTCTTTTATTCAGTTTATTCTTTTTGGCTTGTGCTTCAAGCAGCTTATCGGCAATAAATGTTCGCGCATAAGGTTTTGCTACCGAATTAATTTCAATTATTCCATCGATGGCAAGTTCGTCCAGATAATCGTAAATTCGTGTGTACGAAATATGTTCCGGTATATCCTGCGCCGAGATACTTAAAGCAATTACTGTGAGTAATGCCGAAAGAATTGTTTTCTTCATAAAAAGAGCCTGTTTGATCTGATTTGTTCTGGTTCTCCCCAGCTGTAATTTGTTTTTGGATTATTGAGCATACATGATGCTGGCCGACGATGCAGGCACAACAAAGTTTGTGTAATTGATCTGCGAAATACCACTCAGATTAATCTGTCCGTCGTGACAAACCAAATTCCATTCTCCCTCCGGAATTTCTACAGCCACCGACTTTCTGTTGCCGTTGTAAATAACCAAAATATCTTTCCACACTTCGTCATTCACATGGTTGCTAAGCATAAATGCCACCACATTTGGAGTTTTCATATCAATAAACTTCAGATGTTGTTGTACCATTTGTTGTGTTGGCATACGGAATGCCGAGTGAGCTTTGCGTAATGCAATCAGGCCTTTGTAATACTCAAATATGTCCTTATGTGCTGTTTTAAAGCTCCAGTCAATCCGGTTGATAGAGTCGGGCGACTGATAGGTGTTATGGATACCTTTTTTGTTACGGTATAATTCTTCACCGGCATAAATAAAGGGCACTCCCTGCGATGTAAATACAATTGTTTGAGCCAGCTTGTTGAACCGAACCAGTTCTTCGTCGCTGGCATCTTGCGGTCTCGAAGCATTTAATTTATCTACCAAACATTTGTCGTCGTGGCACGATACATAATTGATCACCTGACCAGGATTGTTTACATAAGGAGCTTTCGAGTAAAGTAACTTTGCATAGTTTATATCGGCATGTTTGGTGGCGCCCACTACACCGAATTTTACGCTTTCTTCCAGACTGTCGGTTCCCGACACAAAGCCCGGGATCTGAGGATGCATCCAGCTTCCTGTCAGTGCATCGCGAATGTCATCGCTAAACACAGCTATGTTTTCTAATTGTTTCGCATTTTTCTTTACGGCACGTTTGCTCTCGGCCAGTGGCGATGCAGCTGCTGTCCAGCCTTCGCCATAAACAAAAATGGTTTTATCAACCTTGTCCAATGCAGCACGGATGGCATTCATTGTTTCAATATCATGAATACCCATCAGATCGAAGCGGAAACCGTCGATGTGATATTCCGTAGCCCAGTAAACAACTGATTCGACGATGAACTTACGCATCATTGCCCGTTCCGATGCTGTTTCGTTTCCACAGCCTGAGGCATTCGACCAGGTGCTGTCGGCATTCATACGGTAAAAGTAACCCGGTGCCAATAAATCGAAATGCGAATTTTTTCCTACCGCCGTATGGTTGTAAACCACATCCATCACTACGCGTATTCCAGCCTGATGAAGTGCCTGAACCATTTGTTTATATTCGCGGATGCGGCATGCCGGATCTTTGGGGTTGGTAGAGTAACTTCCTTCGGGAACATTATAGTTCAACGGATCGTATCCCCAGTTGTATTTGTTTTGGTTGAGTTTGGTTTCATCGATGGAGGCAAAATCGAAAGAAGGTAATAAATGCACATGGGTAATTCCCAGTTCTTTCAGATGGTCTATTCCGGTTGCTTCTCCCGCTGCATTTTTCGTTCCGCGTTCGGTGAAAGCCAGAAATTTGCCTTTGTGTTTCATTCCTGAATTCGGTGCAATGGAGAAATCGCGCACATGAACTTCGTACAACATAATATCGGTGAAATTCTTTAAGGCAGGACGAACATCGTCGTCCCATCCTGTCGGATTTGTTTCGGCCATATCAATAATAGCTGCACGTTTTCCGTTTATTCCGGTAGCTTTTACCCATATCCCCGGAGTTTCCGGGAGCCATTTTTCACCCAGCCTGATTTGGAAAGTATAAAATTTTCCTTTCAGATTCTCATCTATTTTCAGCGACCAGGTCCCATTTTCAGAGCGATCCAGATCGTAGGTTTGATAGGCTCCACCTTCGCTTCCATTATCGTAAAGTAGTAGTTTTACCTGATCGGCAGTTGGTGCCCATACCCGGAATTTACTGGACTGCGGAGAGTAGGTGAATTCCATATCTGAACCGTCGTAAACCGGATAGTCGTTGAAAGTGGCATAATGAGGTGTAGAAGCGCATGCACTTAGTAATGCCGAAATAATGAGTAAGATGAACGAATGACTTTTCATATAATACTAAAATTGAATACTATGTTGTCTGAAATGTTTTTATTATTGTGAAGTTGAATAAACAGTTTATTTCGTAATGCCATTTCGTTTTAATAATGCATCAATGGTTGGCTCCTGACCACGGAAGCGTTTGTAAAGAACCATCGGATGTTCGGTGCCTCCTTTTTCTAATATGTTTTTGCGGAACGAATCAGCAGTCTTTTTGTCGAAAATTCCATTTTTTTCGAATACCGAGAATGCATCAGCATCCAGTACTTCGGCCCATTTGTAGCTATAGTATCCTGCTGCATATCCACCCGCAAAAATGTGGCTGAAAGTGGTGCTCATACTGGTGTTTGGAACCATCGGTAGAATTTGCGTTGAAGCCATTGCTCGTTTCTCGTAAGCAATTACATCGCCTTCAAATGGCTTTTCAATTGTGTGCCATGCCATATCCAGATATCCAAAGCTCAACTGGCGTAAACAAAAGTATGCGGTGTTGAAATTTTCGGAGTCGATGATTTTCTGAATCAACTCCTGAGGAATTTTTTCACCTGTTTTATAATGAACGGCAAATCCGTCCAAAAATTCTTTTTGCGATGCCCAGTTTTCCATCAGTTGCGATGGAAGTTCTACAAAGTCACGATAAACGTTGGTACCCGACAGTGCCTGATAAGTACACTTGGTCAACATGCCATGTAGCGAATGTCCGAACTCATGAAGAAAGGTTTTTACTTCATCAAAAGTCAGCAAAGCAGGTTTAGTGTCAGTTGGGCGTGTGAAATTCATTACAATAGTGATTTGCGGCCGACTATCCGTTGTCCCCTCCATCCATTGAGGTTTGAAATCGCTCATCCAGGCGCCTGCTCGTTTTCCATCGCGTGGATGAAAGTCGGTATATAAAACGGCTACAAAATTTCCTTTTTCATCAGTTACATCGTATGCATCTACTTCGGAATTGTATACCGGAATTTTTGCGTTTTTTGTAAACTTGATTCCATACAAACGTGTTGCCAGACCAAATACTCCTTTTTTAACCTGCTCCAATTCAAAATATGGTTTCAGCATTTCATCGTTTACAGCGTACTTTTCATCTTTCAGTTTTTCGGAATAGTAGTACCAGTCCCAAGGTTGTAGTTTGAAATAAGCCCCATTCTTATCGGCATAAGCTTGTACTTCAGCTTCATCTTTTTCGGCGGCAGGCTTGTATGCAGTCAGCAGCTTATTCAGCAAGTCATAAACTTTGTCCTTGTTTTCTGCCATGCGGTCGATCAGTTCGTAGTCGGCGTATGATTTGTAACCAAGCAAATTGGCTATTTTCAAGCGTGTATTGGCAATTTTCCGGACGTTTTCAATATTGTCGAATTCACCACCCAGCATACATTTGGTGGTATAGGCCATGTACAGTTCGTGACGTAAATCCCGGTTGTCGGCATATTTCATAAAGGGAACATAACAAGTCGCTTTTAAATTGAGCAACCAACCTTCTTTACCTGCAGTTTTGGCATTTGAAGCCAGTACGCTCATAAGGTCTTCGGGCAAGCCGCTTAGCAAAGCCTTGTTTGTTATAAACAGACTGTAATTATTGGTTTCTTTCAACACATTTTGTCCGTATTGAAGTGTCAGCAGGCTCATATCTTTCGATAATTCGCGGTAAATGGTTTTATCGGCTTCCGAAAGATTTGCACCATTGTTGGCAAACTCTTCATAGGTATTTTTCAAAAGCATTTGTTGCTCGGGTGTAAGGCTCAATTTGTCTCTTTGAAGATAAACCGCTTTTATTCGTACAAATAGCTTTTCGTTTAAGCGAATAGAATTAGCGTGCTCAGTAGTTATCGGCGAAACTTTTTCCGCTATTACCTGTAAATCATCATTGGTTTCCGAACCCAGCATGTTGTAAAACGGTGAGCTTACTTTATTCAGCAAAGCTCCCGATTCTTCGAGGGCAACAATGGTGTTTTCAAACGTTGGTGCCTGTGGGTTATTGATGATGGCATCCACTTCGGCGCTATGTTGTTTCATTGCTTCCTGAAAGGCAGGAAAATAATGTTCGTTCTTAATTTCGTTGAAAGGAATGGTTTGGTGGGGAGTTTTATATGTTTCGAAAAACGGATTTCCGGCCAAAACCGAAGCAGCTGCTGATAATGCTGACATAAGTACTGTTATTTTTTTATTCTTCATTTTTGATAGATTCGGAATTTAATAGCTTACTATAAATGATATTTATTCAAAGGTCGAGTTACGAATTGATTAAATAGCAAGTTTTTAAAAATTTATCAAAAATACTGATTATTATTGAATGTTCCAAATGAAACAAGTTTATCTTGTTGCCCGCGAATCAACGCATTATTTAAAACACTGAGTAACGAACAAAAAAAGCACCACCGATAATAAACCGATAGTGCTGGTGGCTTTTAAAATGAATACAATTAACGATCGAACTTTACATATCTGGGTTCGCTCGGAGTATAATCTTCGCTATCCCACAATGTACTTGTTATCATTAGGTCGGCACTGTATCGGTTGCAGGCAATGGGTACATTGTGTACGCGACATTGACGAAGCAACATTTGAATGTCGGCTTCATGAGGTTGAGCATTCAGATCATCAATTAAGAAGACTGCCAGATTGATTTGCTTCCGAACAACTAATGCTGCTATTTCGGCATCACCACCAAGCGGTCCTGAATTCATACAGGTAATTTCTACATCGACTCCTTTATCACTCATGGCCTGTTGGATCAGATGTCCGGTAGTTCCGGTGCAAATCAGTTTATGCTTTGATAACATGTCGGCATTGAACACCGCCCATTCAACCATATCAGCCTTACGTCTATCATGAGCAACCAAGGCTATTGTCAGTTGTTTATTCATACGTTGTATATTTTCATTATTCATTTTACAAAGTTACGGCTTTTTCCTATTCTAACAACAGTTAGCGCTAAAAGTTCAAGAAAAAAAACAGTGACCGGTTGTCTCATTTGTGAATTTTGTTTACTTTTGTGTTCACACACTCAATTTTGTATGAATAAAAAGATAATCCTGTTCATTTTTTCCTTTTTTATTATTGCCACTCTTTCTGCGCAACATGTTAAACATGAAATGCGTGCCGTGTGGATTGCTACCGTTGCCAATATCGATTGGCCTAGTCAGCGAAATCTGACATCCAAAGCGCAACGCGAAGAAATGCGTGCTATGTTGGATGAATTTGCCAAAAACAATATCAATGCTATTGTCTTGCAAATAAGACCAACAGCAGATGCTTTTTATCCTTCGGCTTTGGAGCCCTGGTCTAACTGGTTAACCGGCAAACAGGGAATGCGCCCCAATCCATATTATGACCCATTGCAGTTTATCATTGAAGAGGCTCATAAGCGTTGTATTGAAGTGCATGTCTGGATGAATCCTTACCGGGTGCTGAATTCCGATAATCTGGGTATTCTGAATAAGGATCACTTGTTTTATAAAAATAGGGATTTGTTTGTCAAGTATGGTGGCAAATATTATTTTGATCCGGGTCTGGACGAAACGCGCGAGTTTCTGAACCGGGTGGTGGAAGATGTGGTGGAACGTTATGATGTTGACGCTGTTCATTTCGATGACTATTTTTATCCATACCGTGTAGGAAATGAAGAATTTCCGGACGCTATGACTTTTAAAAGCAATCCCCGCGGCTTTGCCCCGAACCAGAAAGCTGATTGGCGACGGAATAATGTGAATATGGTTATTGCCGAATTACAAAAAACGATTAAGAGTATAAAACCTTGGGTGGAGTTTGGAATCTCTCCGTTTGGTGTTTGGCGTAACGATAATGTAGATCCTAAAGGGTCGGCTACGCGTGCCGGGGTCCAGAACTACGACGACTTATATGCCGACATTCTGAAATGGTTGAAAGAAGGAACCATCGATTATGTGGCCCCACAACTTTACTGGGAGATTGGTAAAAAGGTTGCCGATTACGAAGTGCTGGCTAAATGGTGGAGCGAAAACTCTTTTGGAAAAAACTTGTATATCGGACTCTTTAATTCGCAACTGGGTTCTCCTGAAGCAAACTCGGCCTGGCGCAACGGCAATGAACTGGTTCGGCAATTAAGAGTCAACCAGCGTTTCCCGCAGATTGATGGAGCTGTGTTTTACAGTGCCAAAGCATTTGTAAAGAACAAGCAGAGCTTAAACGATAGTTTGAAGAATAACTTTTATAAGTATCCGGCTATTTGTCCGGTAAATAGAAATATTCAGGGTGAACCTTCGGCTCAGCCTCAAAACCTCAAAACCCTGCGCGATGGAAAAGATGCGTATTTGCTTTGGGACGAAGTAGAGGAAGAAGGCGGTTGCCAAACGGCTTATTATATTGTATATGCTTTCAAAGGTAAAAAGGTGGGAGATTTAAATGATCCGGCCAATATATTGACCCGCACGCAGGAAAACTGCATTGATTTGCGCGAGTTCGATCATAAATTCAAGGGTAATTATACTTTTGTGGTTACGGCAGTTAATCGGTACAAACACGAGAGTGTACCTACGCAGGGAGTTACCCGCAGGTTGTAATTTTCCGGTTTTTCGACATAAAATAAAACAGGCTGACTCCATTTTAGTAGAGTCAGCCTGTTTTGCTTTTTGGAACTACCTGTTATTAGTTGTATGTCGGTAGTGTAGAGAATTCTTTTGAATAACGCAGATGTTGATCGATATAATTTTCGTCGTACGAAATGGTGACATTGGTAATCGCACCCTGTGCATTTTTTACCAAATGGTAAACCGGATTGACAAAACCGCGATACGGAGCCAAATTCAGTTTTTTATAGCGGTCAAGTACCTCGGCGTGCAGCGTTGGATCTACTTTTACGCCGTAGCTTTCCACCAGATTTTTTCCACCTTCAAAGTCACCTGTCGATTTGATGCGCTGTATTTCGGCAAGCAATTGTCCAAACAGTGTGCGTAGTTTCAGGTAATCGTTTACCACCACAAATGTTTCGCCGTTTCGTGTTACCAGTTCTATTACCTTGTCGGCCTTTCCTTTTTCAAAAACCCAGGAAGCAATCAGTTGGCGGTTGCGCATGTGGGCTTCTTCAATGTTTTTTCCGGGTTGAATGCGGGTTAGCTGAGTCATCAAACCATTCATGATGTACGAATAGTATTCGGCTTTGTAAGCTTCTTTGTCGGGCAATAAACCCAGTTCAACAACTTTCGGGTCGCCCATGTAGTACAAGCCGAATAAGTCGGCACGTGCTTCTTCGATGGTGGAACCGTAGGCTTTTAAAGCATCTGGATCAACACCCGGAAGCAATTTGCCGGAACCATGACCCAGACATTCGTGCAGGTCGGTGTGTAGGTTATTGGTGAGCGAAGCAAATTCTTTGGCACGTTTGCGTTCCACGTCGCTCCACATAAATTCTTCGGCAAAACCGTTGCCCAGCGAGGCCTGATCGTAGGCTTCGGTAATGTTTTCGACAGTTACCGACTTAGAACCATATTCGTGACGAATCCAGTTGGAGTTCGGCAGGTTTACGCCTATGGGAGTTGCCGGATAACAATCGCCGGCCAGGATGGCAGCTGTAATTACTTTGGCCGATACACCTTTTACAGTTTCTTTTTTGAATCTGGAATCAATGGGCGAATTGTCTTCGAACCATTGGGCATTGGCACTGATTATCTGCGTACGTTTGGTAGCTTCGATGTTTTTAAAGTTCACCATCGATTCCCAGCTGGCTTTCATACCCAGCGGATCGCCGTAGCTTTCGGTAAATCCGTTTACAAAGTCTACCTGCGAAGCCAGATCCTGTACCCATTTAATGGAATACTCGTCGTAAGTTTTCAGGTTTCCTGTTTTGTAGAAATCTATCAGGCTGTTGATAACCTCTTTTTGTTTGTTGTTTTCGGCTACGATAGCAGCTTTTTCCAACCAACCGATTATTTTGGTGATAGCGGCACCGTACATACCTCCGGCTTTGTAGGTTTTCTCAACCAACTTACCGTTTTCTTTTACCAGCTTACTGTTTAAACCATACGCAATCGGTCTGTTGTCGTTTGGATCTTTCATTTTGCCGTAAAAAGCTTCCACTTCGGCCTGAGTGATATTGTCGCCGTAATAGTTATTAGCCGAAGTTTTAATCAAGTCCACGCCGGCTGCCTGATTGGTACGTTTAGGATAAACGGTGGGGTCGAAGATGACAGGAGTGAGCTTGGAAATAAGCGCATCTACGGTTTCGCCTTTCGACAGTGGGAGTTTTTTCGCATCAATACTTTTTACCGCTTTTTTGAAGAAAGCCGCCGTAAATCCGGGAACGAACTTATCTTCGGAATAATGATGATGAATGCCGGTACCCATCCATACCCGTTTCAGGTAGGTGGTAAATTGTGCAAACTCTTCGGATTTTCGATCGCCTTTGTAGTTTACATATACCGCTTCGAGCGTGCGGCGAATACATAGATTATGTTTGTTGTTCTGATCGTACAGAATATCATGACCTTCGAGGGCAGCTTGATTCAGATAATAAACCAGTTCTTTTTGTTTCAGACTCAGAGTCTCGAAATCGGGAACACGATAACGTAAAATCTCAATATCGGCAAACCGATCTACCGTGTACTTGAAATTCTCAACAGGAGGGGCGGAGGCATTTGCTGCTGTACTAGCCATTAGCATACTTGTCATACAAATTAGGGTTGTTTTTTTCATTCTTTTACTATGAATTTGACTTATTAAACGAATTCATGATACTATTGTTTTTGGAAATACAAAAATAGGATATTTTCTACAATTCTGGTTGTTGCATAAAAAGGGGGGTGTATCAAAAGCACGCAAATAACGCAAACAACACAAATTTTCGCAAATAAGATTTGGAAAGTAGAGTGTAAGTAGGATGAACAATTGAATGTCGTATATTCATTTGTGACAATTCGTACAATTTGTGGTTTTAAATAATCATCAGACCACGAACCAACGGTCAGCGAAGCTAATTGCACAAATTTACACGAAAGCGGAAGAATTAAGAAATACGACATTATATAGTTTCAAATGCTTAGTTTCTTGAACTTTAATTCAATAAGATTGCGCTGGTTTGTGTCTTTTGTGTTATTAGCGTGCTAGGAAGACTTTTGATATAACTTCCAACAAATTATTTATTTGATAATTAGTCTTTGTTGATTATTCGTTTTTGCAGGGCTTCTATAATCATCATGGCCGACTGTTCGGGACGAAACAGCGAATTATCAAGCGTAAGATGATAGTTGCCCGACTGACCCCACATTCGGTGTGTATAATGGCGGCAATAGTTCAGCCGTTCTTTATCTGTTTTCTCCATCTCCTTTTCGGCCAAAGCAGCATCGACGCCATACTCGTGGATGATACGGTGCATTCTGTATTCTTTATTGGCATGAATAAATACATTAAAACAGTTGGGATGGCTTTTTAAAACAAAGTCGGCACAACGCCCCACAATAACGCAGGATTCTTTTTGGCTGATGTCGCGTATCACTTTACTTTGAACCATAAACAGGGTGTCGAGTGGGGGCATCTCTTCGTTTATATAGGCATAATTCTGTTCGTACAGATCAAACAGCAGGCCGTTTGCCAGTTTTTGTTCATGCTCTTTTACATATTCGGGTGTGAAGCCCGATGCTGCTGCGGAGAGTTCGATAAGCTTTGTATCGTAAAAAGAGATTCCTAACTTCCGGGCTACTATTTCACCTATTTCATGACCACCGCTACCATACTCCCGGGCAATGTTTATGATGAGTCGATCCGGTTGATCTGTTATAACGCTGGGTGTCGATCTGGTTTCTGTTGTTGCTTTCGGGGCAAGTAAGTTATCAATAAATGTGAGGTGCTTTCCATAAAATTTGGCGATAGTGCCTACCAGTAAAGCGGCGGCTACGGTTCCTTCGCGTATGCCCTGAAGGTTGTGGAGAAAAACAAAAGAGCTCACAATGCCAATGGCAACGAGGGTGCTGTCCAGCCCCACTTTTACTTTTCCGAATTCTTTTTGAAAAGCTTTGGAGATAGCGAGCGACAATCCTTCGCCGGCCAGGTAGGTGACCTTTGCTTTTACTTCCAGAAAAACACCGAAAGCAATGATGACGCAACTAAGAAGACAGAGTATCCATTGCCACAGATAATTTGCGGGTTGAACTCCCGACAGGACAAACATGGCAAAATCGATAAATAATCCGAAAAAGAAGGCTACCGGGAATTGCAGTAGTTGTATGGGCTGGTAGTTTTTTCGGAGTACCGCCATTTGCAGCAGAATGAGTAGCACATTCATCACAATGGAGGCTGCACCTATGGTGATGGGGAATCCGAGACTGTAGACATAGGGAACGCACGATATGGGCGATGTGCCCAGATTAGCTTTTACCGACAGGGCAACTCCAAATGCCATAATAAAAAGCCCTGCTATCAGGGCTATACTTCTTCTAAAAAGACCTTCTTTTTTCATCAAACTAATTTCCTTTACTCTCAGGGCTGTTTTGCAATTTTATGGTTTGTTTTTAGCTCTTGCTGCAAAGTTAATAAATATCTTCCAGTACGGGTGGCATAATGGGTTTATTAACCCTCGTTTTTATCAGGGCAATGCTGAAATTATTTATCTAATTTGTAAATGATTGACTGAATCTGTCAATATCCGTACTTGCTATTGTAAATGCTTGATATGATGATTTTTATTGATGTAAAGATCAGGAAAAAAGACATATCTGTCTGAAAATAATATCTATTATCGCAAATAGAATATCTAAAATAGCGAGTGGTGAAAGACTATTAATTATACCTTTGTTATGTTTTAACCTAAAAGCAATAACATTAACCATGGAAAGCACAAAATCGCATTTGTCCTATTTATTATTCGTCAGTCTCCTATTTCTGATTGCCGGCTGTGTGTCGTATCCAAAATCTTTAGAGACTAACTTCCAATTTGCAGGGAAGAATAAGGATGAATTAAAAAAAGTAATTCGCCACTATTCTACTCATCGTACCGACTCCCTAAAGAGAAAAGCTGCCATATTTTTGATAGAAAATATGGATATGCATGAGTCGTACTCTAGCAAAGCATGGGACAACTTTCAGCTGGAATTGGACTCCTTGTTTAAAGCGGAAAAAATTACAAATAATCTTTACAAAGGGGTAGACAATCTCTATGCAAAATACTCAGGAACATTGCAAGATATTAGTTCCATTCCGGATCTGCAAGCAATAAATTCAAAATTTCTTATCTACAATATCGATCAGGCTTTTATAGCCTGGAAAACACCTTATGCCCGATTCCTGAATTTTGCCGATTTCTGCGAATATATACTTCCCTATCGGGTAGGCAATGAACCTTTGTGCAACTGGCGGGAGGTTTTCGACAGGCAATTTATTCCCGACTTATTGGAACGGATAAAACAAAAGAAAGATACACTTTCGGCCAAAACTATTTGTAATGGCATTAAGTCATTTCCTAACTCTGCTGTAGTTCCTGCTCGTTGTGAAGCCGATTACAATGTTCAACTCATTGCCGTTATGAGGCTGGGGTCATGCAGAGAATTTAGTTTGCAAGCTGCCCTTGCCGCCCGCAGATTAGGAGTGCCGGTGGCACTAGACTTCACTCCCCATTGGGCCAACCGGAGTTTTAGCCACGAATGGAATGCACTGATTACCCCTGATAATAAACCCCTAGCGTTTGGTATTGGTGACAAAGTAGAATTAGGTAAACATATTGAGATCGTAAACGATAGAATTGCGCCAAAAATATATCGCGAAACATTTGCCAAGCAACCCACGAGTCTTGCAGTGATTCATGGAAAAGAGGATATTCCTCCTACTCTTTTCTCTCCCTGTTTTATTGATGTGACAAAAGATTACTATGAAACAATAGATGTCCCTATCAAACTTCTCTCACCGCCTCCGGCACAAAATAAATTTGCCTACCTGTCGGTATTCAATAATCGTGAGTGGGTACCTGTGGCATGGAGCAAGATAGAGGGAGCACATGTTACATTTAGGTATCTTAATAAAGGTATTGTTTGTTTACCATCCTATTATCAGTTAGAAGTTATACCAGCAGCCTATCCGGTTATTTTGCACAAAGATGGTAAAATATCAACGCTAAAACCCAACCTGCAAAAGCGGGAAACAGTAATTCTAAACCGAAAATATCAACAAAATCTAGTTTCATATCTGGGTGGTTCGCTGGTAGGCGGTAGGTTTCAGGTTGCTAACGACTCTACATTTAAAGATGCCATTGACATTTACAAAATCAATACTAAGCCGGGAATATATTATCAGGTAGTTGACCTTACCCCTACCGATAAATATAAATATTTCAGATACGTCTTTGCCAAAAATAGAGTACGTAGAGATCTGGCCGAGATGGAGGTTTATGAATCAGGGTCTAAAGCAAAACTATCCGGTAGAATAATTGGATCTATCGGGAATGATGCAAATCATGTATATGCAAATATTTTTGACGGACTAACCACTACCAAATATAGTGCACCCGATGGTGACAGCACATGGGTAGGGCTTGCTTTCGATAGTCCAAAAAGCATACGCCGCATTACATACCTTCCAGCTAACGACGATAATTGCATTTGCAATGATGAATTATACGAGCTTTTCTACTGGGACAATAAATGGGTATCCTTAGGTAAGCAAACCGGATCGAACGAAACCTATCGGCTTACATACAACAATGTACCCACCAATGCATTGCTATTGCTGCGAAATCTGACAAAAGGCAGGGAAGAACGGATTTTCACCTACGAAAAGGGCGAACAAGTGTGGTGGTAGAGATATGATTGAAAATTGAGAATTTAAAAATACAATCACAGATAACTTTAGTATTAATTATTTAAAAACAAAAAATTATGGCAATTAATTATGTTCTGATGCAACGCGTCAACCCAAAAGATGTAACAGCTCCACGTAAGTTTTATGCTGTTACCAAAAGTACCGGCGAAGAAACCACACGTCAGTTAGCTATTGAAATTAGTAAACGAAACGGCATAAGTGTAGCCGATGTATTTGCTAGTATCGAATCCTTAATCGACCTCGTACCTGAGCGACTTAACGAAGGTAAAATTGTGCGATTAGGCGAGTTTGGAAGTTTTAGTATGTCTATCAACAGCGAAGGAGTGGAAAAAGAAGAAGATTTCACGGCAGCCAATATCAAAGGTAACAGCCTGAACTTCCGCCCCGGTAAACAGGTACAAAAAGTACTTGATACTGTGGATTATGTAAAGGCACCTAAATAAGCTCTAAAACGATGAGCATCGTTTACCCAAACGATGCTTATCATTTACTCAAACGATAAGCATCGTTTTATAAAGTGATGCTTATCATTTTATAAACAGATTCAATTACACAGTTTAGAGGTAGAAAAAAGGGGCAGCTCATCTTTCAGTTTTCACGGACCGGATAGATATAAGCGCACCCCTCTACCTCGCTAACCCATATAAAAAGGAAAGGAGGCGGCACAAAAGTAAGAAATAATGCATAATTATAATTTAGCCTAACAAAGTTTGGGATAAATTACGAAAGAGGTTGCCTGCGAAAGAGGTATCAAAATAAATAAATTTAAAACTTATAAAAAAATGAAACATTATATTTTTAGGATATTATTTATTCTGTTAGCGACCCCTATGTTATGCTTTGGACAAAAAAAAAGCCCAATCATAACTTTTGAGAATAAGGTGTGTAATTTTGGTGCTATAAAGTATAAGCCAAATTCAGTATTGAAAATAAAATTTTATTATAAAAATACTGGAAACGCTCCCTTATTAATCAATAAAGTGGATGCATCATGCGGGTGTACAATACCAAATTGGACTAAAAAACCTGTTATTACTGGAACAAGAGATTGTATCTTTGTCACCTTTAAAATGAGTAGAAAAACAGGTATAGTTAATAAAAATCTTTTTGTCAACACCAATACTGATGAAAAGGTAACCGTTTTACAGATAAAAGGAAAAATAATCTAAGTGTTAATTGTAAAAAAAATGAAAATGAAACAAAACATCTTATTAATATGCTTGAGTCTTTTTGCATTGATATCATGTACTGCTAAAGACGAAGCGAGCTATAGTTGCAACCCAGAAATTAATAGTTGGGTAAAATCTAATATCATTCAGATTCAAAGTATGAAACGAACAGAATGGCTCAAGTTGGATGAATCTAAAAAGAAACCAACTTACAGGGCATTTACTGCCGAAGAGAAATATAATTTTTGGTTATTAAAAATCAATGAGGTAATGCAATTAGAAAGTTTGTCTATAGATGAAAAAAATCATCTTGAAAAGTTATTTTCAAAAATAAAGGATAACCCTGAATGGTTTAATGATGACTTCAATAAAGATGATGATGAAATGACAAAAATAGAATTATTTGCATATGAATGGAAAGAAGAAGCTAAAAATAAATTTGGTTGGTCCGATACTTTTATAAAATCTATATTAAGTTCTGGAAATAAGGTTGTAGACAAAATGGGGTCTTTAGAAGTTGCCACAGTCAAGAAGAATGTAAGATTTAAGTCTACAGCAGAAGCGAATCAATCAAATTGTAATTGTGGAGTTGGTTACTTTTGGTCTACATGTGATTCATCAATATCTACAAGTGGGTGTTCAAGTGGCAATTGCAAAACTACAAGGTCAGGTTGTAGTTTTTTATGGTTAAGTGCTTGTGATGGATACTGTGTATAATAGTTACGTAAAAACCAATAATGGCACTATTATAAAAACATAATAGTGTCATTATTACAACATTGTATATTATGTGGAAATATAGATTGTATTTTATCATAACAGGTCTAATAGTTATTATTTCGTTATGTCTGATTTTATATCGTTCTCTATCTGAGAAGAAAAAATTATTTGTTCGTCTTTTTGTATACTCACTTTTACTTGAAATTGGAATATCCCCTTTAAGAGGTTATGTTTCATTTCAAGCTAGCACAATAGTAGGATTTACCCTATACTCTATTTTGACATATATTCTGCTGATTAGATACTCACATAAAGCAAGTTCAAAAAGTATATTCTTCAGCCTTATATTTGGATTTTCAACACTAAATATTATACGAATTTTCAATTTTGCAGAGACATTAATTTCATTACCTGATGCATGTTTTCATTTGTTTGGTATTATCGTGGGGTATTCACTCTTCAAGATAAAGAATTATTTTAGATGGATAATATTGGTTATAGCTTCATTACTTACTATATTTATATATTCATATGGCTATGAACTTTGGCTTAATCGGTTAAATTATGGAAGTTTTACGGGTAAAATAATAGAAGGAAGAATCTCGAAAGAAATTACTTTCAGTGGTCTTACGAGTTCTAAAGTTAATATAAATAGTTTGAAAGGCAATATTGTACTTCTGGATTTTTGGAATTCTAAATGTGGTGTTTGTTTTCGAAAGTTTCCAGTTGTACAAAGAACGTACAATAAGTATAAGCATAACACAAAAATAAGTTTCTATTCAGTAAATTCATTCTTAAAAGGTATAGACAAGGATGACGATGCATTTCGTATCATTAAAGAACGTGGGTATTCATTTCCTGTTCTGATTTGTAAAAACAAGACTATTTTGAAGGAATTAAAAATCACCTGCTACCCAACAGTATTGATTATCAACAAAAAAGGAGAATTGATTTTTCGAGGAGATATTGAGGATGCAGATAAAAAAATAGAAGAGTTGCTTAAATACAATAATTAAATTCTCTTAAGAATCAAATGTAATCCTACTGACAAATAGTTGTCTTTTAATTTAACTAATGATTATAATCAGGGGATTTCATTTGAAAAAATATAAATTGTATATTTCATATTTAACTGAGACTGTTACCAATTCTTAGTTGTTTTCTTTTACGTCTATGAAATTATCCAAAATACTATTTCCTATAAGTTTAATAGCATTAAATATATTCCTTTCGAATATTGTAAATTACTTGATCTATAAATCAAAACCAAATCATATTCATTTAATTGGTCCAATGATATTTTCTTTGTTAGTATATTATTACATATGCATAAAGAAGAAAAAAAACTAATCAGCAGTTTGCATTAACTTAGAATTACCCTCGTTGAGCGTAACTTGTTGGCTTAGAGTTCGGCCAAGCATCTTCGCTTGGTCGGGCTAAAAACCGGCTTCCAGCTGGCATATTGAAATAAATATAGAAGTCAGGAGACTTTCTTTTAGCTTCGACATAGCCAGAGGCAATGCCGAACACAGACAAAGAAGATTTACTCTACGGAGAACGGGGGGTTACTGTTTATTCATATAGTACTTGGAATAATGTAATCTTACCAATTATTAATGCTGATTGTGATGCGGCGGCTGGATCAATCGCAGTTACATTAACACACGCAGCATATATAGAATTGATTTCAGGGGGAACCGCAACACCAGCAGCAATTGGCGATATTATAATTGAAACAAGTATATCAACAGGGGGGGCTTCGGGCTATGCAGCACTTGGGATATTAACTGGTTGGTGGTAAACAGTAGTATAATTAGTATCTAAAATACCTGTTGGTATTTTAGATACTAATTATTTCTGTTGCATAGACTGTTTGTAAAACTATACAATTAAATTTTAATTGAATACATCGTAAATTCCATTTAAATATTAATTCATGAAACAAATTAAACCATCTTTTTTAAAATTAGCTCTTTCTCTAATCCTTTTATTTCTTGTCGTATTTGTATCTTTTTATAGAACTACAAATTCTTATGATCATTTTTCAAAGAATTTTATCAGCATATTCTTTGGTATATGGTGTGCAATAATATTCATTTATTACAGAGAACATATTCTTAAATTAAAAAATAAAGTTTCGATGGAAATTTATAAAAGAAAGCGAAATAAAACAATATTTATCATTCTCATTTTTTCATGTATAACCGTGACAATTTCGGGAATAATAAAGAATTACGTATCTCTTTCTACTATAGAATGGTTCAAAAATTTGCGAGACGGCTTAATTTTTACAGTTGTTATTTTTATTATAATACTTGTTTTTGAATATATCTACTTGAAAAAACTAGAGAAAAGTGGAAAACTCTGAAATAGAATAATCAAAGTAATATCAAATGGTTATTTTTACAATTGAATGTCATATCACAAATTTATTGAGTATAATAAAAATGAAAAGAATAATAATTTTCATAATTGTATTTGGCACTTTTTTCGAAAGTGTAAGAGCACAGAAATACGGCATGTTTAAGGGTATGGATAAGATATTTCTTCTTGCCGACACAATTAAAGCCAAAAACACAATTGATTTTCAAATTTCTAAGCTAAAAAACGATACTAGTGCAATAAGAAAAAAACTAATCAATGACTATAATCTAGCTATTTGTTATGTAGCTAAAAATAATATTGACAGCACTTGTTATTATCTTACGCGCTCAATTATCAACAGTCCAAGCTTTAATCGGTTGATACTCTCCGATACTGATTTTGATAAGTTACATCCATTACCTTGCTGGCAATTGATTTCAAATAAAATTGATTCAGTACTTTTAGCATCCATTCCCAATGCGTCGAAACCTAAACTAGCTTTAGAGTTATTCCATATTTTTGTACTGGATCAAAAGGCACGTGGATATGGATTAAAATTTCCTGACAAAAGTTTGCTGAATACGGATAGTCTTAATCTGATCCGTATTGAAGAAATAATAAAAGAGTATGGTTGGCCTACTTATTCAATGGTTGGTAAAGTGGCTGCCGATGGAGCATTTATGGTCATTCAGCATTCTAACACTCAAACTCAAAAAAAATATCTTGATCTGTTATTGGACGCTGCCAAAAAGAAAGAAGCAAGTTCTCAATCTGTTGCTTTATTACAAGATAGAATCACCGCAAATGAGTTTCATTACCAAGTTTATGGAACGCAAGTCTTTCAGATCAGAGATCCAAAAACGGGTAAGATGAGTAAATACACTTATTATCCAATTAAAGACGAAGTAAATGTTGATACACGCCGTAAAGAAATGGGACTTATCCCATTGAAAGATTACTTGAAGAAGTTTGGTATTGATTATGTGCCTGGCACAAGGTTTAAACCACCAACTTTTGATTAACTTATTCACTCAATTGAAACGATTCAATTATTCTAAACAAGAAGTCATAAAAAACTGTCTTTTGTTTTGTTATACCTTTTTTATGAAAATATTTAATTCGCTCCAATATCTTATCTTATTTTCATCCAGTATATTTGTTATTTCCACTCGCTTTGCCAGTCCTCCAGCTCCTACGCTTTATATTTCTGCTGGAGGTTGTTGCGCATTGGCAATTATGGCAATAGTGCTGAAATATAAGCAACAGATATTAAGTGTATCTACCACCGAACTGTTACTTGGAGTTTTTCTTTTGTTTACCAGTATTTACGGAGCATATAGTGGAAGTATAGATACTGAATGGATTATTACCGGTAGTTCCCTGTTACTTACCTATGTGGTAACAAAAAGAAGCGCATTGAATATCGGTTGGTTTTTTATTGGGTTGGTTTGCATCGGTATTGCTCAGGCTGTTTATGGCTTGGGGCAATATATGCATTGGGCTCACAATATTGCTGCTCCGAATTTTCGTATGAGTGGCAACCTTGATAATCCTGCAGGCTTTGCAGCTACCTTATCCGTTTGTTTTCCATTTGCCTTATTCCTGTTGTTAAAGAAAGGACTTTATTGGAAGATAACTGGGGCATTGGCAGCTTTGCTTTTTGTGGTGGCGATTATCCTTTCGCAGTCGCGTGCGGGAGTTATTGCCATACTTGTTATTAGTGGAATTTGGGTAGTAAAGGCGTTGAATCCAACATGGATGTGGAGTTGGAGTAACCGAACAAAAATAGTAAGTAGTGCCGCGCTTATCATTACTATATTGGTCGGGCTTTATTTCCTAAAGAAAGACTCTGCCGATGGACGGTTATTGATATGGCAATGCTCCGGGCAGATGATAGCGGATAAGCCGTTGCTCGGTCATGGTACCGGAGGTTTTCAGCGGGAATATATGCTTTATCAGGCCGATTACTTCAGAGCCCATCCGGCCAGTAGTTATGTTATGCGGGCAGACATTGTAAAACATCCGTTTAATGAGCTAGTCTTACTACTAGTTGAGCATGGTTTGTTAGGTGGATTGCTGTTCGGACTTCTTATTTATTTATTGATCCGGGAATATAAAAAGAATAAGCAACCTGAGACGTTTTACGCTATGCTCTGCCTGTCGGGCATTGCTGTATTCGCCTGTTTCTCTTATCCATTGGGCTATCCGTTTATAAAGCTTATGGCGGTTTTCTGCGCAGCAGCTATTATGCGTCAAGAGTCAAAAGTGTGGGAAATACCAAAAGGACTTTTCTCAGTTGTAAAGCCTGCCGCTTTAGTAATGGCCACTGTACTACTTGTTTTTACAGGGAAAATGTTTTACGATGAATATGACTGGAATACGATTGCTAAACGGTCGTTAGCCGGAGAAACTAAAGAAGTAATGCCCGATTATGCCCGCCTGTATAAAACAATGAACCGGAATGGGTTATTTCTTTATAATTACGGTGCTGAGCTAAATTATATCAACAAATGGAATAAAAGTGTGGTATTACTAACAGAATGTGCGAACTTCTATAATGATATTGACCTACAACTTTTACTTGCCGATAATTATATGCAATTAAAACAATATGCTAAAGCTGAAAAGTGTTTTCTGCTGGCTCACCAAATGATACCAAACCGATTTATACCGTTATATCGGCTGGCACTTTTATATAAGAACGAAGGAAAAATTCATGAAGCACGAAGAATAGCCGAGATTTTAGTAAAAAAGAAAGTAAAAGTTGAATCTATTGATATATTGACTATAAAGGATGAAATGAATCAATTAATTCAGGGCACTTAATATTGCATCTATAAACACTTAACAATCGAGTATGCGTCTAAATTATATCCTCTAAGAATATAATAACAGGGATTACAAATTCCTGTGACAAGGGGTAATAATGGTATGATGCTACTGAATATTAAAATGAGAAAATTTAAAGTCTTCTGTTTGTCAATCTTGCTTTTAATACCAGAGTTTGTTTATAGCCAATTTGACTATAGATTAGAGTTAGAGAAACGCTTATGCCCTAAGGTTGACATATCGACAACAAAAGAAGTTGCTTTGTTCGTTTCAAAACCATCATTTGTGGAGCCGGAATATTCAATTCGCATAATTGATATAGGTAATCAGTCATTTATAGAGGCCCGAATTTTAGAAAAAAATCTTTGGCATGAACAATTTGACCGAGATATACAAGCTGACTCTTTGTTGATAAAAACTTATTTTTATTCAGCGTCATTAAGTAGCTATTTTAGGGATAAAGTAGTACAGGTATTCTCCAAAATAATAATATCGAATGAAAACAGAAGTCAAACAACAGGATTCCTTTTTTTTGACGGGACATGTTATGATTTTAAAATAAATGACAGTGGAAAGATTGCATCTACAACGATAGATTATGAATTGAAGTATCGTGATTTTGAATACCAGGTTGCAATGACTAATCTACGTATTGTCGATGCGCTGAAAAGACACTCTTTTAATGAATTCGTTTTTCAGATTTATAATGAACCATAAAGAATAGCTACCAAGTGTCATGAAAAATTATTGAGTAATGGATAGGTAAAAAAGATTGAAGAAAACTATTTATGAAGTGAAACTCATTTTGCATTGTCTGATGGTTCGTCAGTCGGAGTATATTATGGGCATTAAACAAAACAAAAAGTCAAGATGATTTCATTCTATTATAATCAGTAAACCCTATAAATCTATTTAAAAATGAAACGAACAAAACTTATTCTTTTTCTACTAAGTCTTATTGCAATTGGTGGAATAGCACAAAAGCGAACGGTAGTGAATCCTGGCTACGAAGTAAAAAACACAGGGATCGATAATGTAGCTAAAGTAGAACTGACCGATACAGCCACTCTGCTTACAATGCACATTACTTTCGTGCCTCACTGGTGGACAACCTACGACAGTACGTCTGTAATACGCGACTGTGCTACCGGCACAGAATACAAGCTAAAAAAACTAATAGGTGGTGAATTGAATAAATATATCTGGATGCCCGACTCGGGCGATAGTACCGTTGTGCTGGCGTTTCCTCCACTGCCGGCATCCACAAAAAAAATAGATTATAATAAACAGATTTTCGGCATCTCGCTCGACCAAACTGTAACCAGTACGCCTAAACCGGCCGTGGTGTCGCCCGCTATCGACAAGTGGATAAAGGAGCAATTGACCAAAGCTCCTAAAAAAACATTAGAGACCTATGAACTGTCCTCTTTTTTTACCGAAAAGCAGAGTAGGCTGATTGGTTGTATAAAAGGCTACGATACCCGATTGGGCTTTACAACCGGAATTATTTATGCGAACAATACGCTTACCGTCGAAGATTATCCAATTGTGATAAAAATTGAACCCGATGGACGTTTTGAAGCTGATATTCCAATGAACATGCCAACATACACGGAGGCAATGTTCAACGAACACTATTCCATTCCATTCTATATCGAACCTGGACAAACCCTGTGCATGATTCTCGACTGGGACGAATTCCTTACTGCCGACCGAAAACGCAATATCCGATACGCATTTAGCAATATCGAATACAGGGGAGCACTTGCATCGCTCAACAATGAATTGCTGGCTTACCCTACCAATAGCTTTAATTACCAAGCATTCGACAAAAAAAGAAAAACGATGGCTCCGCTCGACTTTAAAGCCGACCAGTTGAAAGAATATGAAAACAACATGGCACATTATAATGAGTATGCGAAACAACACGCTTTGTCGCAAAAAGCGAAGACCCTGTTCTGCAATAAAATCCTGCTCGAAAACGCCAATAATCTTTTCAATTATGTTATGAGCCGCGATTATTACGCCAAACAGGACACCGCCAATATGATACTGAAGATGCAGATCCCCGCTTCGTATTACGATTTTTTAAAACAATTGCCACTCAACGATCCAAGCCTGTTGGTATGCAACGAGTTTAGTGAATTTATCAACCGATTCGAATATAATGAATTGTTCCAGAACACGCAGAAACAATTTTACGAAACCCAAAATAAAAATCAACCGAAACCGGAAAAGAATCTGTTGAAGTATATGGACGAAGAAAAAATACAGATTAGTCCTGAAGAACGCAAACTTTTAACTGTAGCGCTAAAACAACATCTTACCGACGACGATCGAAAGCAACTGGGAGAAATGCGCGAAGTGTCGAAAAACTTCAGCGAAAAGTATAAGGAGCAAATAAAGGAATATTCTAAAAAATATATCAAACCTCTCATTAAACCCAAAACCACTGACAATGAAATAGAAATTTGGAAACTAAAAGATAGTATTATGACCAACGAACTGAGACTTCAACCCACGCTAACCAGTGAAATAGCCAAAGTGCGCTCGCTTGTTTATTCATTTAAAAATGCTCCATCGAAAGAAAATGCTAATGAGCTGTGGAATACTCTTAAAGAAGGCATCAAAACCCCTTATTTAATCAAAACAGGTCAAGGCTTGTTGTATCAGGCTTTTCCTGATACAAAAGTTACATCACAGGCACTACCCAACAATACTGGTGCAGATGTTTTCCGGAAAATCATCAATCCGTTCAAGGGAAAAGTGTTGTTCATCGATTTTTGGGCTACTACCTGCGGCCCATGTATGGCGGGGATTAAGCAAATGAAAGCTACCCGCACAAAATATGCAGCAAATCCCGACTTTGACTTTATCTTCATCACCGACCAGAAAAGTTCGCCCGAAAAAGATTACAACGACTTTGTAAAAGAGCAAGAGATGAGAAACACTTACCGCATTTCTACCGATGACTTCAACATGCTGCGCCAACTATTCAAATTCAACGGAATACCACGTTATGTAGCAATTGACTCCAAAGGTGATGTGCTTAAGGACAAATTTGAAATGTGGAATTTCGAAACAGAATTGGGGAAAATATTGCCGGCATACAACAAATAAGCCCGCTTGGTTAAAAGCCCAATACTTTTACATGAGTAAAATAAGCAATTCGTCTGTTATGAATTAGCAGCGTTTGGCATGAATTATAGAATGTTTTGATTAAAGAAGAAAGTACCTTTAAATGTTTTATTTACAAAGTATCAACCTTATGAAACCAATAAAAATACTGTTGACATTCCTAGCTCTTTTTATTTTTACGTTCATTCTAGAGCGAATAATTCATTCAGCTTACCTGTTAAGGGCTGACGAACCTTTCATCAAAGAACTATTTTCGAGTATTCATCAAAGTTTGAATTTATCATTGTTGTTTACATTCATATACAGTTTTGGAGAAATAAAAAAGATAGAATCGTTTGAAGAATTTAAAACCCAACGAAAAAGACTGGTCATTTATGTTTTCCTATTCACTTGGATTCTAAATGGATTCACAATGGTGTTGGAGCGTTGGGTTTTGAAACAAGAAATAGACTGGATAAGATGGTTGTTATTTAGTTTGTTATGGGCTGTAATCTCTATGCTGCTATCATTATTGTTTTCCGGTGCATTTATGAGAAGAAAGCCAACTAACTCTTAAATGAACACGATATGAAGATAAAAATATTTCTTGCTAAGTATAAAAATAAACAAACCATAAAAATCAATTCTAAAATGAAAAAAAATGCATTCACCATCTTATTATTTCTGTTTTCAGCAATAGTAGTTTATTCTCAAACAGTAATTAATAATCCCAAGACGGGGTTAAGTCTGAACAATAATTCTACGATTACAAAAGTAGAGCTAACCGATACTACAACAGCTTTGTATTTTCATACCAGATATACTCCGGGTTGGTGGATTAGTATCCCCAAGGAAACTTATATTCAGCCTGTTGGTAATGAGAAAATGTTTGTCAAACGTTCGGTAAGAATCCCGTTGAATGATCGTTATACCATGCCGGCGTCCGGCGAAGTTAGTTATACATTAATATTTCCGCCCATTCCAAAAACTACCCAATATATCGACTATGGCGAAGCCAATGATGGTGGGTCATGGTTTATTTACGATATAGCAATAAAATCGGATACGAAAAATAAATTTTTATTGCCCAAAGAATTAAACGGAAATTGGTTCAATAAAACCACCGGAGATTGGGAGTTTGGTTTTTACGACAAATACCTTGTTTTCAAAAATAAACTGTGGAACTACAGTTCCCCTAAAAATAAAAAAACCTCAAATTCAATAAAACTCATCGGTAACGGGAAAACTTTTGACGTATTCTACAAAATTACTACAGCAGGTAATATTTTGTTAGGCTTATCAGCTCAAAGCCCAAAAGAATATAGTAATAATGCTGTTGAAGCCCAAAAGAAAAAACCGGCAGATGACAAACCTTATGAACTACCTGTCTTCAAGATTGATTCTGCAACCTACAGTGGTTATATTAAAGATTATACTCCACGCGTTGGTGTAAAAACACTTTCTATCTCCATCGACGATATTATTACCGGAAAACAAAATACGTTTGTAATAAGGATAGATGAAAATGGGTACTTTTCAACCAAACTCCCCGTTTATTATCCGACTCTTTGTTTCGTTCGTTCGTCTATACACAATGGTTTAGTTTTCTTAGAACCGGAGAAAGAGGTTTTTCAACTGCTTGGCAGATCCCCGCTTTTTATGGGAGAATCTGCCAAAATTAACTCAGACATGCTTGAATTATCTAAAATAAGAAGTTTTGATTATAGAGATATGCAAAGTAAAATACTCGGTATGTCGCCAGCTCAATACAAAGCATATTGTAATCATTCTGAATCAAAGGATATGAATGCATTAGATTCAATCATGAAAACAAATACCATTTCTACCAAAGCCTATCAGATCATGAAAATGAATTTTGAATGCGAATCTGCCTCGAATAAAATGTTTTATGATTCTTATTGGGAAAGTGCCTACCGCGAAAAAAACAAAATACCACGCACACAAAGGACCTTACCGGTAAAATCGGATTCGCTAACAGCCGGATATTTTGATTTTATAAATAATGAAGTCGTAAATAATCCATTGGCCGTAATGTGTTCTGGTTACAATTCGTTTATAAACAGACTTAAGTATTTAGATATTCTTCGAATAGGTAATTCATTTTCGATCAATACACAGAGTCTGGGAACAGAGTTGGAGAAATCTGGATATACCTTTACCGAGTCTGAGAGATTAATGTTAGAAAAACTAAAAGAGGCGGATTCGATTTCCAACTCTGTAGAGGAAAAAAGCTATAAAGAGAAATATAGTAAGCAAGTAACAGCATTTTATACTAAATATCAGGAAGATTTTGAAAGCATACATAAAAGCACTCCAAGAGCAGATAATACTGTTGTTGATAAATACTTTAAAGACAATAAAATTAAATTGACTGCAGACGAAAAGAAATTATGGAAGATTATGACTAATCATGATAATTCGGAAAAGATTCGGAAAATGCAAGAGTTTTATATTACGTACAGTGATTCAATAAATGCATTTCATAGAAGGCATAACCCTTTTGTAAATGAACTGTTTACTCAAAAGTCGAATGATACCCGCAATCGAAATATGAAAACATTATTTGGCATACAAGAAGGATTGGCCAGTGACGTGATGTTAGCACAAGATTATTGTCGCAATATAGTGGAAGAAGTATCTCCGGTAGACGATAAAAAATTGAAGACTATTCAGCAGCAATTTACTACTCCGTTTATTGCCGATTATGTGGCACTATGCAATAATCAGACAATTGCTAAGTTGGAAGCCAATAAGAAAAAGACTGGTTTTGTGGTAAACGAGACTCCTAAAACTGAGGCAGACAAGATTTTTGATGCCATTATCAACAAGTACAAGGGCAAAGTGATTTATGTAGACTTTTGGGCAACATGGTGTGGCCCATGCCGCTATGGTATCGAACAAATTAAGCCACTTAAAGAAGAACTAGCTGATAAAGATATAGTGTTTGTGTATATCACTAACCCAACATCACCACAAAGCACATGGTCCAATATGATTCCCGATATTAAGGGTGAACACTACCGCGTTACAACAGACGAATGGAATTTTTTGAATGCCAAGTTTAATATTTCCGGAATTCCGCATTATCTACTCGTAAAGAAAACGGGGGAAATCATTAATATCGGCTTCAGACAGAATGACAATGAAATGCTAAAACGAGAGTTAGAGAAGTATATTAATAACTAAAAACAATCTGCAATGTGTGTAGGTAGAGGTGAATATAGGAATTCATTTCCTAAAATGACGATAAATAGACTAGCTAAGCTTGCGAAAAGGAAAGAGTAAAAAAACAAACTCAAAGTTCGTCGTAACGAAACAATCAGTCCAGAATGTTGAGCGAAGCTGACGTTTCGCTCATGCAAAAAGAAAAGCGCCGGTTTCCCATATGAAATATAATGTGGAGGCTTGAGGCCTTCTTTCGGTTTTGGAAATATGCTAATCTTTATCCAGAATAATGATTAAGTACCCGACAATGGATTTTATTGACAATTGTAAATGTTATACATTTTAAAAATACAAAACAATGAAAAAACAATTATTTATTATCTCAGCATTACTATTTTCTCTCTTTGCATTTTCTCAAGGTATCCAATTTGAACATGGAACATGGAAAGAAGTGCTCCAAAAAGCGCAACAAACCAATAAACCAATTTTTATTGATGTTTACACCTCTTGGTGTGGTCCTTGCAGAATGATGAGCCAAAACGTCTTTCCACTGGTCGAAGTGGGTAAAGCTTATAATGCAAACTTTATCTGTTATCAGGTTGATGCAGAAAAAGGAGATGGAATTGAAATAGCTAAGAAGTATGGAGTAAATGCATTCCCAACCTACCTGTTTCTCAAGGCAGATGGCGCAATTTTTTCAAGAGCAATTGGTTATAAAGAGGCAAAAGATTTTATAGCTGAGTCAAAATCAGCTTTAGCCGACATGAATGACCCTAAGCCAATAGCTATTTGGGAAAAAGAATATATTGAACAAAAAAACAATCCTGCATTTCTGTTAGATTACATGACTAAAAAGTCAAAACTAGGGATGTCAAATGCTACACTTTTCGATGAATACCTGAAACTGACTCCAGAAGAAGGACTCACTTCTGATACAATCGTGAAAATCTATATAAAAGAAGGACAACAGATGAGAGTTAATTCGTTTGCATTTGAAAATCTACTTAAAAACAAAAATAAGTATATTGGAAAATTATTTGGGTTTGTGAGCGTTTACCTTCAGGCAGGAGTTATGAACACTGTGTATGATGCAGCTAAATCAAAAAATGACCAATTGCTTGCTACAGCTATAAAAGCTTATGATCAAATTCCTGAAATTTCATCTTTAAAACAAAAGGCTGAAATTTATATGGAATACTATCAACGGACTGGGGAAACTGACAACTACTTGAAGTATGCAACTGATTTTTGCAACAATTATCTACTGAAAATTTCTATAGATTCGATTGATAAAAAAGATCAGTTAGTATTACAAAACTTTGAAGAACATATTAATTCCGCAGCATTTTCGAAGCTAGATTCCACATCACTAGCCCAATTGAAAACAGACTTAACACATGCAGAGAGAAATAAAATTGGTGAAAGCTTAAATAGCGTAGCTTGGCAAATATTTAATGGAGCATCAAATAAAAATGCACTGCAAGATGCACTTAGTTGGTCAAGTCATTCATTGGAATTATCACCTAAAAACGTGGCATGGCTAGATACGTATGCAAATCTTCTCTATAAGCTTGGTCAAAAAGAACAAGCCATTGCCAAAGAAGAGGAGGCTTTACGCTATATCGGCAAAAAAGATAACAAATGGTTGGAAGAGACCCTTGCCAAAATGAAAGCAGGCGAAAAGACATGGAAGAATTAGTCCAACTCTTAATACTATAAGTTGCTTTGAAAAATAAATAATTAACTTTTAGATTGAAATTATTCGGGAGTATAACATCTCTATATTCAATCTTGGTAGATTCTGTTCGGCATTTCTAATGTAAATGCTGGATAGAATCTAACCTTGTTTAAACGGTATCATTTCAACAATTATCTAATAGTATAAATTGCGAGTCTAAATTTAAAACCGATATCCTGATATTTGTATTATTTTTGTTGTATTTAAAAAAGAATAATAAGTTGAGTAAATTTAAAATTATGTATTTGTAAATAAAGTAATTATCATTCAAAATGAGCATGAGTAAAACTATTCACGCAGGATATAAAAATGGTATTACATGATTAATAAAAATATGTATGAGAAAAATCACTTTTTTTGTTGCCGGATTATTACTGTCGTTTAGCGGATTAGCTTTAGCACAGCAACCGTCTCCCGTTCAAGTAGAACAAGGGAGAGTACAGGGAACGTTTGAAGAAGGGCTCTCTGTTTACAAAGGGATTCCTTTTGCCGCACCTCCGGTTGGTGACCTTCGTTGGCGGGCTCCTCAGCCTGCTGCAAAATGGGTGGGTGTTAAACAAACCACTAAATATGCTCCTGGTCCTATACAGGGAGGTAATCCTCCTTCTGGAAAGAGCGAAGATTGCCTGTATCTGAACGTCTGGACACCGGCAAAGTCGGCAAAAGAAAAAGTTCCTGTGCTTGTCTGGATTTACGGAGGTGGATTTGGCGCAGGAGCTACTTCCGAATGGCCTTACAGCGGAGAAAAACTAGCTAAGAAAGGCGTTGTATTGGTAAGTATTGCTTACAGGGTAGGCCAGCTCGGTTTTTTCTCGCATCCTGAACTAAGTGCCGAAAATCCGCAACATGCTTCGGGTAATTACGGACTACTTGATATGATTGCCGGTCTGAAATGGATCAAAAAGAATATCGCGGCTTTTGGCGGTGATCCGGATAAAGTCACAATTTTTGGTGAATCAGCCGGAGGCATTGCCGTTAGTATGTTATGCGCATCACCTTTGGCTAAAGGCTTGTTTCAGGGTGCAATTTCCGAAAGTGGTGGCTCATTTGGACCTTCTCGTCAAACACAAACTTATCCGGGTGAAAATATGAAACGCCTGAAAGATGCCGAAAAAGATGGTGAAGCTTATTTAAAAAATGCGGGAGTTTCTTCCGTTGCAGACTTACGTAAAATTGATGCAGATAAACTCCCGTCACGTGGGTTTGGCGGATCATGGCCCATTGTGGATGGATACGTAATCACTGATGATCAGCACAAACTCTATAAAGCTGGAAAATATAACGATGTTCCGGTTATGATAGGTTATAATTCCGACGAAGGCGCCAGCTTTTCGCCCGGACGCACGCCGGGGGAATACATTCATGGCGTTAAAGCACGCTATGGAAAATTTGCCGACGACTTGATAAAAGCTTATCCGGTTGGAACGGATAATGTTCCAAAAACGGCAAGAGATTTGGCTCGTGATGCAGCTTTCGGTTGGCAGACATGGAGTTGGGCACGTCTTCAGGCAAAGACCGGAAAATCGAAAGTTTTCTACTATTATTTCGATCAACATCCTGATTATCCGGAAGGCTCACCACGGGCCGGTTATGGTTCGCCTCATGGGCAAGAAGTGGCCTACGTGTTTCAACATCTAAACCCATCAAATCCTCAAACTACTAAAAGCGACATTAAAATTTCTGACGCTATGAGCACTTATTGGACCAACTTTGCCAAATATGGTCATCCGAATGGTGCAGGCGTTCCTCTGTGGCCAGCTTTCAGCGATGCTAATCCGGTATTGATGTATTTCGAACAAACGCCCCACACAGGTCCGGTTCCAAGTGCCGAATCACTCAACGTGTTGGATAGTTATTTTGAGTGGAGACGCACACCGGAAGGTGAAGCTTGGGCTAAGTAGTAGAGTCCGATTATTTGCAATAATTCTTATTCGACATATCATCAAAAACAAATTATATAATTTCATGTAAAGATGAAAATCAAAATAGTTCTATTAATTTTAATCTTAACGAGTCATTCTCTTCAGGCTGAAGATGGACATGATTTGTGGCTTCAAAGCAAAAGCCTTGTGCCGGTGAATATTGTTTGCAAAGCAAATTCTCCCACACTTAGTATTGCTAAAAAAGAACTTGTGCAAGGTTGGCAGGGATCTGAAAATGCTACGGTGCTTTTATCTTTGAAAAAAGACAAAACTATTAAAAATGATGGGTTTAAATTGACAGAAAATAGTGTACAAGCAAATACTGAGCTCGGTATTTTGTACGGAACGTATGAACTTTTACGTCGCCAACAAACCGGAGAAGCAATTAAGGACGAAGTTTGCAATCCATCGTATGAGAATCGGGTGCTGAATCATTGGGACAATCTCGATGGATCTATTGAAAGAGGTTACTCGGGGCATTCCATTTTTTGGCGCAAGGGTGATGATGCTTTTGTTGTGACCGAAAAAGACAAGGTTTTATGGCAAGAATATGCACGAGCCAATGCATCAGTGGGAATTAACGGGGCAGTTCTTAATAACGTGAACTCATCGCCCAATATGCTTAAAGCAGAAATATTGAAGCGTGTAAAAGCAATTGCCGATATTCTTCGCCCTTATGGTGTAAAAGTATATATTTCGGCTAAATTTTCTTCTCCAACAGTGATTGGTGGTTTAAAATCTTCAGATCCATTAAATCCGGAAGTAATTAAATGGTGGGAAGACAAGGCTAAAGAAATCTACAGCCTGATACCCGATTTTGGTGGTTTTCTGGTTAAAGCTAATAGCGAAGGGCAAGCCGGTCCTCAGGATTATGGACGTACTCATGCCGATGGAGCCAACTTGTTAGCTGACGCAGTCAAACCTTATGGTGGCATAGTCATGTGGCGTGCTTTTGTATACTCTACATCTAACGAGGACCGTGCAAAACAAGCCTATAAAGAGTTTTTGCCTCTCGATGGTAAATTTCACGATAATGTTATCGTGCAGGTAAAGAATGGTCCAATCGATTTTCAGCCACGTGAACCCTTCAGTCCGCTTTTTGGAGCGATGAAAAGAACGTCGATTATGCCCGAAGTACAGATTACTCAGGAATATCTGGGCCATTCTATCGATCTGGTTTATTTATCAACCATGTGGGAGGAGTTTTTGAAAAGTGACACTTATCAGGAAGGTAAAGGAAGTACTGTTGCCCGTTGCACTGATGGTAGTATTTTTCCTCAAAAGCATACTGGCATTGCGGGTGTAGCTAATGTAGGACTTGATACCAACTGGTGCGGTCATCTTTTTGCACAGTCCAATTGGTATGCTTTTGGGCGTTTGGCTTGGAACAACCAAATGTCAAGCGAAAAGATTGCCGACGAATGGATCAAACTCACTTTCAATCAGACATCAACAGGCAAAAGTATTTCATCAAATGATTGGACAGAAAATTTTCTGAAACCGGTGAAACAAATGATGATGGACAGTCGCGAAGCTGCGGTTAATTACTCAATGCCACTAGGTCTGCATCACATTATGTCTGCCAATGAGCACTACGGTCCTGGTCCATGGTGGGCACCTGTACGAATGAGAAAAGATTGGACACCACCCTATTTTCATCAAGCCGACAGTTTAGGTGTGGGATTTGATAGAACAAAAGCGGGCAGTAATGCCGTAAGCCAATACCACGAACCGTTAGTATCAATGTTTAATGACGTAAATACCTGTCCGGACATTTATTTGTTATGGTTTCATCACCTGCCATGGAATTTTAAAATGAAAAATGGACGTACGCTATGGGATGATATTTGCTACCATTACAACACAGGTTTACACCAGGTTCATCACTTTCAACAAATATGGGAAAAGGTTCAACCCTATGTTGATGCCGAAAAATTTGGTAATGTAAAAGAAAGACTCAGCATGCAAATAAACAACGCTCAGCTTTGGAATGATGGTTGCGTGCTTTATTTTCAAAAGTTTAGTAAAAAACTAATTCCAGCAAATATTGACCAACCGGTTGGAAAATTGGAAGATATAATTAATAATGATTTGAAAAGGTCTATGCCTTGGGCAAAACATTAAGGTCGGAAATTTAGTATGAAATGTAAATATAAAATTTAAATAGTATGAAAATTAAATCAGGATTAGTTTTATTAATTGGTTTTGTCTTATTAAACATGACTGCTTTTTCGCAAAATAAAAAATTCTACATTTACTTATGTTTAGGTCAGTCGAATATGGAGGGCAACGCACGTAAATTTGAGGCACAAGACTCAATTGTAGATCCTCGTTTCAAAGTAATGGAAACCGTAGATTGCCCCAACCTGAATAGAATAAAAGGAAATTGGTACACGGCGGTTCCGCCTTTGTGTAGATGCAATACGGGGCTTACTCCTTCCGATTATTTTGGCAAAACGATGGTTGCCAATCTTCCGAATGATATAACTGTAGGAGTTATCAACGTGGCTATTGGTGGCTGTAAAATAGAGCTTTTCGATAAAGATAATTATCAAACATACATTTCAACAGCACCCGATTGGATGAAAAACATGGTAAAAGAGTATGATGGAAATCCGTATGGCCGTTTGGTGGAAATGGCAAAATTGGCTCAAAAGGACGGTGTAATCAAGGGTATTCTGTTGCATCAGGGAGAGTCAAATACAAACGATAGCATTTGGCCGCAAAAAGTAAAAGGTGTTTATGATAATTTGATGAAAGATCTTAATCTTAACCCCAAGAATGTTCCGCTACTTGCTGGTGAACTCGTTAACGCGGATCAGAAGGGTGCTTGTGCAAGTATGAATAAGATTATAGCAACTTTACCAAAAACAATATCAAATTCTTATGTTATATCTTCGGCTAGTTGTCCTCAAAGAGGTGATGGTTTACATTTTACTGTTGCCGGTTACAGAGAACTAGGAAAACGATATGCTGTGCAAATGCTTTCCTTGTTGGGTTTTAAGATAGTTAATCCTGAATAATCTGGAGTGTTCTGTAACGATTTGACTTAGCACTTTGCAGGTATACTCAAGATACAGATATTATCTAATTTATAAATTACTAACGAATGAAAAAAATCATATTTATAGTTCTTTTTTTTCTAATCTATTTTTCCTTAAATGGATTTTGCACTCAACTTAAATCGGATACAACCGCTGGAGCTTCAATTCCATTGGAAATAGAAAATCCCGAATTACTTGGGATAAATAAAGAACCATATCATGCCACGTTAATGCCTTATGGCAATTTGCAAGAGGCGTTGGTTGCTAAGCGACATGCATCTTCGCTTTGTCGTACATTGAACGGAGCATGGAAATTTAATTGGGTGCCACGCCCCGAACAACGTCCGGTTGACTTTTACAAACCCGGTTTTGATGTATCTGCCTGGAAAGAAATTCCTGTACCCTCAAACTGGGAAGTGCAAGGATACGGTACGCCTTTTTATCGCAATTTGGGATATACGATAAAGAAGGATTATCCGCATGTGATGAGTGAACCTGAAAAATGGTATACATCCTATAAAGAGCGAAATCCGGTAGGTAGCTATCGTCGGGAATTTGAAGTTCCTGCCGAATGGATTGGTCGTCGTAATTTCATTACGTTTGATGGTGTTGACTGCGCTTTCTTTTTGTGGGTAAACGGCGAAAAAATCGGCTTTAGTGTAAACAGTCGCAACGCAGCCGAATTCGATCTTACCAAATACCTGAAATCCGGTAAAAACATGATTGCTGTTGAAGTATATCAATATAGCTCCGGTACCTGGTTGGAAGATCAGGATATGTTTCGATTGCATGGGATTTTCCGCAACGTAACGCTTTGGAGTGCTCCACAGGTACATATTCGCGATTTCTTTGTAAAACCCGATTTGGATAAAGATTACAAAGATGGAACGCTTGATGTTACAGCCAAAATAAAGAACTATAACGATAAAGTTGCCAAAGTCCAAACGCTTACTGCAACAGTTTACGATAAAGAAGGCAATGAAATAGCCAAGGGTAATGCAACGGGCACTTCGCTCAAGGCCAATCAGGAGGAAGCATTGAATGTGAAAATACAGATAAGTAACCCATTGAAATGGACTGCTGAAACGCCGAATTTATACACGGTGGTATTAGCTAATTCTGAAGGTGAAATCTTATCTTCAAAAATAGGTTTCCGTAAAATAGAAATCAAAGGTCGTGTTTTTACAGTTAACGGTGTGCCTATTAAATTGAAAGGTGTAAACCGTCATGAGCATTGGTCTGATGTTGGTCATGCAGTAACCGAAGAACAAATGATTAAAGACCTTGAGGTAATAAAACAAGGCAATTGCAACCATATACGTACTTCACATTATTCCGATGACCCAAGGTGGTACGAGCTTTGTGACGAGTGGGGAATTTGGTTGGTGGCTGAAGCCAATGTTGAATGTCATGGTTACGACGGACGTTTCGATAACGAACCGACCATAAAATCGGCTATTATCGACCGCAATGTTGCTAATATAGAAAATTTCAAGAACCATCCTTCAGTAATCATTTGGTCGTTAGGTAATGAATGCGGTTGGGGAGCTACTCCAAATTTTGTTGCGGCCATGAATGCCGTTAAAGCTATGGATCCTTCCCGGCCAATCCATTACGAGCGTTTTGGAACTGGAAAAGGCAATCCTTCAGATTTAGATGGTAGAATGTATGGTACAGCCGAAGATTATGTCAATGTTGCCAAAAACAAGGAACTAACTAAACCATTTTACATCTGTGAGTTTGTACATGCCATGTTTAACTCGATGGGGTCACTTGACGAATACTCAAAGGTGTTTGACGACAATCCCGAAATTCTGGGTGGCGCGATATGGGAATATCAGGATCAGGCTTTGTGGAATAAACGCGATCCAAAACACCCGATATTAGCCTATGGAGGCGGTTTTGGGGAAGCTCCGAACGACCATTATTTTATACATAAAGGTGTGGTTTCTTACGATCGTTCTACGGCAGGAAATCTGGTTAAACCACATTATACTGAAATGAAAAGAGCATTTCAATGGATTGATACCGAATTGACTGATCCGGTTACCGGAGCAATTAGAATCAAGAATAAATATCAATTTATTTCTTTAAATAATTTCGATGCGTCGTGGAGTTTGACTGAAAATGGAAAGGAAATAGATAAAGGAACAATAAAATTCCGTCGAATAAATCCCCGAGGTACAGGTTGGGCAAATATTCCTTATAAAGTAGAGCATCCTAAGGCTGGAGCTGAGTATTTTGTGCGTGTTTCATACACACAAAAAGAAAAAACGCTTTGGGCAGATAAAGGATTTGAGGTAGCAGTTGCGCAGTTCAAACTGCCAATTAATACTCCGCCAGTTGTGGAAACAAAAGTAAAAGAATCGGTGAAGTTGGTTCAGAATGCAGAATCAGTAACAGTTTCAGGTAAAAATTTCTCTGTCAGATTTGATAAGAAAACCGGCTTTATGGATCAGTTGGTTCAAAATGGAATCAATCTTTTGACTTCCGATGGTTCTCCTAAATTGCATTTATGGCGTGCATCTCATCGTAATGATGATGAATGGGCATATAGCCAGTGGGAGAAATTTGGTGTAAACAAACTTAAGTATACCTTAGTCGATTTTAAAGTCGAAACTATTGACAACACTTCGGTGAAGGTTACTTCTACAACAAAAGCTGATGGAAAAGAAGGCTTTGGTGTGTATCATACAGCCAGCTATCTGGTAAAAGGCGATGGAACGGTTAAGGTTGATAATCAGATTCAATTTGTTGGATTCCGTATCAACTTAGCTCGAATTGGTGTGCGTATGTTGCTTGATAAGAAGCTTGACCGTATGGAGTTCTTTGGTCGTGGACCGATTGAAAACTACTCTGACCGTAAGAGTGCTGCCGATGTAGGTGTTTATGAATTGGGTGTAAACGAACAATATGAATACGAAAAACCAATGGAACGTGGTAATCATGAAGAAGTAAGATGGGCAAAATTGAGTGGTAAGGATATACCTTCTTTAATGATACAGTCTGATGAAAAACTTATGCAAGTGGCAGCTCTTCCTCATACAGATGAACAAATGCAACCGATAGAGTATAAAATTGATTTGCCTGCAAGTACAGCGACCGTATTTTGTGTTTCTACCAAAACTTTAGGTGTTGGCTCTAACAGTTGTGGTCCACGACCACTTGAAAAATTTCAGGTGTTTGCAGACCCTACATCATTTACATATACTATTCATTTACAGCAATAATCCAATTGATAATAAAAATGCATAGGAGAGCAATCATCACTTCGTTGATTGAGTTTAAATATAATTATGTTGCTAAATTATGAAAAATAAATCGTACAGATTATTGATTGTAATATCTATTGGCTTGTCGTTGACTGCAATAAATATATGTGCTGAGAGAGAGGTTTTAGCGAACTGGCGTTTTGAACAGATAAAACACCTCAGGAGTGACTCTGTTTCTGTGTCCATACTGGGTCAACCTCTGACTGCTGGCAACCGCGGCCCGATTGAACCACAACCTTTTGTGTTCGATGATTCCGGCAAGGGTAATTTTCTACAAGCGCAAGGCTCAAAGTCAGCAGCTATTGTGTTTTCCGATAATGTACCTTCTGCAATAGTCAATGGAAAGCCCAACACCCGATCACTTGCCTTGAAAAACGGTGAGTATGTAGTGACATTCGATCGTTCGTTGGCTTATTACGACATGCGGAAAAGTTGGTCGATAGAGGCCAGTCTGAAGTGTAATTTGCTTGGTACCGAACAGGTTTTTCTCTGCAAGGAAGGAGTAAAGGGTCAGTTGGCAGGTGATGTTTCCATTGGCTTTGACAATATGTATAAAAGATACTTTGTTGAGGTAATGTGCGCTGATGGAGTGCCTCGTCGCATTGTAGCAGGAGACGATGTAGAAGCAGGCAAGTGGTATGATGTTCGTGCCCATGCCGACTATGATTCCAAGAGTGGACAGACTCAACTTCGCTTTGAAGTGAAATCTTCGGGTCAAACGAGCTTCGGAAAACCTACTATAACTTCATTCAAGGGTTCGGCTCTGAATCGTAACGCCGGCATGTGGGTGATAGGACGTGGATTCCCGGGAGGATTTCCCAATAGTCTTCAGGTGCTTGATGGAGGAATAGATGAAGTGACAATTTCCGGTGAGGCATTGCCTCGTGTAGTCGGTCAAAATCCACTTTTTACAGACGCATTCACCGCCGATCCGGCCATAACAGTTATTGGAAACACGGTTTACGCTTATGTTGGTCAAGATAAAGCTACAGTAGGAGGATGGTTCAACATGCCCAACTGGCTTTGCTACTCAACTACTGATATGAAGAACTGGACTGCTCATGGTTCAGTATTGGCTGCAAAAGATTTTGTCAATGCAAATAGTGGATCAGCCTGGGCGGCACAAGTAGTGGAAAAGGATGGCAAGTATTATTACTATGTTACTCTCGACTGCAAAGAAGGTCATTTCATTACAGTAGCTGTGAGTGATAGCCCTACGGGTCCTTTCAAGGAAGCTCTTCCTGGTAAACCACTTATTACCGATGCGATGACAACTGATTCGCATAGACCGAATGCCGATATAGATCCTACAATTTTTATCGACGACGATGGTACTCCGTGGATGGCTTGGGGTAATGGTGATTGTTACATGGTCAAATTAAAGCGTAATATGGTTGAGATTGATGGAGCAATTACTAAAGTGCCATTCAGAAATTATTCAGAAGGTCCATGGCTTTTCAAACGTGGTGATTTCTATTACATGGTATATGCTGCTGATGCCCCTGGTGAGCAAGCTGAGCAGATTTGTTACTCTACTGCAAAGAAAATTACAGGTACCTGGACGTATGGAGGTTTCATTACAGGACCTGCAAAACACGGTTTTACTATTCATCCGTCAGTTAACGAGTTTAAGGGACAATGGTATTTTTTCTACCACGATGGTTCTTATACTCTGAATGGAACACCCGGTGGCGATTGCAGGCGTCAGGTTTGTGCAGAATACCTTTACTTTAATCCTGATGGAAGCATTAAACCAATTACGTTGACAACCGAAGGAGTGAGTGTATCGGCAAAAAAATAGAATACAAATTAAGAACAATGAATAGAAAAGATTTTTTAAAAAAGGCTTGTTTATCAGGAGTCTGTATGTGTGGCTTCGGTTCAATTGCATTTGCTAATGAAGCTAATGAAGCCGATGACGTTGATAAGAAAGCATTTCAAGCTCAAGCTCAAAGCCTTTCCCTTTTGCGGGAATGGATAGCAAGTGTACTTCTGAATGCAAATATTGAATTAGACAAAGAATCTGCCAGAAAATTAATCAAAAAAACAGCTGAAGTTCATTTTGAAAATTTAAAAATGGAAGCTCTTTTAGCAGAATACAAAGGAGACCTTGAGAGGTTTACTGTTTTTCTTCGCGATAAATGGGGTTGGAAGGTAGATTATGACAAAGAGAAGGGAGTACTTATTGCGGATGAAAATAAAAATTATTGTGTTTGCCCGATTGCCGTTAATAATAAGGAAAAAGACTCTTCTGCGATATGCTATTGCTCTGAAGGATTTGCCGAAAAAATGTTTTCAATGGTTTCGGGAAAGCAGGCACAGGCAGAAGTTATTACCTCAGTTCGTAAAGGAGATGAAAGTTGTAAGTATAAAATTGTATTCTCTTAAAACACAGATTTTTCAATATTAAAATGTATAATATGAAAATGAAATTCACAAGGTTTGTAATGTTACTATTCACGGTTATGAGAAATCGTAAATTCAATAGACTTTCTGTGGTAGCTATCATTAGTCTAACCCCATCAATTGGATTTAAATGCTTTGCAGATAATCCAATCATTCAAACAAAATATACAGCAGATCCAGCTCCGATGGTTTACAACGATACGGTGTTCCTTTATACTGGTCATGATGAAGATGATGCTTCTGGTTTTAAAATGCTAAATTGGATGTTATACACATCTACCGATATGGTCAATTGGACTGACCATGGACTGATTGCAGGTGTAAAAGAACCTTTTAAAACATTTGCTTGGGCAGATGGACATAGCGCATGGGCACCTCAATGTATTGCCAGAAACGGGAAGTTTTATATGTATTGTCCTACAATTTATCTAGGGAAAATGGCTATTGGTGTAGCTGTGTCGACTAGTCCTTATGGTCCATTCAAAGATGCTTTGGGTAAACCATTAATATCTCGTTCAAATCCAGGCGACTATGACCCAACTGTATTTATTGATGATGACGGACAGGCCTATTTGTATTGGGGTGGGAATGGTCCTAGTTATTATGCAAAGTTGAACGAAGATATGATCTCCATTACTGGAGATATTCAGGTTGTGTCCATCGACTTTACAGGAACTCCTCCCGAAGCAGCTTACACGGAAGGTCCGTGGTTATGGAAGAAAAATAATCATTACTATCTGGCCTGGGCATCGCGCTGTTGCCCCGAAGGTATCGGGTATGCTATGAGTGACAGTCCGACAGGACCATGGAAATGCAAGGGTACTATCATGGATCCGGACGAAAGATCATCGGGAAACCATCCGGGAATTATTGAGTATAAAGGAAATTCTTATGTGTTCGGTTTTAATTATGCTATTCTAAAACAAACATTGTCAAAAAAGTATGAAAGACGTTCGATTTGTGTTGAAAAGATGACTTATAATGAAGATGGCTCAATTTTGAAACATCTATGGTGGTCAACAACAGGGACACAACAAATCGGTAGTCTAAATCCATACAATAAAACTGAGGCAGAAACAATGGCTTATAGCGAAGGGGTTAAGACAGATGTAGTTACTGAATGGGAACGAAACGAATCGTGGAACAGAGGTAAGAAAATTGGAGACCGGATATTTGTAACGTCTATTCATAACGGAGATTACATTAAAGTTCAAGGTGTCGATTTTTCAAAGGGAGCATCAACGGTTGATGTTTGTGTTGCGTCTTTATATGGCGGAAAAATTGAAATACATACCGACAAAATTGATGGATCCATAATGGGAACAATAAACGTAACTACTTCAGGTGAAGGTGATAGTTGGAAAACGATCACAACTCCTGTAAAAAATATCAAAGGAGTGCACGATTTGTTCTTCGTTTTCAGGGGAGAAAAAGATTTGTTCAACTTTGATTGGTGGAAATTTAATGTTCAATAGTAAATTCAAAAAATAATAATATCAAATAGAAAGACATTAATGAAAACAACAAGCAACATTAGATTAGCTGCCATTGCTGGTTTAATAATCATTCCCAGCCTGATAGGTATTGGTCAGCTATCTGCTCAAACAGTATGGCTTGATCAGTTAGACCTCAGTACTGCTACCCAAGGGTATGGCATTCCAATGAAAAACAGATCTATTGACAATAAAGTGCTTACAATTGCGAGTAAGACCTTCGAACGTGGTTTTGGAAGTCATTCTGAAAGTTCTTTAACTATTCTGCTTAATGGAAAAGCAACAGAATTCACGGCGCAGGTAGGTATTGATGACGAGGTAGTAGGTCATCAGCCGGCTGCAGAATTTGTTGTATATGGTGATAACAAAAAATTATGGTCGAGCGGTGTAATGCGTTTAGGCGATACAGCCAGACCTTGCTCTGTGAAACTTGTTGGTGTGCAAAAACTTGAATTGGTTGTAACCGATGGAGGTAATGGAAATTATTACGACCATGTTGACTGGGTGGATGCCAAATTTGAAACTTCCGGGGCAAGTACTTTTAAAACCTATAGTCCGGTGGCAACCGAACCATACATTCTCACTCCGGCTCCTAAGGCTGAGCCAAAAATTACCGGAGCTAAGGTTTTTGGTGTACGTTCCGGTTCGCCATTTCAATTTCTTGTAACAGCAACTGGTGACAGACCAATGACTTTTTCGGCTACAGGTTTGCCAAAAGAATTAAAGATCAACACTCAGACTGGTCTTATCATCGGTAAACTTTCCAAGGCCGGAACGTATGTTGTTACACTGGAAGCTAAAAATGCTAAAGGTAAGTCTCAGAGAAAACTACGCGTTGAATGTGGCGACAGGATTGCTCTTACCCCTCCAATGGGATGGAATAGTTGGAACTGTTTTGCGCAAGAGGTCTCAGCAGAAAAAGTAAAACGTGCTGCCGATGCAATGGTAAAAAGCGGGCTCATCAACCACGGTTGGACATACATTAATATTGACGATTTCTGGGAAAACAACCGCGATTCCAAAGATCAGTCAATACGTGGTAAGTTTCGTGACGAGGCTGGTAACATTGTTCCTAACTCACGTTTTTCAGATATGAAAGGACTTGCCGATTATGTGCATGGTCTGGGCCTTAAAATCGGACTTTATTCCAGTCCCGGTCCATGGACTTGTGGCGGTTGCGCCGGAAGCTACAGTTATGAAAAGCAAGATGCTGAAAGTTATGCCAACTGGGGTTTCGATTATCTGAAATACGATTGGTGCAGTTATGGCAATGTTATTAATGGTTTGCAAGATAATGACCCATATAAAGCATCATCGTTGTCATACAATGGAGGTAGCGAATTGAATACCGCTATTAAACCATTTAAGGTAATGGGCGAACTTCTTCGTCAGCAACCTCGTGACATCGTATTTAGCGTATGTCAGTATGGTATGTCTGATGTATGGAAGTGGGGCGGTTCGGTTGGCGGCAATAGCTGGCGTACTACCAATGATATAAATGACACTTGGGTAAGTGTAAAAAATATAATACTCGATCAGGATAAATCGGCTGCTTATGCCAAACCCGGCAATTGGAACGATCCCGATATGCTTGTGGTTGGCCACGTAGGTTGGGGAAATCCGCATCCAAGTAAGCTTAAACCTGATGAACAATATCTTCATATCAGTCTCTGGAGCTTGTTTGCTGCACCACTTCTGATTGGTTGTGACATGGAAAAATTGGATGATTTCACCTTAAATTTGCTTACAAATGATGAAGTAATCGAAATCAATCAAGATCCGCTTGGTAAGCAGGCCACATGCTTACAAACAATAGGTGAGCTTCGTATTTACGTGAAAGAGCTTGAAGATGGTAGCCGCGCAGTTGGTTTCTGTAACTTAGGTACTGATATTGTTGATATTTCCTACAATGATTTCGAAAAAATTGGTCTTAACGGAAAATTTAATGTACGTGATGTATGGAGACAGAAAAATATTAGTACAATAGAAACCAAAACAAGCCAGCTTGCGCTTAAAGTCCCTGTTCACGGGGTGGTACTCTACAAACTTTCTCCTGCTAAATAGATCTTTTGATATTGACGAAAAATAAATTTTCAGGTAAGAAATCAAGGAATAATTTGGTGATGAATCGGTATTGCTTTTTGCTTTAAATTGAGATAAGCAGAAAATAAATAAGGTATAAGTAGATCAAACTAAATTGAAGAATATAAGTAAATAATAATTGTTGTTTATATATTTCTATAACAGTAGTTTACGCTGGTTTTAAATAGAAGATATAAGACTAAGAACACATAGCATTATCCCGAATAGGGGATAATTTCAGACATAGTAAAAGTCTCGTCAGATACTTTTACTATGTGACCCGAGTCTTTTCTCCCATTATTTCTATGTGTGCTATTGTGCTATAAATATATCATTAAATATTGGAGACTACTTAGGGTCTGCTGAAAAACTCAGACAGTCATTTTTAAATTAGATTACGGTGCGCTGCACCTTAAACTTATCTGTGAAATCAAATTTCTACAAAGATTCCGCCACTTTGTGGCTTTGTTAGGGTGCAGCGCATCCTAATATTTGTAGCGAGAATATCAATTCAGCATAGTAAAGGTGCAGCTGGAACATTCCGACTTGGCGGAAGCACCGTAATATCAACTGCAAAGAAAATAAGAGGATAGTTGCAAAAATCTTGCATGTTGAAAAACTAAATGTAATTATATTGAATTTACATATAATGAGT